>Ga0114979_10001323_pt1 | contig 16666 bp, 18 predicted proteins | sample S_140625_EF_Meta_FD_87315 | JGI IMG/M metagenome (GOLD analysis project Ga0114979, IMG submission 87315) | Freshwater microbial communities from Lake Simoncouche, Canada to study carbon cycling - S_140625_EF_MetaG | ecosystem: Environmental > Aquatic > Freshwater > Lake | place: Lake... | reverse complement strand
GCACCACTGTGCATGGAGCCTTAGAGAGCTTCTACGAGGGGATCATGCTTGCAGACTTCATGGACTATCAGACAGGTGTAGATAAGGCTGTACAAGCCCATTTTGGCACCCCTGAGTGGTCTACAGAGAAGTCCTTCTGCCATGAGACAGGATTTGGAGGGAAGGTCGATCTCCACACCAGAGATGGTGATGGAATAGTCATTGACTTCAAAACAAAAGAGTTTGTCGATCCATCAAAAGTGGAGGCGTATGACGAGCAACTTCTTCAGCTTTCAGCCTACAGGCTAGGGTTGGGATTGCCTAAAGCAAGGTGTGCAAATGTCTTTGTATCAGTCATCGAACAAGGGCTTTGCAAGATAGTGGAATGGTCAGAAGAAGATTTAAAAAGAGGGGAGCAAATGTTCTTGTCTTTATTAAACTACTGGCAACTTAAAAATCAACACAAGTGAGGATTAAAAATGAATGATGATACAGTTAGTTTGTATATAGAATTTTCAGATATAGAATTTGTAAAAAAAGCAATTTTGCAAAGAGCAGAATATCTTGTTGATTACATTGATGGACGTGAATCTGAAAAAAGGATTGATATTGAAGAAAAAGAAGAAGAAGAAAGAGAGCAACTTGATTTGCTAAGAAGTCAAAATGAAAGATTACAAGAACATCTTCGTAAAGCTGAAGCAAAAATCAATCCATTTGCTTTGACTCCACAAAGAATCAGAGAAATGAAAGAAGCAGGATTTTGGACTAAGCAAGCAGATGAAGAAATCAAAGACATTGAAATGGATGAGTTTCAAGCAGACATCAAAGAGATGATTGAAAAACACAAGCCAGTTAGTAAAGTTGGCAGACCAATAGGCAGTAAAAACAAGGTGAAAGCAAATGCAAAATAAATATGTAACTGAAGAAGACATCAAACAAGTTTTCTTCCAATCAAAGATGGACAATTTTGAGGGCTATGACTTTGACGAGTTGTTAGATTTTGCAGACAAGGTAATCATGTTTGCATCATTTGAAATAGCTAGAGTCGAGAGGGATATGTGCATTAACTTTGTGAAAACATTGAATGCTGAAGTAGCCCAAGCTCTGAAGGACAAGAGGGGAAATCTTTGACCTCTAACGAGTTCATTGAAGAATTAGTGGGAAGTAACTGGGAAGAGTGGCACCTCCCAGTGCTTCTTGCTCATGTAAAACAGTCTCTAGAAGATGCTGAAAGATACAAAGTTGTTAGAGACTTTGCTAAAAAGTTAAGTTTCAACGATAATCCTAGAGAGAAGTCAGAGTTTAATGAGTTTGATGATCTAGTGGATGCTAAGGGATATGATACTGATGAAGATTACATCTGAAGGATTAGAAGCGAATTGGGGTGAAATAAAAGCCTTAGCTGATGCCTATGATCGTGGATTAAAGTCAGAAGATGCGTATAAAGCCAAAATCATGGAGTTGATCTACGATATGGGCTATACACAAGCCATGGAGGATTTAGAAAGAGAGCAATACCAAACAGCTTTCCTTCTTTCACACACCATGGGAAATGCATAAAAAAAGGGGGGTCTAAGCCCCCCAAAGCTCCTTTGCAATCGTGGCAACTACAAGGAAATTATTGGCCTTCTGGTATGTCCAATTGAGGCTGTGCTTGATTCATTCCACCTAAGGCAGACAATCCACTAGATACAGTAGGTTGGGCATTCTTAGCCCATTGTGGCCTTGGTGAAGTAACTACATTAGACAGTAATTTCCTAGAGACTGGATTGTACATAGAACCAGTTAAAGCCAAAGGCATACCCAATCCTGCAATTGTGTTACTCAGCCCCTCTACAGCACTTCCACCCACAAGCTTACCCATACCTTGCCCAGTCATTAAACGTTGTGCTGTAAAGCTATCAGGCAGTGTTGGGCCAAGTACATTCTTGATGGTCTCTGCCTGTGGCTCCATCAAGCCAGTTCTCATGGCCTTCTGTGCATCTGTACCCATTTTATGCGTAGCTGATAAAAACTGAGAGGGAGTAAATAAACTTCCTTCTGCACCAGTACTTCCTGAAGCTTTTTCAATTCTTAAATATCTCTTAAAAAACTCATGTATGTTTTTAAGTTCTTTAGCATGAGCAGGGTTGACATTAGCTAATTCATTTCTTAAACCTTCTTGAAACTGCCTAACAGCTTTTCCAAGCCTTCTATTTTGTGCGTCACTACCACTCATTAAATCTTTAGCTAATGTGCCTAAATCACTCTCAGCATCCCTAAATTGTTGGCCTGTTAATTTGTAGTTTCCTTGAAGCAAAGGCGTATAAAAATTGTCTTTAATAATAGAAGCAAATTCTTCTTTTTTGTCAGGATGTAAACCCCTCAAAGCATTTACTTCAACACTAGCTAAATTAGACAGGGTATTTGGTTTAGGCGTAAAGTCAATTTTATTGGCTATGTTTGTGTAAGAGTTGTTGACCTTGTTATTCAGGTAAGACATCATTTCTGTGCCTGCTTTGACATCTTTGGGCAACTGTTCGCCAATGTGTTTCAAAGCTTCGTTAGCAACAGCCTTGTTCATGTTCTTGTTAACAGCCTCTAACTCACTGCGAATGAACATACCTGCAAGAGGCATACTGGTAGCAAGCTTCTCAGTGTTCTGTAGAGCTTTGCCAATGAAGGGGATCTGCCCTGCGAGTTGCCCCGGCGTAAACTCCTTGATCCCCATATCAATCATCTTCTGCATTTCTGAAGTAATCTTTGGATTCATCAGCATTTGACTGCCTTTACCCAAAACAGAACCCATTGCAGTAGTTGCCAATGTAGCAGGAACCTTTTCTTCTAAAAACTCACCATAAGTCTCTGTAGGCTTTGTAGGTGTTAAAAGTCCTGCAGTCAATGCACCAACACCAGACTTGAATAACTCTGACTTACCTAACACATTGGGTATCTTGCCTGCCAATTGATAAGCTTTCATGGCTAAAGGGCCAACTGTAGCACCCTCACCTACCAAAGAACCTGCTGTTGATACTGCAGGGTAGGATATGTCAGATGCGTGTTGTTTAAGCCTCTGGACAATGTCAGCAGGGGTATGTATGTTTGCAAACTGTGCTATTGATGCAGGTACTGACATCAACCCTGCAAGAGCAGACTCAGCCAAAGCCCTTGGAATCTCTTTTGCACGTTCAGGGTCTTGTTGTGATCTTTTGGCAGTAGCTTGTGGGAAGACCCCAGTGGCGGCTCCCCCACCTGTGTCAGTAGGAGCTTTTTGAGCCATGTACTGTTCACGAGCAACATTCTCTATTTGCTCAGGCGAAGCACCCTCAGGGCCTTGTATCGTTAAGATAGACCCATCAGGAGCTTGTACTTTGTAGATTGCATCAGCCATTATTTAGCCTTTTCAACACCAATGATTTTGAATCCACCTGTTTGTGGTGTAGGAGATGGTAACGCAGATGGAGTTGGCTTCCCTATTTCATCAGGCTCAAGGAACACTGGCCTTTCACCTCTAGCTTGTCTATTGACGTTTTCAATGCCATTCTTAACATAACGATCAATCATGTCTAAAGATCCATCAAAAGCCTTCTTAGAACCTTGTGGATCAAGTTTGGTAATTAAATTCATAACTCTTGAACCTTCAGCATTAGACAAAGCTCCTAAGCCTTTCATGTTTTGAATGCTTGCCATAAAGGTTGCAGACTTTAAGCTATCAAGTTGGTTAGCAAAATCTCTGGCATCAAGCTTAGGTATAACTGACAAAACACCACCAATCAAGGGGGCTGTCCCTGTCCCTCGGCCGGGGTGGTTCCGAAGGCTCTCAGCAGTAAAAGACAATTCTTTTAGCTTTGAAGCTTGATCATTCAAAGCATTTAATCTTAATTCCTCTTTAGTATCTTTTCTTTCTTTAGCTTCTGCAATCTTTCTATCAAGTTCAGATTGCCTTATTTGATTTCCAAAATCTCTTTGTGCTTGAGCCAATGCTTGATTACTTGTGGCAATCATCATGGTATTAGCCATTTGTTGGTTTCTGTCCAAATGCTGAGTCATTTGTTGATTTAGATCAGTTGCTTTCTTAGCCGCAGTCTCTGGTTCCATTGAGGATGCAATTTTGGAGTAATGATCGATAAGTTTGACATAACCTTCGCCTGCCTTGCCAAGCAATTCAGCAGTTAATTTCAAGCCTTCAAATGGGTTAGATATATCTCCCATATCAGCCATCATTCCACTAGCTCTCATTTTCTTGTAAAGATCTGCAAGTTTTTCTGATGCCATCAATGGGTCACCAGTTAACTTGACATAATCTCCAAACTTAGCAGGATTGATTTTAAATCTAGCTTCTGTAGTCCCATCAGGCTTAGTAACTTGTGTAGTTGTAATTAACTGATTACCAACATCTGACAATGCTTGTTGTTTTTGCTCTGCAATCAATTGTTGTAAGAACTTTGGATCTTTAGTAATAGAGGCTAGTTTCATAGCCATTTCAGGATTCATTTTCAAAGTTCCACTAGGACTCTTTTCATACAAACTACCCATAGTAGACTCAATGTCTTTTTCACGCTGACGCTCTGATCCTGAACGAGCTAAGGCCATCCTAGCTTGCAAGTTAGTTACATTTTCCCTAGCTTCTTGATCTTGAGACTTCTGAACTTCTTCAGCTACATTACTTAAAGACTCTCCAAAACCACCAGTCTTGGTTGGCCTAAAGAAACCTCTAGATAAAGCCAAACCCATGTTACTGAATGGTTGCTTTTGCTCTAAAGATTTAGAAAGTAATTGTTCTGCTTCATCATAAATCTGGTCATACTTATTCTTGTATGGCTCAGTTGTTTTTGTAGCCAATGGAGCTTCTACAGTTGCTCCACGAGCTTGTTCTTGAACAGGAGGTGCAGGAGGAGTCAAAGGTGCATATTGACCTGATTGTGCAGGTGGTTGCCCCATAGGAGGAGCACCAGATAATTGACTAATAATATCGTTGGTTGATAAAAAAGTCTTTCTTGGGTCTCCACCACCAATGGTGCTAGGAAGTAAAGGAGATAATGCCATATTTAATCCTTAGAATAAACTAATTGTTTCGCCAGTAGACGAATTTGTGGCAGTCATTCCATTGTCATCTTGCGTGAATCCAGAAGGCAATGTATTGGGATACATAGTAGTTGGGCCATTCCCATAAGTTATATCGTTATATATTTTTCCATCATTCCCAAGAATTTGACCATAACCTGCACCTCCATTTACTCCAATTCCTTGAACTGGTGATCCATATCCAGAAGGATCAACAGCAGTAGCAGGATTTAATTTTAATGACGAATCAGTCAATCCAAATGCATTTTTTAATCCTTGAATTGCACTTGTACCACCTGCAGTGGTTGTACCAAACAATGATGCTAAACCTGCAATCTGAGCCAATGGAGAAGCTCCATAACTAGTAGCAGGGCCAGAGTAAGTCTGATTACTTGAAGTAGGTATGGTATAGCCTTTAAGCAAGCTTGATACATTACTTGCTGTGCTCAAAGGTGCATTGATCATGGCTTGCTGTTGAGCTTGTCCTTGTGCTCCTAGATTTGCTTGTGCGTTTAATCCTTGAATTGTTGAGCTTTCTAAATCTTTACCAATATTACCTTGAATACCTGCTATTTGGCCTAGGTTCTGCTGTTGTTGCAAAGCTTGGGTTACAGCGTCTTTGTAGGCTTGAGACATATTGGCAGACTCCTGAGCACCCAAACCTTGTTGAATGCCTCCTAAGGTCTGTCCAGTAGCGTTCATAAGCCTTTGTGAGCCTGTACTGCCAGAAGATACGCCCATGGCCTGTAAAGCAGGCAAGATGCTTTGGTTGATGTTTTGAGCAGTATTGGTCTCTAAGTTTCTGTTAACTGCATTGGTGTAAGGGTTCAGAAAGTTGTTGATCTGACTAGCACCGATGTTGCCTGAGGCATTTGTGGCAGTTGTAGCCCCTGCAGTCAATGGATCTAAGCCTGCTTTTAGTAAATTTGCAGTATTTGTTTGTCCTTTGGTTGTTCCATAAATATCATTTTGCAACTGAGACAATGGAGCAACATACTGAGCACCTGCATTTAAATTACCTTGCAAGGTATTTGTAGGGTCTAAAGCATTAACACCTGTAGCCCCAAGCGTAGACAAAAAGTTGTTGTATGCTGTTGGGGCAACAGTTGTGGTTGTTTGTGAAGTATTTACATTTGGAGGTGCTATGCCTTTAAAAGCATCACCAATTCCAGAAGTTAGACCTGATAATAAATCTGGCATTATTTTTTCCTACCTTTCAGGTAATCTAAGGGTGATTTTAGTGCATCTTGTGGTAAATCGCTAGGGTGTGCTTTTCTAGCCCTCGCCCTAATGGAATGCATCATTTCGTACAGTTTGTCAGTTCCTGCCTTGGTGGAGCCATTTCCTAGGGCTGAAACTACATCTGCAGGGAATACAAACTCTCCATCAGCAAGCATGGCAGGTATATCGTCAGAAGTGCCATCCCCTTCGCCTGCTACATGGGCACCTTGTCTAAAGTCGTGTCTATTGTTAACAACAGGCAACGCTCCACCAGAAGCATAGGCTAGAGGCTGAACATGGCCTCCAGTCTTGTAAGTCTGATTGGATGAGTCTTTCAAAGACAATATATCTTCTACAGAAGTAGGCTCTTGACCATACTTGTAGTAACCAGTGTCTTTAGGAGCACTTCTTTGTTGAAGAAGGCTTGCCAAACGTGGATCAATCATGTCTTTCTCGCTTTTATGCATATTTTGGACTAGTTTTTCTAAACTAGCCAAGGGGTCTTTAAAGGCTTGCTTTGTCATGTAAGTCTTGAGTAGAGACTCTACGATGGGGTTAGGAGTATGTCCACCAAAGTTGGTAGGCATATTGGTAGGTAAAGCTCCTCCACTTACAGTAGGGGTAAGTGTTTTTGCTGTGGGGGGAATAGTTACTGGTGTAGTGGGAACACTTACTGGTGTACTTGGTACGACTACAGGTGCCACAGGTGCTACAGGAGGTGCAACAGGGGGAGGTGCAGGTGGCTGAGGAGGAGGAGCAGGTGGAGGTGCAGGGGGTGCAGGGGGTGTAGGAGGAACTACAGGTGCAGTAGGAACAACTGGAGTTGTAACAGTGGTAGATGGAGTACCCCCAGATGGGATAGCAATAGTAGGATCTGGCCTAGCTGTGATTGTAATGGTTGGTATGTTTTCATCATCTTTACCATTAGTAGGTTTCAATGGAACTGTTGATTCAGAAATTAAATTACCATCTACGTCATATTCTTTTATTGTTTTGAAGCCACCATTGATTGTTGTTTCTTGTCTTGTACCATCTGCATTTTCAGATGTTTGCTGTATTACTCTTGAATCTGGGCCAAGAATACTTGTGACTTTGCTACCACCTATGTCTTCAATATGAGTAGTTAAACCTGTCTCAGGATCTGTAGTAACTATAGGCTCTTGAGACGATGTTGTTATAGGGTTTAAACTTTTTGTTAAAGTTCCTTGATCTTGACCAGTTGTTTCTATTGGTTTAGTCCCATCAGGAACCAACACAACATTAGTTCCATCTTCTAAAACTGTAGGACTAAGTTGATATTGGTACCCACTATCCTCTTCTTCTTTTCGCATAACATTGATTTCAGCATCAGTAGCTAATCTAGCCCCTGCAGGAATCATAGATGCTAAATCAAGCCCTTTTTCTTTTGCAAGTTCAGCAGAATAAGTTATTGGAACATTACTAATGGAAGGATTATTATTAACTAAACCAGTTTTAAGAATGTTTGGGTCTTGACCAAATAAACTTGCACCATCATCAAATACTTTGGTAGCGTCTGAAGAAATTCCTACATTTTGAGCAAAATTATTAAGAGCAACTTTTCCATCAACACCATTGTTAATGTCAGCTATTGTCTTTTGAGCAGAATCTGCAACTTTAGGGTCTGTACTTTTTGCGAACCCTATCATTGAGTTCATTAGAGCTTTGTAATCTCCTTTATTGTAAGCATTGAATGCACTAGCAAGTTTGAGTCCTGCACCAACTTCGCTAGGAAGCTTGGTATCAGTTTGTTGCAAAGCTGTGTTAAACAAAGAAGCATAATTTTTATCACGCAATGCAGTACCTACACTAAGACCTGTATTGATGTTCTTGATGTCACCTGAAGATAAACCACTTGTATTAACTTGTTCAATACCTTTATTGGTCAATAAGGGGTTATTTCCAGTAAGACCTGTATATGCTCCAAAACCACTATTCAGTGCTCCAAGGATGTCGTTGTTGTTGTATGAGTTGAGAGCATTCATGCCTTGTAGGTAAGGGTATAGCTCAGGAGCCATGATTGCGACTGCCATGTTCACTGCAGGCAAGCTTGAGATAGCCTTGGCAGTTTGGTTCAGAAACCCACCCTTATCACCACCTTGGTAATTGATTTGTTTGTTGTAGTCTTCAATAGGAGTAACGTATCCAGTCTTTGGATCTACCTTTACAAGAATATGATTCCTTCCACCACCTGCTCCAGATCCAATCTGTAAGTCATAGATACCATTCCCATAGTCAACAATATTGTCAGGAGGTAGTGGATTGCCTTTAGAGTCAAGTAAAGCAAGTTTCTGTCCTCCTCCTTCTGTATCGTTATTGTCTACAGTTGCTATTTTTGTATTTCCATACTGTAAGGCATTGTATGTTTGATTGAAATATGGGTTTGAATCAGATACTGTTGCAGGAGCCAATGCACTTGAATATGGCGTAGGAGGTAGAGAAAGTGGTGCAGGTGCAACTGAGGCGTTCACATAAGAAGGCAATCCACCAGAACTGGTGCCCATGGGTGTACTTGCAACATAACCTAAAGCAGTCTGTGCTTGACTTGGATTCAATGCTCCTGACTGCAATCCACTCAGTACTTGAGATGCAGTTCTAAAACCACTCAAATCTACAGAACTTCCTGTAGATGCATATGGATTATTTTGAGGTGTAGAAGGTGCAGGAGGAGCACTAGCAGGAGCACTGCCAGAAGGAATAGAAAGGGGTGCAACTGGTGCAGGAGGGGCAGTTAAAGCTTGATACTGTTGTCCAATATTATCTGCAGAAGTACCATAGTAACTAGCCAAAGCACTAGACAGAGCAGGAGTTAGCCCACCAATTGACTGGACAGCAGTAGCTACCTGCTGAGGTGTTGCAGTTGGATTCGATGCAAAATATGAACTAACTAGGTTTGACTCGTCAGACATTATGTTCTCGGTTGGTAAGCGTTAATCGTTTGGGTTACCCACTCATCCCAGTTCTCAAACTCGTATGGGGAAGGCACAGCCTCGTTGTTGAACAAGTCAATCGCCTTGAGTCCTACTGCCCACTCTTGCCAATTTGTATTTTTATCAGGTATCTCTAACTGATTACTGGCAAAAGCTTCACACATCAAAGATGCCCAAGACTCAAAATCATGATACCTAGGATCATAGATTAGAGCTTGAATATTGAGAGCATTAGTAGCCACGCACGTCTCCTATATCTGCACCAATAATTACTTTACCAAGTTGGTAATTACCTCCTGAGACATTGGAGACAAATCTAAGTCTTAGCTCTCTTCGTTGTTCTTTTAAGTCTATCTTGTTTGTGTTTTGATCAAAGGTGTATGGCCCAGACACATAGTCAGTAGACTGAGCAAAAGGTCTACCTGTGATGTACAAGTCCATGGTGCCTGAAAGGATGAAGTCAGGCTCTAGCCTCTCTATCCTTAACCAGTTGTTCTGGCCTATGGGCTGAGGTTGTGAAGGGCCTCCTCCTACCCATCCTAGATCATTAGTTTCAAAGAATGAATAAATTGCTGTAGCAATATTATTTTTAACAGCATCTGTACCAATCTCATGTTGGTAGAGAGAAACAAATTTCATAGTAGCTGTTATGGTCATTTGGAAACCAGAACCAGTTGTTCCTATGTATCCTGTTCCTGAGCCTGTAGAAGCACTCAGAACATCCCCTGCTGTATAACCAGAACCATGGGTAGTTATGTAAATAGTGGTCACTGCACCACCAGTAACAATAGCAATAGCCTGAGCACCTGTTCCAGTGCCTCCAGTAAGGTTTACAGCAACATAAGTGCCATTGGTATAGGCTGACCCACCATTGGTGATAGAAAACCCATTAACGCCTCCTGAGAGGTTGACATTCCAATCTGCATTGATGGGGTAGTGGAAAACCTGAGAGAAGTAGCCTGCTGACCTTTGGGCACCTACAGCAGTTCCTGCATCGTACCAACACTTCTCACGAATGTTAAAGATAATGGCATCGTTACATTCTGTAGATGTACCCTTAGGATAGAACCACCATATCTCACCATAACGAGTTACTTTGGTAGCATAAACTTTTTGTCTTTGATCGTAGTTCAAGTTGTCAAAGAAGTAGTTCTGGTTCATGCTGTTTTCAATCTCTTTGACTACACCACTATAGAGCATGAACCTATCTACACCACACCAATAAAAGATACCATCGTACTCAATCACAGACTGAGAAGAAAGGATTGATGATTGACTTGTAATCAAGTCATATCTCCAGTAGAAAGATACTGCTGTACTTCCCACAGTGACCGTAGTAGGTGTATAAGACACCCTGATAAGGCTATCTAAGCTCCAGAACAGTCCTGATGGAGCATTAGATCCACCACGAACTGGCAAAGCCTGAACAATCTTACCTGTAGCTACATTGGTAGCATTAGAGGTAGCAGAGACCCAGTCGTTAGAATTACCTGCACCAGAGTTCTGTATCAGTCCATCGTTACCATAAATAAAAATGTAAGGATGAAGAGTCACTACCCCACCTGATATAGCTAAGTTGTTATCAAAAGTTAATGTAGCAGAAGTGTTTAGAGTAAAAGTTAACCCAGTCGTTGTTCCTGCTGTAGTTACAACTCCAGTTCCACCATAAGAACTAGATAGAGTAAATGTTGTTGTTCCATTGGTTACAGTAATGTAATAAGTCCCTGCAATGATACCTGTTGAGGTACCTGTATTGGTTCCAGTTACATAGACTGACTGACCAACCGTTAGAGTTGTTGCAGTACAAGAACATTGGCCTGTTGTGCCAGTGACTGCCACACTCGCCAAAGTTGCACCTGTGGAGGCTGTAGCAGGTAGGGACAGGGTTATAGTATTGGCAATGATACTGACTACTGTGGTTCCTGCTTGAATGCCTGTTCCAGTGATTGTTTGACCTGCTCCTATGATGAAACTATTTGTAAATGGATAGTCAATAACAGCAGTAACACTTGCATTGGTTGTATTCACATTCTGGGTAAATACACCCATCTTTGACATTGAGAAGTTTGTATAAGTCAAAGTTACAGTACCAGAAGCAGTCGCATTCTTGGTTAAAGTAACTGTAAGTCCAGATACAGAGCCTACAAAGGTATTGGCAGGAATACCTGTTCCTGTAACTGCAAGACCTACAACAACTAAAGAATTAGGGGCAAGAAGCTTAACAACAGCACTACCACTAGTAGTAATACTAGAAAGAGTAAAGTATCCATTGATTGGGCCTACTAAAGGTGATGTATCAATTGTGCTGTCAATCTCTGTTAAGTTTTGTCCTGCGTGGGCAAGAAGAAGGTTATTGCCTGATCCAGAAACATCAAAGAAAGTATCAAATTGCCAAAGATTATTATCATTGGGAGTGAAACCATACAGAAGAAAGTCCGATATACCAGTTCCAATACCCACATTGTTAATGGGTAAGACTTGTAAACCATTGTTGTACCCAGAAAATATTTGAGTGAAACCATTCTGTGGATTGACATAAATACCCCTTGATGGCCCTGCTAGGGAAGCAGTAATCTCCCTGTATCCTAGTATCTTTCTAGGTCTACCACGCTGAAACCTTACCCACTGTCCATCAGTGTAGAAGTTTCTATCAAAGACAGTACCATCACGCTGTACGCCTGCTACAGTGTCGAGGGCAAATACTTTCTTCATTGTCATCAGAATGTCCCTGCATCAACGCCATTGGCAGTCAATAAAAATTTGTTTACACCTAAGATAGAAATACCAAACTGTCCTGTAGTAGGGCGCCAAATACCAGTATTGTTTTCTGACAAGAAGTTAATGGCAGGAGTTCCCACAGTACCATTCACCATGCTCAATGAGGTTGCACCTGCCTGAGTTGTATTGGCATTGAAGAAGTTAGTGCCATCACAGATCAAAGATGCTTGCTGACCAGTAGGTATCTGGACTACATTACCTGCTCCACCAGTTGTTACATAAAGATTGTATCCATTGTCTGTAACTTGATTACTAACAACATAAAAATTGACCACTGGAGGAAATACGATAGTTACAGCACCAGATAGTGACCCTACATACTCTTGAATTGTGCTTTTAGCCTGAGATGTAGTAAGAGTGTAAGTTCCTGCAACAACAGGTAAAACCAATGATGTAAACGCAAATATGTTACTAACGCCATATCCCACTGACAAATACTGTGTTCCATCACACACAATAAATGAAGACTCATTGGGGTTGTAGGTCTTTGAGCTTGTAGTATCAAATACATTTGCGCCTGTACAGTTAACTGTCAAAGTGCCTGTGCCATTGTTCTTTAATAAACAGAACCAATTGTTTGCTAGGCTAGATGCCAAAGGAAGGGTGACAGCACCTGCTCCACTGCTCCATACCTTGGTCTGTGCTCTGTCGCTTGCCAAAAAAGTGTAACCATTGGTTACCGATTGAGCAGGATGGGTTTGATTTAAGGTAGTAGACTGGGCTTGGAGGCCATAACCTGCCAAGGCAGAGGCATCAGGGCTAGATGTACCTGTACCCAAAGTAATGGATACCCAAGTGCCTTGAGTGTCTGGATTGGCTGTTAGGTAGACGTACTTAGCTTGACCACTGGTGAGTGTGGTGATGGTGTTTACGCCTGCATAGTCTTTGATCGTAATGGTGGAGGCACCAAGGTTACGAATGAAGGCATCAGTACCCACAGAGGTCTGATTGGCAGGAGGCATATAGAGGCTGTAGGCACCAGTGGGGGTGATGTCCATGATCCGAGCCGCGTATGGGAGCGTAGCATTAGAACTCACAGGCCACTGTAACTGCGTGTTAGCAGTCAGAGACAGGGACAGATAAGATACATCTGTAGGCTGAATCACATCCCCAGTAAAGGGTGAGGTAAAGCTACCTGCTGATCCAGTGAAGGGAGTACTATAAGGCATTATGCATCCACAGCGATTGCCTGACGATCAGCAATACGCAACTTGTCCTCGTTGGTAAGAGTCTGCATGATCAGGTCATATTGGGCTTGCCACATAGGTACTCTATCGTCATTCTTTAGGTAAGGCATGGCCTGTAACAAAGAACCATAGAGTAGGGCTTGTGGTGCGTAAGTAGTAAACCAATTGGTTTGATTGGTTAAACTCAGTGGTTGATTCCTTTGATAGTACAGAACCTCAAAAGAATAAGCAGAGTCAGGTGTAGGTGCTACAAACCAATGCGTGTAGTCATAGTCACAATAGTAAAGAGGTGTACCTGTGCCTGTTGTGGCATTGGGAGTGTATTGTTTAAGATACTCATACTTTCTAAGTAAGATAGGTTGTACAGATCCACTGACTGTGACGTTCATGGATACAGTTTTGTGCCAGTCAACAGGTTTGGCTACGATGGCTGTATTAGCTACAAAAGCACTTGCAGATACGTTTAAATTACCTAAAAACTTGATTTGGGAGGCAATGACTTGCTCTGCCAACATAATGAAGGTAGGTATGTAAGAGATTGTTTGAGCGTCTGTACGCTCTAAGTAGACTTCAATATTGTCTGCTAGAGAGACATATGTCATTACAACTGGTGCAGGCATAAGAACGCTCCCTTAAATTTGAATACTTGCATTTTATCTCCCCTTGTGCTACTAGGCAAGAATTATGATAAAAACATGGCTCTTTCATCGACCCTTCGATTCTGTAGCCCTTTTAAGATTTTTCCACCTGCCATGCAATATTTTAGGAGTTCATCCGAAGCACCCTTCTTATCACCCCTAAGCAACTTTTGGCGTAGCGTACTACGTTGGAGAGTTCCCAATCCCACGTTAAAACTAAAAGAAGTAAGAGCATCAAAATTGCCTTGTGTAAGGGGTACTGGGCAAAGCTTTTCCACACCTCGCTCAAATCTATCAAGGTCAAACTTGAGGATTCCATCTACTTCTTGGGGCGTAAACTGTCGATTATCTTGTTCACGAAGTTGATAACCATCTCTTTGATCGAGAGAAATCTTTCCTTGATCAGGGTATAAAACATGACCTACTCCTATAGTCCACAATTTTGCAGGGCACCTATATGGTCTAAATCGTACACCCTCATGGTGTTTAATGACCGATATAGCTCTTTCAGATACGTTCATTTCTTCTCAAACGCCTGAGAACCAAACCAAAAAGCTACGATGGATGCCCAGATTAACTGAGTATCGTTGTCCCATAACTGATCTAAACAGTCTGCAAATGGGACGTTGCTGTGCCAAGCATACATGAAGCCTGCTACGTCCACAAAGACCAGAAGTAGGAACATCCCATAGGTTAGGGTAGGGCGTACCATAGCTCTAGCGTTAATCACCCATGTGGAGGCTCCTTGGCCTATTGCTATGTCGTGAGCATAAAGGGCTTGCCTCTCTTCTAGCTTGAACTGCTGAGTGGCTGATTCTGCCTGTATCTGCATTTGCTCAGTGTGGATATGCTCTACCCTCTCCTGAGCCTCAAACCCTGCTTTACGCATCTCTAGCTCACGCTGAATCTGTAAGTTTGCTAGATCAAGCTCATGGGCTTTGTCGCTCCTATCTTGAAAGAAGTCGAGCAGTTTGGGTAGTCCACCCATCAAGAACGATATTAAGGTGCTTAAAAGCGTCAACATTATTTATTCTCCAACTTCTTTACAAGCTTCTGAACTTTGATCTCGGTCTGCCTTACATCCATGTACATCCACATGAGGACTGGCATAAAGAACAAGACCAGACAAAGCAAGATCACAATCACAATGACGTAGAAAGAGTCATCGTCAGAATCATCATCCACGCCCACAGGATCATTAGGATAGTTATTCCCCCTACTAGAACCCTGTGTTGAATTTTGTTTATAGCCTGTCTTCGTTGCCATGCCAATGCCTTCTTTCTGTCCAACTCTTCTTTTCTCGCTAGTTGCTGTTGGTTGGCAATGTGTCCGATCATTTTGTTGACTCGACTATAAAGATCCTTAAATTCACTGGGAACGTGGTACACCATGTACTCACGCAACTCATCGTTTAACTTCTCCATCTGTAGATCAGCAATAACTAACTTAATGGCAATGTCTTGTCCTTCTTCATCCCCCACCCTGCTTGCTGTCTCTTCTTGCTCTTCTTTGTAGTGTTTCAAACCGTTGTAGGCATGAAAGAACTTGGTCAGCGCATCAGCAACTTGAGCATAAATCTGATTCTCATCAAACTCAGGAGCCTTTACCTTTTTAGCAGGCTTTTCAACGGTTTTCCGTTGAATTGGCTCTTTTTTGCCCTCAAAAAGACTCGTTAAGAACCCCCACACTCCCTTGGCATCCCCTTGGATACCCTTCAAATCTTTGACTACACCTTCAACTTCAGCCTTTGCATCGAGGACATATTGCCTCCCCTCTTTGTACATTTCGCATGATTGCTTAACCAGTTTGAAGGCTGATGAGGCAAGGGCAACAAGTGTGAATGGATCAATTTCTTACAACCCAAGAAGTTTGCTAAAGAACTGCCCTGCTACATTTGGGCCAAGAAGGACAAGGAGCATCACGCCATAAAGTAAATACTCAATCTTTGCCATGCGCTTTTCTCCATTTTTAAGGGACTCAGCTATATGGGTATAACGCTCTTCACAAACAGCAACGTGAACAGCTAGATCTTTCTCTGTGTCAGTCATTTGGCTTATCTTGTGGTGGAGGAGTCTGTACTTGTGCTTCTTTTTGCACTTCAGCAAAAAATTGAAACACTTGTTCATAGGGCTGTTTACCTAAATAGCCCATGATGGCATTGATGAGGTTGAGGGGTAGCGTGACCTTTTCCATTATGCACCCCAAGGCAAAGGCTGTGATGATGGGGATACTGGAGGCGTAATCATTGAGTTGATTTGCCCCTGTACATTTGCGTAGTAATTTTCTTGATTGTTGGTTGCAGTATTGATCCAACCTATTACTTCATCTTGTGTTAATTGGTCATAAGGAACAAACCCTGCTTCACTTTGTTCAGGTTGAAACTGAATGTTTCCATCAATGCTTGCTGTATATGTTCCATCTGTACCTGATACATTGAATAGGACGTTGACCACATACCCTGTTGGATTGGGTACGGTGTACATTGCTGTAATGGTTGTTGTGTAAGTTGTCATGTTTAAACTCCTAGTTTTGTTTCTAAAGCGATTACTTTTGCATTTAATTCTTTTATTGCGTTAATCATGTGCCACATGATGTTGTCGTGTTCAACCGCCATAACACCAGTTGATTCAGTTTTTACGCAATCAGGTAGTATTTGTTGAAGTTCTTGAGCAATAACGCCTAATTGAATGCCTTCTTTTTTGATGACTTGATTTTTTGGTAAATCAGTTACTTCATCTTCATTACGATATTCAAAGTTGCGTACTTGTATTTGTGCTACTTTGTCTAAGCCAACATTGTTATCTACAATATTTTTCTTTAATCTTTGATCTGAACTAACAGACCATGTGGCTTGATTGTTTCCTTGATATGT
>Ga0114979_10001322_pt1 | contig 16670 bp, 17 predicted proteins | sample S_140625_EF_Meta_FD_87315 | JGI IMG/M metagenome (GOLD analysis project Ga0114979, IMG submission 87315) | Freshwater microbial communities from Lake Simoncouche, Canada to study carbon cycling - S_140625_EF_MetaG | ecosystem: Environmental > Aquatic > Freshwater > Lake | place: Lake... | reverse complement strand
TACGAATCCGAGGTCGTCTACCACCAGATTCGCGAAGACCTCGAGCAGCAGGGTGTGTTGTTCCTCGATACGGACACCGCTCTTCGCGAGCACCCAGAAATCTTCAAAGAGTATTTCGGCACAATTATCCCCAGTGGTGACAACAAGTTCGCCGCTCTCAACACGGCTGTTTGGTCGGGTGGTTCGTTCGTCTACGTTCCCAAGGGCGTTCACGTCGAAATTCCGTTGCAGGCCTATTTCCGAATCAACACTGAGAACATGGGTCAGTTCGAACGAACACTCATCATCGCTGACGAGGATTCCTACATCCACTACATTGAGGGCTGCACGGCTCCGATTTACAAGTCCGACTCTTTGCACTCCGCAGTGGTCGAAATCGTCGTCAAGAAGGGTGCGCGCGTCCGATACACGACAATCCAGAACTGGTCGACGAATGTGTACAACCTCGTTACGAAACGCGCTGTCGCCCACGAACGGGCGACCATGGAATGGGTCGACGGAAACATTGGTTCCAAGGTAACGATGAAGTACCCCTCCATTTTCCTCGTAGGGGAGCACGCCAAGGGCGAAACCCTCTCGGTCGCGTTCGCAGGCCCGGGTCAGCACCAAGACGCCGGTGCAAAGATGATTCACCTTGCACCCAACACGACATCATCGATTATTTCGAAGTCAATAGCCCGTGGCGGGGGGCGAGCGGGATACCGTGGCGAGGTTCGAATGGGTGAAAAGGCTCACCACTCTGCCAACACGGTTCGTTGTGACGCACTTCTCGTAGACACGATTTCGCGAAGCGACACCTACCCGGCAATTGACATTCGCGTGGACGATGTCCACCTCGGTCACGAAGCGACCGTCTCGCGGGTCAGCGAGGAACAGTTGTTCTACCTGCAGTCTCGCGGTATGCCAGAAGACGAAGCGATGGCGATGATCGTGCGCGGATTCATCGAACCCATCGCGCGAGAACTACCGATGGAATACGCTCTCGAACTCAACAAACTCATCGAAATGAACATGGAAGGCTCGGTCGGTTAGTGCCTGAAACATCGACTAACTCTTCTGGCGCGCCCGAATGGTCGGAAATGCCCGTTCAAACGCGCAATGAGCGATTCGCCTCGACGCAGCCAGAGGATTTCCCCGCTATCTCAGCACGCCAACTTGAGTGGCGACTGAGCCCAATCGACGCGCTCGGCGCACTAGCCGAGGGCGAACTGGACGGGGGTCACTACGACGTCACGGTGACCGGAACCACTCACAAGTGGGTCCCGATGGCGGGCATCGCGGGCAATGCCGGACTTCCTGAGGACCGTATTTCTGCGCGCGCCTGGTCGATGACGGTTGATGCTTTGCATATCCTCGTCGACGGTGAGGGCGAGCCAATTGTCATTCATCGCGATCTCGACGGCGTCCGCGCCGGGCATCTCGTTCTCGAGTTCACGCCGAACACCCATCGTTCGGTCATCATCGAAAACCATGGAGCCGTCGCTCTTGCCGAAAACGTCGAAATCATTGCCCACGACGGATCGAACGCGCGCGTGATTCACCTCAACGAGTGGGACAACCGCGCGTTACACGCCGCATCGCACTTCGTTCGAATCGACAAGGACGCTCACGTCGACCACATCCTCATTTCGTTGGGTGGTGCGGTTCAGCGCGTGAACCCCGCAATCACCCTTTCCGGAGTCGGCTCGAGCGTCGAGTCATACGGTCTCTACTTCGCCGATGGCGGACGCCACATCGAACATCAGGTTTTCGTGCACCACAAGGCTGCTCAAACGAAATCAAACGTCTTGTACAAGGGCGCGCTGCACGGAAAAGGAACGAGAACTGTCTGGGTAGGAGATGTCCTCATCGGACCGGATGCGACAGGCACCGACTCGTACGAGGCCAATCGAAACCTGATTCTTTCCGATGGTGCCCGCGCCGATTCGATCCCCAACCTCGAAATCGAGACCGGTGACATCGCCGGAGCCGGCCATGCGAGCGCGACCGGCCGACTGGATGACGAGCACTTGTTCTACCTGCAGGCTCGTGGCATCACTGAATCCGAAGCACGACGACTCGTCGCGCTTGGGTTCCTCGTAGACATCGTCGGACATATCGGCATTCCCGAATTGGAAGAACGACTGACCGAGACGCTGGCCCACGCACTCGACGCGGTAGCGGAGAGCGCATGACTCGCGAACTCGTCGGGACCCTTGATTCGATTGCTCTCGGTTCCGCCACGAAGGTTGTTATTGATAACATCCCGATTGCTGTCGTGCGCGAGTCAAGCGGCGAAATCCACGCGCTCGGTGACCGTTGTTCGCACGGCGACATCTCGTTGTCCGATGGATTCGTTGAGGATGACACGATCGAGTGTTGGGCACACGGGTCCAAGTTCGGGCTCAGTGACGGTTCACCCCGAAACTTTCCGGCGTTCGAGCCGGTTCCCGTCTACACCGTCGAAATCGACGGTTCGGATGTTTACGTTGACACCACTACGCGAAAGTAACCATGGCTACCCTGCAGATCATTGACCTCCACGTTTCGATTGACGTCGACGGAGGCACCAAAGAAATCCTCACCGGCGTGACCCTCACCATCAATTCGGGGGAGACGCACGCGATTATGGGTCCCAACGGATCGGGAAAATCGACTCTTGCCTACACAATCGCCGGCCACCCGCGCTACACCGTTGATTCAGGTCAAATCCTGCTCGATGGAAAGGACGTTCTCGCAATGAGCGTCGATGAGCGCGCACGTGCCGGCCTGTTCCTTGCGATGCAGTATCCGGTTGAAATTCCGGGTGTATCGGTCTCCAACTTCCTTCGAACCGCCAAAACCGCCATCGACGGAGACGCTCCCAGTCTTCGCACGTGGGGCAAAGAGGTCAAAAAGGCAATGACCGACCTCAAAATGGACGAGTCATTCGCGGCGCGAAACGTCAACGAAGGGTTCTCTGGTGGTGAAAAGAAGCGCCACGAGATTGTGCAGATGGAGCTCCTTAAGCCGGTTTTCGCAGTTCTCGATGAGACTGATTCGGGTCTTGACGTGGATGCACTCAAGGTAGTGTCCGAGGGCGTCAACCGCGTCAAGACAAACACGGATATGGGAGTCATTCTCATCACGCACTACACCCGGATCCTTCGTTACATTCGTCCCGACTTCGTGCACGTTTTTGTCAACGGGAAGATCGCCGAAGAAGGCGGACCAGAACTTGCCGACCGACTCGAAGACGAGGGGTATGACCGCTTTCTCGTGGAGGCTTCGTGAGCGAACTCGCGGCCGACCGCTTCGATACGATCCTCGAGGCGCTCAAAGACGTCATTGACCCGGAACTCGGTGTCAATATCGTTGACCTCGGTTTGATTTACGACTTGAACTGGGACGACGAGAACGACGCGCTGGTCGTGTCGATGACCTTGACTAGCGCCGGTTGCCCGCTTACGGACGTAATCGAAAAAGAACTAGAGAACGCTCTCGATGGTGTTGTCGAACGTTTCCGCATCAACTGGGTGTGGATGCCGCCGTGGGGTGTCGACCGCATCACGGATGATGGGCGCGAAATGATGAGCGCGCTCGGTTTCAACCTGTAATGATTGACGTCACAGACCTCGAAATCCGGGTCGGGGCTCGCACTCTCATGTCCGAGGTGAACTTTCGCGTGGACAAGGGCGACAAGATCGGCCTGGTGGGTCGAAACGGCGCAGGTAAAACCACCCTCACGAAGGTGCTGGCAGGGGACCTGCTCCCCAACGGTGGAAACGTGTCAATTCGCGGTGAGCTCGGCTACCTTCCGCAGGATCCGCGGACGGGCGATCCCACTCAACTCGCGCGCACACGCATTCTTGATGCGCGCGGTCTCGGGTCGATCCTCGTCCAAATGGAGGACGCGACAAAGTTGATGGGCGCGGATGACCCCGACATCGCGGCGGGGGCAATGTCGAAATACGGAAACCTGACCGATCGATTCACGTCGCTCGGGGGATACGCGGCCGAAGCTGAGGCCGCCTCGATCGCCAATAACCTCGGTCTTCCCGACCACGTCCTTGGTCAGCCACTCGACACGCTGTCTGGCGGTCAACGCCGACGAATCGAATTGGCGCGCATTTTGTTCAGTGATGCTGAGACGATGATTCTCGATGAACCGACGAACCACCTCGACGCCGATTCTGTTGTGTGGTTGCGCAATTTTCTCGCAAACTACAAAGGCGGCGTCATTGTAATTTCGCACGACGTGGCTCTTGTGACCGAAACCGTGAATCGCGTGTTCTATCTGGACGCAAACCGCGAGCGACTTGATGTCTACAACATGGGGTGGAAACACTATCTTCGTCAGCGTGAAGCGGACGAAGAACGTCGTAAGAAAGAACGTGCGAACGTCGAAAAGAAGGCGACGACCCTGCAGTTGCAGGCCGCGAAATTCGGTGCGAAAGCGTCGAAAGCCGCCGCTGCGCACCAAATGGTTGCGCGGGCAGAGAAGATGCTGTCGGGGCTCGAAGATGTTCGCGCCCAAGACCGCGTTGCGAAGTTGCGTTTTCCCGACCCCGCGCCGTGCGGTCGAACACCGATTATGGCGCACAACTTGTCGAAGTCCTACGGTTCTCTCGAGATTTTCACCGCCGTAGATCTGGCGATTGACAAGGGTTCCAAGGTCGTTGTGATTGGATTGAACGGTGCGGGCAAGACGACGTTACTGCGAATCCTCGCTGGAGTTGACGCACCCGATACCGGCGCGGTCGATGCCGGTCACGGACTCCGTGTTGGCTATTTCGCTCAAGAGCACGAGACCCTCGACATCAAACAGTCCGTCTTGGCAAACATGATGTCAGCGTCGCCCAGTCTTGGCGAGACGGAGGCGCGCAAAGTGCTCGGGTCTTTTCTCTTCACCGGTGATGACGCGACAAAACCCGCTGGCGTCCTGTCGGGCGGCGAGAAGACGAGACTCGCACTCGCGACCCTCGTCGTCTCAAGTGCCAACGTCCTGATTCTCGACGAACCGACGAACAACCTCGACCCCGCCTCGCGCGATGAAATTCTCGGAGCGCTCTCTCACTACAAGGGTGCCGTTGTCCTCGTGAGCCACGATCCAGGAGCCGTTGAAGCACTCAACCCCGAGCGTGTGCTCATCATGCCGGATGGTCTCGAAGACCTATGGAGTCAGGACTACCAGGAACTTATCGAGCTCGCGTAGCGTCGAGCGCTGCGTCCTCGATATCTTCGTCACTGCGTCGAGCGCGAACCTTTGGTTCTGGAGCGACATCCCCGCGTGCCTCTTTGAGCATCGCCCAACCGTAGCCAAAGAACCCCATGAGGGCGAATACATACCACTGCAGGGCATACGACAAGTGAGGTCCCTCGTCGAGCACCGGCTTTTCCCACGGAACCCCAGCGGGCGTACCTGGTGACTCGGTCGTGAGTCGACCGTACCAACCACGGTAAACGACTGCGTTAACACGGTCATCGATCGTCTCGAGGTTAATCGTTGCAATCTGACCCACTGGAGCGTCTCGTCCGTCAATCTTCTTTTCACCCGGAATCAGCCGTGCGGTCACCCCAACGGCTCCCGATGGAACGGCGGGAGTCTCAGCGGGAGCCGAGTTGTCGCTGTTGGCGGGAACCCAACCGCGGTTGACGACAAACACCCTTCCACTCGACGTTTTCAGCGGTGCAAGTTGTTCGAATCCGATTCCTCCCGGTCCAGAGCGCGTCCGAACGTAGATGATGTCGGAGGCTAAGTATTCGCCGACGACGCGAACGCTTAGCCATTTCTCGGAAACATCGAACTCCGTTGGCGTCTCGAGAATCGTCGTCAGGTTCTCCGGTGAACGGTCGTAATTCGCGTCAAACAGGGCAATCGCCGCCTGAGCTTGCGATCGACGATCGAACTGCCATTGTCCAAGCCCCACACAAGCGACGGCGAACACGATGGTGAACCCTAAAATGCCCAACCACCGCGGGGTGACGGCAAGCCGCCACAGGCTCACGGAGTGAAACTCGTCAGGCTCGGAACGTTGGATTCGCGTGTGCGTAGCGTTTTCGATGCGGTGGAGTTGACCACATTGGCGAGTCCGACCGCGATAAGTGGCAAAACCACGACACCCACAACGGGAAATATGATCCACCAACCGGGAGTGACGAAACACAGAAACAAGCAAACAATTCGAAGTGCCATTGCAATCAGATATTGACCGAGCCGCGATTTGCGTTCCTCGTTCGGGGAAACAGGCAACGAGGTGAGGGACTGAGTCTCCGGAGTCATTTCTCAAGTGTACGCCCGCCACTACGCTGGTATCCATGACGACATCACGCACCGTACTCATCACCGGCGGAAACCGAGGGATTGGCTTTTCCATTGCCGAAAAGTTCATCGAACTCGGGCATCGAGTCGCCGTGACTGCGCGTTCCGGCGAAGGCCCTAAGGGGAGCTTCACCGTGATTGCCGACGTCACTGACGGCGATTCCCTCACCGCGGCAATTGCGACCGTAGAAGAAGAGTTGGGTTCAATCGAGGTCATCGTCGCCAATGCGGGAATCACCAAAGACACTCTCCTCATGCGAATGTCCGACGAAGACTTTGAATCGGTCATCGACACCAACCTCACCGGTTCGTTCCGTCTGGTTAAGCGGGGCATAACCTCGATGATCAAGCAGCGTTTCGGACGCGTCATCTTCATCTCGTCAGTCGTCGGGCTTCTGGGAAGTGCCGGTCAGGTCAACTATGCATCATCCAAGAGCGCGCTCGTGGGATTCGCCCGCTCGTTGACACGGGAACTAGCTTCTCGCGGGATAACGGCGAACGTCGTCGCGCCGGGGTTCATCGAAACCGACATGACAGCCGCGTTGCCCGCCGAACAACAGGCCGAATACAAGCGCACGATCCCCGCAGGTCGTTTTGCAACCCCCGCAGAGGTGGCGTCCGTCGTCGCGTGGCTCGCCTCGGATGACGCTGCGTACATTTCAGGAGCCGTCATCCCCGTCGATGGTGGACTCGGGATGGGCCACTAACCAACGGTTTAGCTGGCGCGCCGACCAAAGTACGGCGCGACCAACGACAAATCATGCACGTCGATGTTGACGTTTGCAGCTTGTCGAACGTTGGGCTTTGCGCAGAACCCAACGGACAGTCCTGCCATGCTCATCATGGCCAGGTCGTTCGCTCCGTCGCCGACCGCAATTGTGCTCGACAGTGGAATCCGCCGTTTCTTGGCGTACGCCGAGAGAAAGTTTGCTTTTGCTGCCGCGTCAATTACGGGTCCGTATGTTCGTCCCGTGAAGAGTCCATCGATAACTTCGAGTCCGTTCGCCACCCACGCGTCGAGCCCCAATTGGGTCGCGATCGGATTGAGAATCTCGTGGAAGCCGCCCGACACGGCGATAATGTAGCCGCCGGCTTCATGAACGGCGTGGACCAATTGACGAGCCCCGGTTGTGACCGTAACCGCGCCGAGCACGTCATCGAGGACCTTCGCAGGGGTGCCGCGCAACGTGGCAACGCGTTGTGTCAGCGACTCCGCAAAATCCATTTCGCCTCGCATCGCTTGCTTGGTTAGAGAAGCGACCTCGTCACCAGACCCCGCCGCATCGGCGAGAAGATCGATGACTTCGTCGTTGATGAGCGTCGAGTCGACGTCGCAGATCACGATGAACCGACTCACGCACACTCCTTATCGACGAGGCTTTCAGGATATCGCGTCTCGCAGGAGCACATTTCAATGGTCCGTCACGCTTCGTGGATGCACGGCCGATTCGTTTCCCACAGAGATGAGCAGCACGATTTCTCTTCTGATACAGTTGAGTGTTGCGCACATGCGCCCCCGCATCCTCAAAGGACATCATGAAGGCTGAAATCCACCCCACCTACGCCCCGATCGTTTTTCGCGATCTCGCGAGCGGCGAAATGTTCCTCACTCGCTCGACGGCGACGTCCGAAAAGACTGTTTCCATCGACGGAACCGACTACCCCGTAATCGACGTCGAAATCTCGTCAGCGTCTCACCCGTTCTACACGGGTAAGCAGCGCATCATGGACTCGGCTGGTCGCGTCGAGAAGTTCAACAAGCGTTACGAAGGCTTCGGGCAGTAATCCCTGCTTTCGTCACAAAGGCCATGCGATTCGCGTGGCCTTTGTCGTTAACGAAATCGAACCTGTCTTAGTAGTTGATCGTGACCATGGGGATTTCCTCGTCGTTGCGGAATACCGGCCAAATGCCATCCCCAACCCGCCGCGACGTTTCGCCCTTGGTCGCGAGCCATTTTGCGAATGATTCGGCCTGGGCTTTCGCCCACCCGATTTGGGCATCGTGCAGTTCGTCAGGGGACAAGAGCATCTCGGGGGCGGACGCGAATTTCACTTGGAGGGCCTTGAATACGCGACCGGCGCCAACGGAATCGGCCTCGGAATCGTGCGCCGAACCGAGGTCGACACCGTACACGTCGCATGCCGCTTGAAGCGTGCGCGAACCTTTTCGATAGGTGTCGATCTGCTTATCGATTATGAGGGGATCGACGATGGGTTTTGGGGTGTCAAGGGGCACAACACCATTGCGCATCGCATCGTGGTGCAGCAGCGAAAAGTCGTAGGACGCGTTGTACGCAACAACCGGCGTTCCCTCTGCGAACAATTCACGCAGACGTTCGACAATCTCGGGCACCACTTCGGATGCGGGGCGTCCCTCGGCACGGGCACGCTCTGTCGTGCACCCGTGGACGTTTGCCGCGGCCTCGGGAATCTCGATTCCCGGGTCGGCGATCCACGCACGCGATTCGATGAGTTCACCACTCGAATCGAGTACTCCCACGAATGCGGTCACAATTCGGCTTTGTGTGACGTCCAGTCCGGTGGTTTCGAGGTCAAAGACCCCCAGTCGTTCCCATGAGCTCATGCGCTCAGCCTACGCGCGGGGTGGTCATGAAACCGTGAAGTGAATGACCCAGCGTCCTACACTGACAGAGTGGTCGTTCCGAACCCTTACGCCGGACAACTCGCTTCCAGAGAAGGAATCGAGTACATCCTCGAGGTCGACAACACGACGACGCACTGGTGGGAATACCCGTCGTCCGCGCGCGCTGAAACGCTGGTTTTCGTACACGGCTTTCGCGGCGACCACCACGGTCTGCAACTCATCGCCGACGCCTTGCCCGAATACCGAATTCTCATTCCAGACATTCCAGCCTTCGGGTCAAGCAGCTCGTGGCCAACTGGAGTGACATCCATCGACGACTACGGGCGTTGGCTTCGCGCATTCCTCGCGGCAACCCAGTCCGACGACTCCATCGTTCTAGGGCACTCGTTCGGGTCAATCGTCGTGACGAATGCTCTTCGTCGTTCACGAACGACTCCGATTATCCTCGTCAATCCCATCTCTCAGCGTGCGTTGATTGGGCCTAAGAGGTTCGCTGCGGCCCTCGCAGGGCTCTGGTACGCGGTCGGACGAGTCTTGCCGGCCGGACTCGGATCCGCGTGGTTGGGGAACCCCCTTTTCGTTCGCGCGATGAGCGAGATGTTGACCAAATCCCGGAACCCAGCGCTACGCCGATGGATTCACGACCAACACGCTCGGTATTTCTCGAGTTATTCCGATCGGGACTCACTTGTCGGAGCGTTCACCGTGTCGACGGATGCGACCGTTGCAGACTTTGCCGCTCAGATTACCGTGCCCGTTTTAATGATTGTCGCCGACCAAGACGACATCACCCCGCTCGATGCGCAGTGCGCAGTTCAACAAGACTTTCCCGACGCCGAGTTGCAGGTGCTTGAGGGAGTCGGACATCTCGTGCACTACGAAAAACCAATCGAGACGGCTTCGGCCATCCGAGATTTCCTTTCCCGACACTCGGATTGAAGGCGTGTGGCTAACGAACCCCAACGTCGAGAGGCTCGCCACCCGTGATTCGCACAAGTTCCTCGAACGAGGTCGGGTAAACGTAGTGGGGGTGCCCGCCAGCCGCCCACACCACATCCCAGTTGTTGAGAGCCGTGTCGACAATCGTGCGAAGGGGCGCGGGGTGACCAACGGGTGCGACACCACCAATCGGTTGGCTCGTGTGTTCTCGCACGAAGTCGGCATCAGGGCGGTGAATCGACGCGGCGCCGATGTGGGCCGCTACGCGATCAGTGTCGACCTTGTGGCCGCCCGAGGCGAGGATGAGTAACGGCTGACCGTCAGCGTTGAACACAAGCGAGTTGCACACCTGGCCAATCTCGATGTCGAGTTGCTCGGCTGCTCTCGCGGCGGTGGGGGACGACTCGAGTGTCTCGACGATGTCGGTATCGACCCCGAGCACTCGGAGCGCCTCTCGAACGCGAACACCGTTCGGGTGCGGGTTTTCGATGTTTTTCCAGCCCATTAGTCGCGCTTCTCCAGCGGCTGTTGGTCTTCGAAGTCGGGAAGAGTGATGTCGTCGGTCAGCGCATCAAGCGGATCGTTGAACTGGACGAGTTGCAGGCCGTCGTCGGAGTGATGGAACGAGTGAACGGAACCGTTAGTGATTCGTTCCCCGAAGAATGCTTCGCCCGTTGTTGATTGCAAAACGGCGCGAATTACCCCACCGTGAGCGACGATGATGACGTTCTTACCCTTGTTCTCGGCAGCAATTCTGTGCATTGCGTCGAGAACTCGGGCTTTGACCGCATCGCGGGTCTCTCTGCCGGGCACGGGAGTGTTGTCGGGATAAAAAGCCTCGAGCTCTGGTCCGGTCATTCCCTCGGCTTCGCCATAGTGACGCTCAACGAGATCCGCGATTGGAGTCGGTTCGGGAAGTCCGAGCGCAGAGGCGATTATCTGCGCCGTTTCCATCGCTCGAGACAGCGGGCTCGACGCGATGACATCCCACCGGCGACCTTGCATTTTTTCGCCCGTGGCCGTTGCCTGGAGGCGGCCCGTCGCGTTCAGGGGGATATCGGTCGAACCCTGAATCCTGCCAAGACGGTTCCAGTCGGTCTCACCGTGTCGGACGAGGAAGAAGTTTGTCATGGTCTGTTCAGTCTAAGAGTGCCGTGGCGACAATAATGGAGGCATGGCGGACGCGAACCGAATCACTTTTGTCGACGCAGTGGTCGACGGTTTTCGACGCTGGCGCGACACGAACTCGCTGGGGTCACGACCAAGCTTTTGGTATTGGTTTCTGTTCACCGCACTGATGAGCGTGGTGGCCTCGACTTTCGACTCGGTTGTCTTACCTCCCTCGGCGCTCGAGATTCCAGAGGACCTGAACTCAATTACCGGAAATCAGATCCGAGGCATCCTCGACACGACACTCAACGAAACGATTTGGACCGCAGCGACGCTCGTTACCGTGTGGTTATTCATCCCCACACTGACCGTCACGATCCGTCGTTTCCGAGACGCTGGGTCGTCGGTCATCCTTGCGTGGGCAGTGCACCTCATCGGGCCAGTTTCGACGGTCGCATTGTTTTCGCTCGGTTATCAATCATCTGACATGATTGACGCGGGCGTCAGTGAATCCAACGCTGGAGGAGTGATGTTCATCGCGCTGGCGATGTTGGGGCTTGCCCTCGCGAACCTCGCCGGCTTGATCATCTGGATTGTGGTTGCCGCGCGCCCCGCGAAGTCAACAGAGTCGCGCTAACGGTGCGAATCGAATCCATTGATTCACTCGACGATTCCCGTCTCGCTTTCTTCACCAACCTCACTGACGTTTCCCTGAGACGGTTGTCCGAGCCAACATCGGGACTGTATCTCGCTGAGTCGACGAAGGTCATCGAACGTGCTCTGGCGGCTGGACATCGTCCCGTTTCTGTCATCACTCTCGACAAATGGGTTGCGGGTCTCGAACCGTTGTTGAGGGACCACGACATCCCTGTTTTTGTCGGAGATGAGTCCGAATTGGAAAAGCTGACGGGATTCCTGTTGCATCGAGGGTCCATCGCAGCAATGGAAAGACCTCCACTCGAATCGGTCGCCGACATCGTGCGAAACGCTCGACGGATTGTCATCCTCGAAAACATAATCGACCACACCAACGTCGGTGCCATCTTTCGAAGTGTTGCGGGGCTCGGTGCCGACGCGGTCTTGATCACACCAGAGTGCGCCGACCCTCTGTATCGACGAAGTGTTCGCGTGTCGATGGGGACCGTGCTGCAGGTTCCCTGGACGCGAATAACCTCGTGGCCAGCCGGACTGCAAGCTCTCAAAGACGCCGGTTTTGTCGTCGCATCCCTCGCGCTCACGGATGACGCCGTTTCACTCGCTGAACTCGCGGCAGAGAACCACGAGAGGCTCGCCGTTGTTTTTGGCACGGAGGGCCACGGGCTGACGCCGGCGACAATAGCGACGAGCGATCGGGTGGTTCGTATCCCAATGTCGCACGGCGTGGACTCGCTCAATGTCGCCGCAGCTGCAGCGGTGACACTCTATGCACTGACAAATACCCCGTAACGCCCGCGCCCCTCTGGACAATGGAGTGTGGGCAAACAGGATGGTTCCGGTCGATTAGTCACCGCGGGTGATGCGGACGACTCCGGCACGCCATTTCTGCACCTCGACATGGACGCGTTTTTCGCGTCGGTCGAAGAACTGGACGATCCGTCAATTGCAGGGAAGCCCGTCATCGTCGGTGGAACCGCTGGTAGAGGGGTGGTGTCGGCGGCAAACTACGTCGCGCGCACGTTCGGTGTCAATTCGGCGATGCCGATGTCGCTGGCTCTGCAGCGCTGCCCGAACGCGGTCGTGCGCAAACCCCGATTCGATCGCTATTCCGAGATCTCGGGTCAGGTCTTCGCCATCCTTCACGACTTCACGCCCAAAGTTCAACCTTTGTCCATCGACGAGGCGTTCCTGGACGTGTCGGGAGCTCGGGCGTTGCTCGGACGACCGCTCGACATCGCGAAGTCGATTCGCGAACGAGTGCGGCTCGAGGTTGGGCTCGCCGCGTCGATCGGTGTGGCGTCGTCGATGTTCGTTGCCAAGGTCGCAGGGTCGCGCGCCAAGCCCAACGGGTTGCTCGTCGTTCCGGCGGGTGACACGGTTGATTTCCTGGCGCCTCTGCCGATTACGGCACTGTGGGGCGTCGGTGCCGTGACGGCGAAACGCCTTAATTCGTTCGGTTTGTCAACGGTCGGAGACGTACAGCGTTCCGAGATGGAATCGCTCGTGTCAATCCTGGGAGACAGAATGGCGCGTCACCTGCACAACCTAGCCATGGGAATCGATGAGCGCACGATAGAAGACCGAAGTAACGAGCGCAGTATCGGCCGGTCAAACACATTCGGCACCGACCTCACTGATGTGCCCGAGATGCATCGTGAGGTGCTGCGGATGGCGACCGACGTCGCCGCCCGAGCCCGCACCCGAAACTTCCTGGCTCACACCGTCACGGTGACCGTTCGGCTGGACGATTGGTCGACGGTGACGCGTTCGCACACGTTCACCGATCCGACGCACGCCACCAAACTCATCGCAACCGAAGCGGTTCGGCTATTCGATCGGGTCGAACGCCACGGGCACCCGGTTCGCTTGATTGGCGTTCGACTTGTGAACCTGGTGGGCGAGGGCGACCTCGGTTTGCTGTGGGAGGACGAAGACGACGGCCACGACATCGACGACATCGTGGATGCCGTCGCCGGTCGGTTCGGGTTCGGTACGGTTCAGCCAGCGTCGCTTGTGCGAAAGAAGCGTCCCGACCGAGACGTTTAGCGATAGTCGCGGGAACGGTGAGCTCCCACGAATTCGAGCGCTTCGAGTTTGTCGGCGACGATGGACAGCACGCCGTCGACGGACCGTTGCAGTATGCCGCGAACAATCAACGCGGCACTCTCGCGTGCGACTGGTCGAAACGCCTTCCATAACCCGCGCGAACACACGATGTTGACGACTCCGGTTTCGTCTTCGAGGTTGAGGAAGGTGATGCCTTTCGCGGTGCTGGGGCGCTGTCGGTGCGTCACGAGACCGGCGACCTCGATTCGTCGGTCGGCTTCGGCGGTCCGCAGGTCGGTGACGGATAAGACTCCGCGCTGAAGAAGGTCGTCCCGCACGAATTGGACGGGGTGCAGTCCGGGTGACACTCCGGTCGCCCAGCGATCCTGGATCATCGTGTCGATTTCACCCATCTCGTCAAAGAACGGCAGTTGAATCGTGGGTGCGATGTTGGGCAGGTATTCGGGCCGGCTCTCGGCGGCGTAGCCCGCTTCCCACAGCGCCTCGCGGCGACTGAGCCCCAGAACGTCGAACGCACCGGCGGTGGCGAGGGCTTCGAGTTGTGCTCGTTCCAGTCCGGTCCGTCGGACGAGGTCGTGCAGGTCACGAAAATCGCCGTTCGCGTCGCGTTCGGTCACAATCGCGGTCGCCACTTTTCGCCCAATCCCGCGAACGTCAGAGAGTCCCATTCGCACCGCGAAGTTTCCGTCTCGTCGGTGACGGGCCGTCTCGTCCGGTGCGTTCGGGTCGAACGGCGGCACGGGCTGGTCGTTGTGAACAAGGCACGTGTCGATTCCGGTCGGTCCCTCGTCGATTCCCATCGCCTCGAGTCCCGACTCGACTCCTGACCGCGCGATGCACGGAACACGAATGTCGACCCCGTGTCGTTCAGCGTCGGCGGACAGGGTCGCCGCGGAATAGAACCCCATCGGCTGCGACCGCAGAAGCCCGACGAGGAAGGCGGCGGGGTAGTGGACCTTGAGCCACGACGACACGTACACGAGCAACGAGAACGCAATCGAGTGCGATTCGGCGAACCCGAAGTTCGCAAAGGCCTCCAGCGTGCCGTAGATCTTGTCCGCGGTCGCACCGGTGATGCCGTTGGCCGCCATGCCGGCATAGAACTTTTCGCGAATCGTCGCGAGCCGTTCGATGCCGCGTTTCGACCCGATGGATCGCCGAATGACGTCGGCGTCGGCACCGCTGCACCCACCGACCGCCATCGCGATCTGCATGAGTTGTTCTTGAAAGATGGGCACACCCATGGTTCGTTCGAGAACGGGAATGAGGTTCGGGTGGTCGTAGGTGATGGGTTCCTGGCCCGTCCGACGGCGAATGAACGGGTGAACGCTTCCGCCTTGAATCGGCCCGGGACGAACCATCGCGATTTGGACGACAAGGTCGTAGAAGCGCCTTGGGCGAAGGCGGGGGAGTAACCCCATCTGAGCCCGCGATTCGATTTGGAACACACCGATGACGTCCGCCCGACACATCGCGTCGTACACCGCGGGTTCTTCGCGCGGGACCGTGCCCAAATCGAAGACCTCGCCGAATCGTTTCTCGATTTCGACAAAGACCTGGTTGATGGCTCCTAACATTCCGAGTCCCAGAAGGTCGAACTTGACCAGCCCCATGTAGGCGCAGTCGTCTTTGTCCCATTGCAGGACCGTTCGCCCCGGCATGCGGGCGTGTTCGATGGGGACGACTTCGCCGACGGGTTGTTCAGTGAGGACCATCCCGCCCGAGTGGATTCCGAGGTGCCTCGGCAACGTCAGGGTTTCGTTGGCGAGCCGCACGATGTGTTCGGGAATCTCAGAGGTTTCCGACGGGTCGAGCCGACGCCACCGTTCGACGAGCCGCGACCACGCGTTTTGGTCGTCAACACCGTGCCCGAACGCACGGGCGATGTCGCGGATGGCGTTCTTGGGTCGATACGTGATGACGTTGGCGACTTGGGCCGCGTTTCGTCGACCGTATTTCTCGAACACGTACTGAATAACCTCTTCGCGGCGGTCGGTGTCGAAGTCGACATCGATGTCGGGCGGTTCGTCGCGCAGGGCAGACAGGAAGCGTTCGAACGGCAACCCGTACGCGATCGAGTCGACGGCGGTGATTCCGAGTGCGTAACAGACGGCCGAGTTCGCGGCGCTGCCCCGCCCCTGACAGAGGATTCGGCGCGAGCGTGCGAACTCGACGATGTCGTGAACGATAAGGAAGTAGCCGGGGAAGTCGAGTTCCTCGATGACGGTGAGTTCCCGTTCGATTCGTTCGGTCACGTCGGGTCCCGCGTTCGGGTACAGCCTCGGGACGGCTGCCCAGACGAGTTCCCGCAATCGACCCATGACGGTCTGTCCCTCGGGCAGGTCGAATTTCGGCAGGTGGGGCGTTGCTCGTTTGAGCTCGAATGCGCATTCGCGCGCGATGCGAACGCTCTCGGCAACGGCTCCGGGGTATCGCCCAAAGATTCGGTCCATGTCGGCGGGGGACCGCAATCGACTGGCAGGACCCGCCGGCAGGTACCCGTCGTGGTCATCGAGCGACCGGCGACTGCCGAGTGCGGCGAACGCGGTGAACAGTTCATATTCAGACGGCACCGCGTAGTGCACGTTCCCCGTTGCAACGACGGGCAGTTCACGTTCGCGTGCGATTTGCGCCAGAACGTCGTTGTGCACGTCGTCGAGGGGGACGCCGCGATGCCACAGTTCGACGACGACGGAATCCCTGCCAAATCGTTCGATCAACTCGTCCAGGGCAATCCCGGCTCGTCGAACATCAGTCGCGGTCGGCAGTGACCCCTCGGGCAGGTGCGTTCGGACAGGTCCACGCCGACAGCCCGTCAGAACGATCCACTCGCCGCCCGCCCGTTCCGCGAGGTCGTCGAGGTCGTACCGCGGTTCGTGTTTGGCGCCACCAGAAAGATGGGCTTCGGTGATGGCGCCGGCAAGCCGGTGGTACCCCGCCTGTCCGCGTGCGAGGACGAGCAGGTGTTGGTCGGTGTCGCCGCGCAGGGTGAGCTCTGACCCGAAAATCGTC
>Ga0114979_10001320_pt1 | contig 16671 bp, 12 predicted proteins | sample S_140625_EF_Meta_FD_87315 | JGI IMG/M metagenome (GOLD analysis project Ga0114979, IMG submission 87315) | Freshwater microbial communities from Lake Simoncouche, Canada to study carbon cycling - S_140625_EF_MetaG | ecosystem: Environmental > Aquatic > Freshwater > Lake | place: Lake... | reverse complement strand
GATGACAGAGTCACGACCCATAACGGTAGCGTGCATCTGTGTCGTTGCAATGGCGTATGTACCGGGCGCAGAAGCGATGGTTACATCAGAGGCCGTATAAACGGCATGACCATTATTCATAGCCACCATTGGATAGGCGTTACCACCGATAGTCTGACGCTTGTCGCCATCCATCAAGTGCACACCGGCTTTACCGGTTTGATAAGCCGCCTTACCGATTTCTTCGTTGTTGGCTCCGCGACCGTAACCCAAAGCGATACCAATGGTCTTACGCTTTTGTCCTGGAACCGGCATTGCAGGTAAGGTGAGTGCTTTTCCGTTCACGGTAACAGTTACCAATGAAGCGCAATCGCATTGACCAATGTATGTTTCGAGACCCATCTCCTTCATATCGGCAGGAGCCATGGTCACGTAGTTGTCCCAGGTTACTTTGGTGATTGGGTCCGGTGTCTCATTCAATAACGCGTTGTTCGCGTGGTTACCGGCACCCATGGTGACTTTCTGATACAGAGTTACCTCCCAGTCGCCACCTTCTGCTGATGACACGGCCGCGAGAGCATCCGAGACATTCATCGCAGGGGCAGGAGCCGAAGCAACTTCTGCAGCTGCTGCAGGGGCTTGAGTAGTACCCATTGGTGCAGATACCGCAAGCGCAACAACAGACGCCATTGTTCCATTATGAACCGCAGTGTTCCAGTTGCCGTCTGTCTTCAACATGGTAGCCACGAATCCACCATTATGCGTTTGACGCATATAGTCGTAGTAGGCTGAAGCATTGTCGCTCCAGCGCAAGAACGACTCCTGTGCATAACGGCTGTTGTATAATGCATTGATGGTAGGCTGTGCCAAATCGGTGCGGCCCTTCATCGGACTGTAATCATTCCATGACTCGAGATAGTGATGATCCGGAGCCATATACGTGCAGCGACTCGCTGTTTCATCAGCAAACAAGTTGAATGAAACTGTAGTCTTCACTTTCTGTAGGCCACTGTTGAATTTCTCGGCATTCATCCAGCTGTATGAAGGATTCACACCGTAAACAATCAACACATCCACGCTACCTGAATTCATTTCCTCTACCAACGCAGCCATTCCTTCGTCGCTGCCCTGGAAAAGGGTTACGGCATTCTTGGTATCAACGGTAGAGCCGTTGTTATTGAGTGCAGCATTGATTGCCGCTACAATCATCTGGATATTCGGATCGTTAGAACCCGCCACAACAAGTGATTCGCCTGCATTGGCTTTCAACGACGCGGCCGCCGAAGCAATTGCTGCATCAGCGCCTTCAACTCCTGCAGCGCTTCCGCCTGTTACCGCTGCATACAATGCCGCAGCAACAGCGCCTTGCTGAGAAGGCTTGATAGCAGTGCGCACGTCGCTGTTCGAGCCTGTGAGCGACATATTGCTTTCAAACTGATAATGCTTACTCATCCACTCACCTTCTGCCAAGCGCGTTTTTGCGTACTGCGAAGTGAAAGCGGCTGGCATGAGCCATGAGCCGAGGAAATCGGCAGCAATGCTCACAATTGTCTTTGCTTTGCTGAAATCGAAGTTCGGCACTGATCCACCATTGGCTTTTGCAAGCCCGCTGTAAGAAACAGCGTCATATTGAACGTGCTTAACCTTTCCTGCATACTTCGCGCTGAATTCATTTATTGCGCGCTGCGTGCTTGGGCTGATGATGGTGTTCGATACAATGCGAATGCTGCTAGCCGAAGCCAAAGCGGCTTTCATATCAGTATCGAGCGTATTCCAATCGATGTCGGCACCACCCTTCTTTGGACCCTTCAAGCGGGCACCGTCGTAAAGACCAAGAACCGAGGCATTCATGCGGGAGTTCAAGCCTCCGCCGGCAATACCGTGGTCTTTGTTGCCCTTCACGTGGATTGGGCGTCCTTCGCGGGTTCTCACCAACAGGTTTCCATAATCATTACCATCATAATAGGTGGTAGCGTAATAGTTGGCAACACCCGGGGTAATTTCTTCGGGCTTTACAACATACGGTATCGACTTAATCACCGGTGTCTCACATGCCGCAAGAGTTGCAGCAGCCAAACCAAAGCCCATGAACTTTAAAAAGTCACGGCGGCCGGTGTTCGATTCATTGAGATTTTCATCATTGAGAAAATCTTGTACGCTTTGATCACGCTTAAATTCTGAGGTAAGCGCTTCCTGAGCAGCTGCAGTTCCCTGCAACTCATCCAGGCTTGACCAGTATTTCTTAGTTATTCCCATGGAGGTTAATCCGTGTTATTCGATTTATACTATTAATAGTGGCATTTGCCGCATTCCCAACCACCCAATTCGCGAACGGTAGAAGAACCATCTTCCATAATTTCACGTAAGGTGCGCTGACCAACTTCTGATGCTTTGTAGCGCTCGTGCATTTCTTGATAATACGCGCTTCCGGCCATGTCTACTTCCTTCTTGTTGTGACACTCTAAGCACCATCCCATAGTGAATGGGCGCTTTTCCAACTTCACAAGACCAACAACATCTTCTTGGGAGTTGATTTCTTCGGCGGTTGGCACGTGACCCACAGTGTACATGTTCTGAGGACCGTGGCAGTTTTTGCAATCCACTTTTCCTACAACAACGTGTGTTGAGTGGTTGAAATAAACGTGGTCAGGCAAGTTGTTTACTTTGTTCCAAACGATTGGCTTCTGTTCGAATCCGGCAATGTAAGTACCGGTAGCAGGGTCGAAACCGATGGCATCGTAAATCTTCTGAATCTCTGCTGTTCCGGTGATTGCACCCTTTTTGATACCCTTGTGGCAGTTCATACAAACATTTACCGATGGGATACCTGCGTGCTTCGACTTCACTGCGCTGCTGTGGCAGTAATTACAATCGATTTCGTTTTGGCAATTGTGGATGGCGTGTGAGAACCAAATCGGTTGGTCAGGCGTGTAGCCATCATATACACCGATATCCATCAAGCTCTTGTAACCAACAACAGAGAAGTAGCAAAACAAGAACAATCCAATAACGCCCACAAACTTTCTATTTGCCCACATCCAAGACTTAGATGATTTCCAATATGAAACTTCTACCACCGGCGGAAGACCTTCGCGCTCGTTGATAGCATTCTTCAGTGATTTCGAAATGTTAGCGGCTGTAACTGCGACAATGGCTAGGATAGAACCAAGGATGATAAACCATACTGTGCCATCGCTTTCTTCATTCTTCGCCTTCTCAGTCGCAATTTCCTCAAGTGTCATGCACTTATTGACACCGGCAGCCCCGCCCGCAGGAGCAGCTGCACTAGCTGCTGTCTTAACATAGGTGAGAATGTCCTTAATGTCGGCCTCGGATACCGCCTGGGCGGCCATCCAACCATAGGTAGCAACGTATTTCTCTACAAGTCCCTTGATGTAAGGATCTCCGGTGGCTGCCGCTGCTTGTGGATTTTGAATCCACTTAACAATCAGGGCGTCCTTTCCTTTCCAACGGACATCGATATCCTTGAGACCGGGAGCGGCCAACACCTCATCGGTGGTTTTGTGACATGAAGCACAGTTAGCTTTATATAATGACTCCCCTTTGGCGGCATCCCCACCCTCAAAAATGCCACCGAAGGCATTGAAATTGAGGAAGATTGCAGCCGTAAAAGGAACCAGAACTTTGCTTATAAAACTTCTTGAAAGCCTTTTCATTGCTGATATTTTAACTGTATGGCAGGTTTAATAGCGCGGCAAATTTATGCTGCAGTAGTGCTTGACATTCGTATGACAAAAAGAATGTCAACAATTTAAAATCGTTCTAAATAAAGGCGTTGAATTGGTGTCTATCTGTTTGTTTCTCAGTGATTCAACGCCATCCATTACACTCACGAAGGCGCAACGTTTCAACAACACATGAGGCCTTGGCTCCAAGTTGCCATGCTTATCGTTCATAAAACCACCTACCCGCCAAGCAAAAGCGAACGTTACTTTTGCGTTATGCCTATTCGCCATTTTTTATTTCTTTCTCTCTTTTGGGCAACAGCCTTCCATGCGCATTCGCAGCATGACTCACTATCGCTCAACGTGGGTAAGGTAGAGTTCGTGGTCGACAGTTCGATTGTCAAACTCGAGAAGGGTGCCCGCAAATTCAAAGAAACGAAGGGCTACCGACTGCAGATCTTTCTGGGGCCCCTGGAAACAGTGAAAGCGGAGCGTAATAAATATCTAGCCCTGGGGCTTCCATACTCAGCATATATCAAGCAGATTGTCCCTGAGCATGCCTTGCAAATCGGTGATTTCAGCAACAGACTCGAGATGGAAAAATGCCGCAATGAAATCGAGGCGTATTATCCTGACGCACTTCCCGTCATTGAAGTTATCGAGCCCCCGAAGTTCAACAAACGCCCAAAGCAAACACAGTGACACAGCGGTTGAGAAAAATCAATTGTCTCTGGGCGCGCTTCACCATAATGAGCCTACTACCTTTGGCTAAAATCACACCTGCACATGCCTTTTTATCACGCACTAGGAAACATCCCCGCTAAAAGACACGTCATACACGAAAAACCAACAGGCGGATTGTATTACGAGCAACTCTTTGGAACGGAAGGCTTCCATGGAATGAGCTCATTGCTTTACCATGTGCACCGACCAACGATGATTCAATCGATTGGCGCACCGGTGTATGCGGGACCCACAGCGGCCGTGGAACATAACATTACACCGCTAATGCTCAAAGGCTGGAATGTTGCTCCAAGAGCCGATTTCCTGGACAGCCGAACCTACATGCTGTTCAACAACGATTTAAATATCGCTTTGGCAGCCCCGCAGGAGAGCATGAAAGATTACTTCTACAAAAATGCAGACGCTGATGAAATGATTTTCGTTCATGCCGGCTCGGGAACACTCCGCACGTTGTTGGGCAATCTCACCTTTGCATACGGTGATTATTTGATTATTCCGCGTGGCATGATTTATCAAATCGAATTCGATACTCCGACGAATCGATTATTCATCGTTGAATCCTACTCACCATTGGTAACACCCAAGCGTTATCGCAATAATTTCGGTCAACTCCTCGAGCATTCGCCCTACTGCGAGCGCGACATTCGACGTCCCAATCAGCTGGAGACACATGACCAAAAAGGAGAATTCCGACTCAAGATCCGTAAGCAAAACATGATGCACGAGTTGATTTATGCATCGCATCCTTTCGACGTGGTTGGCTGGGATGGTTACAACTACCCATACGCCTTCAGCATTCATAACTTCGAACCGATCACCGGGCGCATTCACCAACCACCGCCGGTGCATCAGACCTTCGAGGCGCACAATTTCGTGGTGTGCTCATTCTGCCCGCGACTCTACGATTATCACCCCAAGTCTATTCCCGCTCCATACAACCATAGCAACATAGACAGCGACGAGGTGTTGTATTATGTCGACGGTGATTTCATGAGCCGTAATCATGTCGAAAAAGGATACATTTCCCTTCATCCCGGAGGCATTCCACACGGACCGCACCCCGGCGCTGCAGAGCGCAGCATTGGGCAAAAGGAAACGCAGGAATTGGCGGTCATGGTTGACACCTTCCGTCCACTAAAAGTGACCGCAGCAGCCCTGGGAATTTCAGATGACTCTTACAAAACAAGTTGGTTAGAATAAAAGCAAGCTAATTTTGAACCTATGAAAACCGATACCTCTTCACCCGAATTAGAAAAAGTTGTTTCCGACGCGGCGGATTTTTTACCGCTGTTGGGCACTGATTACATTGAATTGTACGTAGGCAATGCCAAACAAGCGGCATACTACTACATGAGTGCTTGGGGCTACCAGCCGCTTGCTTATTGTGGATTAGAAACCGGTATTAAAGACCGTGTATCCTACGTATTGCAACAAGACAAGATTCGTCTGGTGCTTACCTCTTCCCTTCAACCTGATGGCCCGATCAATGCGCACGTTAATGCGCATGGAGATGGGGTAAAAGTGATTGCACTCTGGGTAGATGATGCTACCAAAAGCTGGGAAGAAACCACATCGCGCGGCGGTGAAAGTTGTCTGAAGCCTGAAACACATATTGATGATCATGGCAGTGTAGTGCTTTCAGGCATTCACACCTACGGCGAAACATTACACGTTTTTGTTGAACGAAAAAACTACACCGGTGTCTTTTTACCGGGCTACAAGCCTTGGAATCCTTCATACCGCGCGGCCGAGTTGGGATTGAAATTCGTTGATCACATGGTGGGCAATGTTGGTTGGAATGAAATGAACCACTGGTGTGAGTTTTATGCCAAGGTGATGGGTTTTGCTCAACTGGTTTCATTCGACGACAAGGATATCAGCACGGAATACACCGCACTGATGAGTAAAGTAATGAGCAATGGCAACGGTCGCATCAAATTCCCGATTAATGAACCGGCTAGCGGAAAGAAAAAGTCTCAAATCGAAGAGTACATCGATTTCTATCATGGCGCCGGGGTGCAACACATCGCTGTGGCCACCGATAACATCATCGAGACCGTTACGGCGCTAAAAAACCGTGGGGTTGAGTTTTTACATGTGCCGGAAACGTATTACAACGACGTTTTGGACCGTGTCGGCAAGATTGATGAGGATTTAGCGCCACTGAAGAAGCTGGGCATTCTGATTGACCGTGACGACGAAGGGTATCTCCTGCAGATCTTCACCAAACCGGTTCTGGATCGTCCAACTATGTTCTTCGAAATCATTCAGCGCAAAGGGGCGAAGAGCTTCGGAAAAGGGAATTTCAAGGCCCTTTTCGAAGCGATTGAACGTGAGCAAGAATTGCGCGGAACACTCTAACAAACGAATCAATAACTAAGCGGCAGGCGGTGCGTAAGCATTTCTGCCGCTTTTTTCATTTCGAACGACCTTGCGCATCGTCTGTACAGTCTCCCGTGTTAAATTCGCGCCCGCATGAATACAACGGTGACTTTGAGTTATGTGATGATTGCAACGCTGCTGCTGGTGGCGCTTGCCTGTTTGGTGGCCGATAGCGCTGAACAATGGCTTCCGGGCAATCGACGATATGTCATGGCCGGAGTCCTCACAATATATTCCTGCATACGTTGGTATCGGCTGCGGGCATTTCAAAAAAAGCTATTGCATGAACAAGACTAACGCATTGCTCAAACCTCTGGTTATTGGATTGCTCTTGTCTATCATGGGCTGCAACATCGCGCAGGACAAAAATGAGGAGACCATCACTTCCGGGACGTTGCGCATCGCCGTTGACGAATCCTATTCCCTCTTGATGGAAACACAGGTTTTCACCTACACCCATCTCAACAAATACGCATCGATATCGTCACAAATCGCACCTGAGCGCGATGTATTCGCCGCACTGCTGGCAGACAGCGTTCAGGCAGCCGTTGTAGGTCGTCCCCTCACGGATGAAGAGCTGGCCTTTTTCAAAAGCAAACAACGTGTACCGGAAAGCATTTTGATTGCACGGGATGGAATTGCACTGGTAGTTCACCCCGAGCACGCGGATTCCGTCATACATCTCGATAACGTCAAAGGAATCTTTACCGGCACAGATAGTCTATGGAGTCAAGTGCAGCCCGGTGGTTCACCAACGAAAATAAACGTTGTTTTCGACAACCAGGGGTCATGCAATGCTCGTTCGTTGCGCGAGAAATTCGGTATTGAAACCTTTCCGTCGTGGTGTTTTTCGGAAGAAACAACCGAACGGGTTATAGCCTACGTCAACACACACCCGAATGCCATTGGTGTTATTTCACTCAGCTGGATTAGCGACGCAGAGGACAGCACGTGCGCAGCCTATCGCAAGTTGATTCGTCCGCTGGGCATTGTGGATCCAAGCAATGTGATTAAACCGGAACTCGCTCGTCGCCCATATCAGGCTTACGTTTTCGATGGCACTTATCCTCTCCGCCGCGATGTCTATTACATCCGCACGGGTCTTCGAGGAACGCTTGGCACAGGCTTTGCCAACCACCTCATTGGCGAGAAGGGGCAACTTATCATTCACAAGATGGGAATGGTAGCTGCCAAAACTCCGAACCGAACCGTAAAAATTGTAGATCAATGAACACGTATAATTTCACCACCATGTATAAATCCCTGTTAATCGTTGTTGTGCTTGCTGCTTGCAGCATAACTCTTTCGGCTCAAACCCGTGCAGAAGCCATTCAAAAAACCCTTAGCGAACGTTTCGAAACAGCTGAGAGTGAACTTAACGCCATCATTGCAAAAGAACCATCTGTAGCCGACAACTACGCTGCAGCAGGGTACAACTATTTCTACTGGGGTGTGAGCGACCAGGATGACGCCAATGATTTGGCAGAAAAAATGGCCTCTGCCGAAAAGTGCTTCAGCAAAGGAATGGAAGTAGCTCCAACCAACCCGCTCAACTATGTCGGACTTGGACATCTTGCCGCTTTCCGTGGTGATGCCGCCACGTTTATCGCGCAATTAACAAAGGCGGAAGAAATCATGAATACCAAGTCAAACAAAGTAGATAAACTTATCAAACAACAGGCTTATGTGAAAATGGCTGAAGCCTGTTTGATGGACAACAATGTCCAACTCGACAAAGCACTGGTTTACCTGAATACCGCACTCCCTTTTAACGACAAAAACCCTGAAGTCTATATCCAGTTGGGCGATTACTATCGTTTGCGCGACGGCATCAATCAAAGCAATGCAATTGCCCAATACAACAAGGCCCTCGAGATGGACTCCAAATCAACCCGTGCGATTCTTCGCAAAGGGATGTTGTACAAGCGTGTTCAAAACTGGGACGAAGGATTGAACTACTACAACGAGGCGATTGCGCTCGACCCATCGTTTGCCCCGGCCTACCGCGAGAAAGCGGAATTGCTGAAAGACGCTGCGCGTTATCCTCAGGCTATTGAGGCATATGCACGTTACAAAGAGTTGAACAGCAACTGCCGAGTGAATCAGCGTTACGCGATGTTTGTTTATCTGGCGAAAGATTACAAAACAGCTTTAACCGAACTGGAAAAGGCGCTTTCCTGTAATGACAAGAATGAATACATGTATCGCGTTCTTGGTTACACCTGTTATGAAGCCGGCGAATATGCTAAAGGACTGGAGTACATCAACACGTATTTCAATTTGGCCAAAACACACGGCCGCGTGAAAGTATCGGGTAGCGACTACGGACAAAAGGGGAAACTGCTTTCGAAGTCAGGACAAGACTCTCTTGCGGTTGAAGTATTGAAGCAAGCCATTCAAGAAGATCCAACCTACATAGATGGTTATAATGATGTGGCCTCGATTCTCACCAAGCAAAAGAAATACGGTGAAGCTGCGAGCTATTATCAAATGAAAATTGAACGCTCGGAAGCACCTGCGCCTTTGGATTATTACTACCTCGGCCAGTCGCGCTACTACAACAAGGAGTACCAATTAGCCGACACGGCGTTTGCCTTGGCTACATCAAAATATCCGGATGCCAACTTCTGGAGAGGCCGTTGCAACAACCGTATGGAGGTAAATCCCGATCAACCGGTAGCCGGTTTGGCAAAGCCTCACCATGAGAAGTTTATCCGCCTGGTAGGCGCTGATCCGCGCTCCATTGAGGCTAACAAGAAAAACCTCATTGAAGCGTACAACTACCTCGGAGTTTATTACAGCATCAACAAAAATTACGACTGTAGCAAGGCGGCCTTCAGCAAGACATTGGAACTCGATGCTGCCAACAAGATTGCAACAACGCTTATTGCGGATGACAATCTGGTCAAGGCAACCGGAACATGTGAATTAATTCCGGCGCAATAACAACGAATATTCAACCATGGAAAGGGCAAAGCTTCGGCTTTGCCTTTTTTCATTTCACGTCTTTTACAGACGCTAGATTTATTGCGGTTGAACTACATTCGCTGACCTCAATTCGAACTCTACAACGCATGGTTTCCCAAGAAGTAATGGACAAAGCATCGGCATGGCTCGATTCAGCCGTGATTGATGCGGACTCAAAAAGTGCTATCCGCGACATGATGGCCAACGATGAAAAACAGTTGACCGAATGCTTTTACAGTGATCTGGAATTCGGCACCGGCGGCCTGCGCGGCCTCATGGGTGTCGGCACCATGCGGATGAACATTTATACGGTCGGCATGGCTACGCAAGGGCTTGCAAACTACATTCTGCAACAGTTTCCGAACACGGCTTGCAAAGTGGCCATTGCGTATGATTCACGCAACAATTCGCCACTCTTTGCGCAGACCGCGGCCGATGTGCTTTCAGCCAACGGCATCGACGTGCATTTATTTTCTGAGTTGCGTCCGACACCTTTGCTCTCCTATGCTGTCCGCCATCTTCAATGTGTGGCAGGGATTGTAGTCACGGCTTCTCATAATCCGAAAGAGTACAACGGATACAAGGTGTACTGGGAAGACGGCGCTCAGGTGTTGCCGCCGCACGACAAAGGCATCATCACGGAAGTGCGTAAAATTACAGGGCCTGACGCTGTCAATTTCGCGGGAGTATCCTCGCGCATTCATGTCATCAATGATGCTGTTGAAACAGCGTACATTGAAGAAGTCAAGAAGTTGATTCATTCAACAAAGGCCATTACAGCAGCGCAGTCACTCAAAATCGTATACACGTCCATCCATGGTGCGGGCATCACGATGGTGCCCAAAACACTGGAAGCTGTAGGTTTTCGCAATATTCATATCGTCGAATCGCAGGCAATACCTGACGGAAACTTCAGCACGGTACAGTCGCCGAATCCGGAAGAAAAAGAGGCATTGAACCACGCACTGCAATTAGCAGAGCAGGTTCATGCGGATTTGATCATCGGCACAGATCCTGACACCGACCGTGTCGGCATGGCGGTTCGAAATGACGAAGGCACCATGGTATTGCTCAACGGCAATCAGGCCGCTTGTTTGCTCGTGTATTATCAACTCGAGCGCATGAAAGAAAAGCAATTGTTCAACGGCAAGCAGTATATCGCGAAAACGATTGTTACGACCGACTTGCTCGAAGAGATTGCGAAGCTGCATAATGTAAAATGGTACGACACGCTCACGGGATTCAAATACATCGCCGAGGTGATTCGGGAAAAGGAAGGTCTTGAAACCTTCATTGCCGGAGGTGAAGAAAGTTACGGGTATTCTGTCGGAGAATTCGTTCGCGATAAAGACGCCGTGTTGTCGTCTGTCGTATTGTGTGAAATCGCCGCCTGGTGCGCAGCTCAGAACCGCACGATGTGGAGTTTACTCATGGAGATCTACGAGCGATGTGGACTCTATCACGAATCATTGCTGTCTGTCACGCTTAAGGGTTTAGATGGATTGCAACAAATCCAATCGAAAATGGCAGCGCTTCGAAGCGCACCGCCCGCTTCATTGGCCGGCTCTCCGGTAGTTGAGTTGCGCGACATCGAACAGCGCACATCTACGGATTTAGTCACAGGTAATACACGCCCCATTGATCTTCCGGCATCCAATGTGCTGCAGTTCATTCTTGCAGACGGAAGTAAGATTTCGGCTCGTCCGAGCGGAACTGAACCCAAAATCAAGTTCTATTTCTCGATGAAAGCGCCGTTCAAAGGCCCATCGGCTTTCGCAGAACAGGTGCGCGAGATGGAAGGTCGCATGAAACAGATTCAGGTTGAACTAGGAATGGCCTAAGCGCACTCATTGACGCCATACAGCCGCAATATACTCATCATGATAAGCGCACTTTTTTTGCTGCGCTTATTTCACATTACGGATCCTCCAATTGAGGTTTCGCACAACTGGCGCCAAACGACGTCGTTGATGGTAGCTCGAAATTTTCATCAACTCGACAACAACATTCTCTACCCCACGATCGATGAAACCGGCGAGCATCGCGGGGTTGTGGGGATGGAGTTTCCGGCTGTGCCTTACCTCATTCACCTTGTTTCTATTCCGTTGGGATATGACCATTGGTACGGGCGTCTGATTACGTTGCTGATCGTAAGCATCGGAAGCTGGTACTTTTTTGCTTTACTGCGGTTGTATATGAATGAGCGAACAGCCTCTGTGGCAACTGTGGCGTTTTGTTTCTCCTCCCTGTTTCACTTGGGGCGGAAAGTCATGCCGGATCCTACAAGCCTTTCCCTCATCCTGATTGCTCTCTTCTATGGCTTTACTTTTCTCAAGCAAGGCTCATGGTGGCGTCTTCTATGCTATATGCTTTTCGCTGCCCTGGGCGCATTGATTAAAATTCCGTTCGGTCTTTTCCTGGCGCTTTTGGCCATTCCTTTTTTCGAGAAAACAACCACCAACAAAGCACGCTTGTCAATTGCGCTAGCTTCGGTTCCGGTTTTGTTCGTGATCTGGTGGTGGTATTTCGATTGGAATATGCACTTGGCGGAGCGCTTCGGACAATGGTATAATTCGGGTAAACCAATTGGACAGGGCGCGTCAGAATTGTGGCAGCACGCAGGCGCGGTATTCGAACGATTCTATTTCTCGGCGTTTCATTCCTACATCTTGGGTTCAGCAGCGATTATCGGATGGGGCTTTCTTCTTTATCGTCGCGAGAAACTCACCATTTGGACGTCCATTGTACTGCTTCCTTTTGTGGTGGTTTACATGCTGAAGTCGGGCAGTTTATTTTCACATCACGGATATTATGCGCTGGTCGTGCTGCCGATAATGGCCTTTGTTCTTGCGCTTTTTCTCGACAAGCTGCCCCGAAAATGGTCGCTTACTATCCTGGTGGTGGGTGCGCTGGAGGCTGTGGCCAATCAACAGCATGATTTTTTCATCAAGCCTCAGGCCTTTAACAAACTTCAACTCGAGCACATAGCCGAAGCCGTTTCCGAGCGCAGCGATTTAGTAGGATTGGTTTCGAACGCCAATCCCAACGAGTTTTATTTTCTCAACCGCAAAGGTTGGCTCATCGACCCTAAGGATACTACTGTTTCCCACCTTCACTCGTTGTTCGCTCGGGGTTGTAAATACGTCTTTATTCCGCGCGAACGGTACACGGCAGCATTACCCTTTAACCTGATTTTCGAAAACGAACACTACGTGGTATTTGCCTTGAATTAGGCTTATCTTCGTGTTCATGAAACGGTGGTTCGGCATAATGATGGTTGGTTGTTATCTGCTGCTTAGCGCGGGGATTCAATTACACGTGCATTATTGCTGCGGCGAAGTTTCAGACGTCCATTTATCTGCCGAGCAGAGCTGCAATCACGGGACCGATGACGATCACGACTGCTGCAAAAAAGGGAGTTGTTGCTCGTACATCCATCTTGACCTCACGATCGACGATTCGCATCAACCTTCAGAAACGGCTTCATTTACACCTGTTGACTGCATAAGCCCGACAATCGAGCATGAGCGTTTACCGGTGTTTTCTACCTCGGCATCTACGCTTTTACGCTGCGAGGATGCTTCTCCTCCCATAGCGAAGCGTTTTCTGCTTTTTCATTCGATGATTCTCTACGCCTAATTCAGGCTGAAGGGCTCCTTAGGCCCATTATACAAAGCACAGGGCTTACACCGGCGTCGTGTTCACACGTCCAGCCCTATATCCCGGAAAAGAGAATTATTTCAAAAAACAAACGACATGAAAAAAGTATATTTCATCCTCATTCTACTCACGGTTACGGTTTCCGCATTTTCACAAAAAACCGACAACAAACCTGTCACTGCGACCTTCTGGGTAGCCGGCGTGTGTGGCATGTGCGAGCAAACAATTGAAGCCACACTTGATACAAAGGGCATCATAAAGGCTGACTTCTCGCTTTCCAACAACTTGCTTACGGTGACCTATAAGCCGAAAAAAATCAGCGAGCAACAGCTGCATGTCCTTCTTAACGAGGCCGGCTACGACACGGAGAAGAGCACCTGCACGGTTGAGCAGTACGCGCGTGTCCACGGGTGCTGCAAGTATCGCGAACTCGAAAAACATTAAGACCATGAGACCAATTTTACACCTCATGTTCCTCCTGTTTGCGGGCCAGTCTTTCGCACAAGGCCTTTCGGGTGTCGTGATGGGAGAATCCCCCGACGGAAAAAAGGAACCCTTACCATTCGCCACAGTGGTCTGGAAAGGTACGCGCAGCGGCACACTTACCGACGATCTAGGGAAGTTCCATATTGGTATACCACCGGGGGCAACACAACTGGTTGTTTACTATCTCGGCTTTACGTCCGATACCATCACGTATTCCGGTGGCACGCAGTTAAGCGTCACCTTGAAGCAGGCAGAAGGCGTGCGATCGTCCATCGACATTGTAGGTGAGCGTTCTTCGACGTTCATCAATTCACGGGATCCGCAGCTCTTCCAGGTATTGAATGAAAAAGAATTGTGTAAGGCCGCTTGTTGCAACCTAAGCGAAAGTTTCGAAACCAATGCATCCATAGACGCGACGTTTGCCGATGCGATTACGGGTACGCGTCAGATTCGTATGCTTGGATTAGAAGGTAAATACACCCAAATGCTCTTCGACAACATTCCTGCCGTGCGCGGCCTTTCGAGCAGCTCGGGATTAGCTTATGTGCCCGGTCCGTGGGTTAAAAATATCTACATCACCAAAGGAGTCGGTTCAATTACGAGCGGTTACGAAAGCATGGCCGGTCAAATCAACGTTGCCTTGAAAAACCCGGACACCGCTGAGCGTTTTCACCTCAACGCTTATGCCGGTAACGCCGGGCGAACAGAACTGAACTTGGTGATTGGTCCCAAACGTGAAAGCGAAGAAGAAATCGTGGTGGTGGAAAGTGAACATGAGCACGAACATGAGCACGAGCATGAGCACGAGCATGAAGGACATAACCATGTCAAAGGCAGTCTGCTTGCGCATGGTGCGTTTTCTCAGTTGCGCACCGATATGAATGAGGATGGTTTTCTGGACAATCCGCTGTTTTCAAACGTGCTTTTGCGCAATGAATGGCACATCGACGGACACCATGGACTTGGTGCTCAGGTAGCATTGAACTATCAATACCTCAACAATGCCGGGGGCCAATTCGACTATGATCCCAAAGATGAAATTCGTTCGGCGCTATGGGGTGTTAACACACAAACTCGCCGTTATGAAGCATCGGCGAAGGTTGGTTACGTGTTTCCAAACAAGCCCTGGAAGAGCTTCGGCAGCCAGTTCAACGCCGTATACCATAATCACGACGGGGAGTATGGATTTCATCGTTACGATGGCGAGCAGCGCAGCGGAAGGATCAACCTCCTGTTTGCCTCACGCATCCTCAATGAATCGAATACATTCACCACCGGATTCAGCTACGTGTTCGATGATTACCGCGACACACTGACCGGAACAAATCCCATTTTTTTCTTCAACGACTATGTACTCAGCAGACAAGAGCGCATACCAGGTGTTTTCTTTGAGTATACATTGAAGTTGGAGGATAAGTTCACGCTGGTTGCCGGTCTTCGCGAAGACTTGCACAATACTTATGGCGCATTGTTTACGCCTCGCCTACATGCGCGTTACAGTTTCAACGACCATCTAACACTGAAGGCAGTTGGTGGAATGGGTTACCGAACACCCATGATTCTCATGGACAACATCGGCATACTAGCGTCCAATCGTGACATTAAAATTCAAGGGGATAATCCTCAAGGGTATCAGGGAATGGACATTGAGCAATCGAAGAATGTCGGGTTGCTTTGGACGTGGAAAGGGGATATGATGTATCGCCCTGCCAGCTTCAGTTTAGATGGATTTATCACTTCGTTTGACCGGCAGGTCGTCATCGATATGGAGACCCCCGGTTTTGTGAACATCTACAACTTGAATGGAAAGAGCTTCAGCAACAGCGTGCAAGGGGAGTTTCAGTGGTCGCCGCTCCGTCGATTGGATTGGCGCATGGCCTATCGTTGGCTGGAATCCCGCACGGAATACGACGCAGGACTGCGCGATCGTCCTCTGGTAAATCGTCACCGTGCATTTACGAATCTAGCCTATGAAACGCGCAAACAAGCGAATGGATCACAGTGGCGCTTCGATGCCACACTGCAATGGATCAGCAGCAAACGGATTCCGTTCGTCATTCGTAGTCATGATGAACATGCCACTGAAGCATTGAGCACGTGGTCCGACAATTACTGGCAGCTTATGGCACAGGTCACGTATGTGTTCAAGACAAACTTAGAGCTTTATGTGGGTGGTGAAAACCTGACGAACTTCATGATTCACGACGCCATCATTGCCGCTGAAGATCCGTCTTCCAACTTCTTTGACGCCTCACTCTTGTGGGGGCCGGTGTTTGGTCGAATGGGATACGTTGGTTTGCGTTGGATACTGCCCTGATGGCTGTTAGAGCAGACTCAGTTGGACGTATTGGTGCTCGAAGTCGAGCAGCCAACGCTTGCGCTGGACGCCGCCGCTGTATCCCATGTAAGTGCCATCCTTTCCAATGACACGATGACAAGGGATAAGAATCGGGATTGGATTTTTAGCAATGGCTGAGGCGACTGCGCGCGTGAGTTTGATGTCGCCCAATTGGCGTGCAACATCCTCGTAACTCACAGTTTTTGCAAACGGAATGCGCATGAGTTCTTCCCAAACGGTTTGCTGAAAATGCGTGCCATCAAGATGCATGGGGACATCGAGCGTTGTTGCATTACCATTGAAGAACAGGGCTAATGCGTGCAGTACACGATTCAAGTTGTGGTCATCATCATCGCGAGTAGGTTCATCGACAAATTCGATACGCGACAGCATGTGACCATGGCCTTCGATGCGAAGCCAACCCGTGGG
>Ga0114979_10001319_pt1 | contig 16671 bp, 29 predicted proteins | sample S_140625_EF_Meta_FD_87315 | JGI IMG/M metagenome (GOLD analysis project Ga0114979, IMG submission 87315) | Freshwater microbial communities from Lake Simoncouche, Canada to study carbon cycling - S_140625_EF_MetaG | ecosystem: Environmental > Aquatic > Freshwater > Lake | place: Lake... | reverse complement strand
GTGAATTTACCAGTATTTCCATTCCAGTTAGGTAAAACAATATCACCCACTTGAACGGAAGTAACATCAGGTCCAACAGCAATTACGATACCTTTGTTGGCTTCAGTTGGATCGGCGGCCGAAAGAATAAGACCAGAAGCCGTTACCTTCTCTTTTTCAATCAATTCAATTGCTACATTATTTTTTAATACATTAATCATAATTTCCTCATTTTAATATTAAATTTTTATTACAACGTAGTATACTAGTATAAATACTTACGTACAAACACTAATATGAAACGGATATAATACCATGAAAACTTTTCTTAGTCTACTTAACAAACTATTCAACATTAATTCTGAGATTTTACAGTCACGCATCGACTTATATGTTGCCTCAAAACGCCCAACCTCTCCTGCTGATGTTGAACGGATTCTTAAAGAGTATGAACGTTGTACAATGAAAAGCGCATTTTACTCTTAAATTAATTAGTTTGTGATTTTAATCTATTGATTAGTTCTTTTACTTCGTTTCTAACCGGATTATCATGCGGTATCCAACACCAAACACGATGTAAAAAATTAATTAATTCATGAATATTCATTTGATGCCAGACCACATGGTTAATTTCTGTCTCTTTTTATGTCTTGCTTGATTAACATTCCAATCTGATATTATACACTTCTCCACAAGGATGTCAATCATGGCAAGAAGATCACCAACTTCTTCTTCCAGTCGTTCCTTGTTGTTCGGTGCCGAAGGTTCAATTGGCCAAACAGAATCAAATCCAAAACGAAATACTTTAGAGATAGCCTGTGTCACTTCAGCACATTCTTCCTGTGTAATTAACAAGGCTTCCCTAGTCTGGTCATCAAACTCAATCATGACGCTTCATTCAACAAAGTTGGTGAAATGTTATCTTCAATAAACTGATCGGCAAGTTCATTGGCTTCATGTAATGACTGAACGGTAGATTTATTCATCAATCGGTTATCCATATAAAAAGTTACCGAATAACCTATATCAGACTGTTCAATACGAACACGTTTGTTTTCTGCTGCAATTTCTTTAAACATATTTTTCCTTTTTAGGCAATCATATTAATAAAACGATTTAGTACAACACGGCTTGATTGGCGTCCACCGGAAAACTTGGTGAAGGCAGAAACCAAACCACGGGTTGTAGCATTTTCTTTTACTTCCAACTCAGTTTCTTCTTCTGTATCTAGGCCTTCAGATCGAAGCAAATAGTATTCATCAAATCCTGATGAAGTAACTGTCAAACTCTTTTCTTTACGAAAAGTAGCTTTCAGTTTTGACGTATCTGCTGCAGAACCAAAGAACGAATATAAATTACGACCAAGTTCACGACCAGACAATACATAGAAACCAACGATATTACTGTTGGTGCGAGCTTTCAACAACTTAATAAAATGTGAAGTCAAAACCCGATTGGAATCAGCTCCAGCAACTTGCTGATTTTTTGTGATTGGATCACGAATCGTCAAGTGGCGAGTCCATCTATAATTAGATGATGAATTTGTATCTCCGAATCCTTCGTACAAGGCGCCGCCGGGATTAATATTCTCCGTCCAAATGTTATAATTATTTGCACCTTCACCATCAGTCAAGAATACGGTATTCACAATTTGAAGCTTGTATGCTTTCTGAAATTCAGGTACAACATTCATTGCGGCCATGACGGCTTCATTTAGTGGAGTACCACTTAGACAAAACCATGAAGGCCAAACAGTAGTACGTCTTTCTGAACTATAACGAACAAGAGCTGATGCAGCATATGAAAAATCGGATGCTGACATTTTGCTTGATAAAATATTCAACAATTTGAAATCACCAAGGCAAATATCGCCGACTTTTCTTTCCATGTGGAAATTATCATCATAGTTATCGGTAAAAGCATATACCTCATATGGAATATTAACTTTCTTGCAAAACATAACCAAGTTGATCAATTGTTTGAACGTATTTTGAAGGTGATCACTCATTGAACCAGACCAATCAATAAACATAACCAAACCATGAGATTTACCACCAGGAATAACGGTGATCTTCTTAAAAATATCCTCACTAAACTTATATGAGAAAATTCTATTCATATTAAGATCGCCTGTCTTAGAAACAGAAGCCCGTTTCATTTGATCTGCATTTTTACGCAATTCGAATTCTTTAGCTAAGTATGAAACAACTTTATTTGCTTCAGTACGCAACTTTTGAAATTTCTTCAATGCATCACTATGGTCATGACTATTTCCAGAGTAATACCTGTTTTTTTCTAGATCAGTAAAAAATTCACGATAACGATTCCACAAAACTTTATGTGAAACAATTACATCTTTGGTTGGAATGTTAGGAACATTACCATAGTAGTAAACACGTTTGTCATCAACATACAATTTATTTTCATTCTGACGGAAATTTTCATCAGTATGTGATTTCAATTCTTCATTTTTTCTACCAGCTTCGCTACCGGTACTTTCCTGTTGTTCCGATTCTTCTTTATCACCAGTATCAGCTTGTGAACCCAAATTATCGGTTTCCGATTCATCACCTTCTTCTTCACCAAATTCAGAATTGGAAGAAGATTGGTTTTGATCTTCATCTTCATCACCATAATCAGATTCATCATCATCATACTCGGAATTAGATTCTTCCAATTCATCATCAGATTCTTCATTTTCCTGTTTTGGATTCTGTTTCTCTTTTTCCTCTTTTTCTTCTTTCAGGTATTCCATTACTTTTTTAGCAACGACAATAACATCATCCGGTGTTTCGGTAGATTCAATTTCTTTCAATAAGTCACGTTCAACCTCAATGAATTTAATACCGGCATTTGCGCCACCTTTAGAATACAGGTTGACACGATCAATATAATTAAGATCGTTTAAGTCAAGACCGGCAGTACCAAAAAAGTCTTTCGCAATAAGTTCACGGTAACCTTTAATGAAAGATGTCCGGATACCAGGATATTTGTTTTTGATTTTTCGTTCGATACGAACATCTTCAATCACATTCAGTACAGAACGTGCAATTTTCAAATCAATACCACGGAGGAGCAATTCTTGATCCGTCCATAAAGCGTGGCCGACCTCATGCCCAACCAATAAATCGTAAAGTTCGGCAGAAATATCTTTATCTAAAATTGGCAAAGTGAGAACACGATCTTTAACATTAAAAGATGCGGTAGATACGTTGCGTTGCTCAACAATCAAGTTTTCGGTTGCCATCAATTTGGCAAGTAATGATTTAGATTGAATTAATTCCATGTAATTTCTCCAGTAGATGTACTATTATCTCATGAACCGTGATTTCTGTCAAGCAATATTTGTATAACTGTTGTTTTTATACAACATCCTACACATTTTTAACTTCTTTTATAATTATTGCACCAGTTCCAACTTCCGTGGAAATGTCGAGTATAGTTCCTTCACCCCAACCCATTGTATCACACAATTTTTGAGGAAGTTCAAGGATTGCATCACCGTTAGATTCAATACTAACAACATTTGCTGTGTAGGTATTACTTTGCATCAGTTGTTTCTTTGAGTTTTCTATATTCTTCATAATCTTTTTCAAATCCAGACAAAACAGCCCATTGACGAATAATCGTTTCTAACATTTTCCATTCGTAATTCATTTTTTACCTTTAGTGTAATTGATGTTCTTGATCATTTTGATAAAGTTTACCGGATTCTTTAGCTTTTATCAAAGCTTTAAAGAATTTTTGTTCATCCGTTAGTTTTTTTGCGGGCAATTTAGACAGATATTCGCTCATTTCACGCCATTCACTCTTGGACCAATTTGGTATCATCACTCTTTCTCCTGTGTTTAGGTTTACGAGTGTACTTAGTGTCAATTTTATGCTTTTGACGAGCAGGAATAGGTGTCCTGCAATGAGGACGTTCTAACTTTATTGTAAAATTTATTTTCTTCATCATAATACCTCATTTTTTCTGCCAAAACCAGCAGGATTCATACCTTCAGTAACATATATGTAATTACCTTTGTGTAACGGTGCAACACACATACCAAGATCATCAATTTTCTTTCGTTCATCGGCTGTCATTAGATGATATTCTTTCATAATTCCAGATTTAGTGAGTGCTCCCGAAAAATTTGTCGCTAAGGATGGGTAATTTGGCGTTTCACGACCAACTGGTACCCTCGGAAGGTGTCTTGATAACGGTTTTTTGAAGGATTTAGTAACCATGACTTTTGGTTGATGTGTTTTAAGCCATTCATCATGCTGTTCTTGCACTTTTTTAGTAACTTTGCGAATTTTGGATTTTGGAATTTTGCCATATATCATCATAATAATATCTCCAACAGTTATATACCATTGTAACACAAATAAAAAAACCTGTCAAGCGACAGGTCTTTAAGTGTTGTATAAAAACAACAGATTATGATCGTCCTTCCTCATCCGCATAATCCTCGCCGTACTCCTCTTCCCAGTCTTTTTCCCTTAACTGTTTACGAACCTCTGTATGTTCACTTCTAACCTTCTTAACATTCAGATAATCTTTTGCATAGTCGTAATCATCTCTATAATCTTTATGTTTACGAAACTTGCCTACGAACTTCGTCACTTTGTTTAATCTCCTATCTTTTTATGGCAGTAAATTGGGAAATGCTTCTTTAACAAATTTGTATGTTAAACCTTTAACACCCAAATCTTTTTTGAAAATACCGACAACAACTTCTGCTTCACGAGGCTCTAATGACTCTAACATCTGTAATAGAAGTTGATTACGTTTCTCTGGTGTCAACTTTTCAGCTGTTGGTTCACCTTTACGAAACAAATACAACTTTCTAATCTGTAAAGATAATTGTTCTCTAGACATTCCAGGTAATGTATCAGGTATTATGTAATTTTCTGGTAATTCATTAATCAACCATTGATAATCTGGATGAAATGTTAATTGTAATACTTGTACAAGTGTTTGTGATAAATTCTTTTGTATCACATTCATACGATCACTCTTTGATGAAACTTCTTCGAACTCATCAAATACTTCATACATATTTTTCATTAAAATTCCTCAATTACATCCATTAAATTTTTAAGTTTCTTTTCGATAAAATAATTTAACATTTTTTGTTTATTTGCAGGTTTGGTTTCCTCAAAAGTATTTATTATTTTCTGCTTTATGTCACCAGGAATCAAACTTAAATCAATAAGTGTTTGATTACGAGAAAACCCCACTCTTGCATTTTCATCTTGCCAATCACCATAGTGTTCGTTTAGGTATTTCTCTAAGACACCTTTGGTGATTGCTTTCTGACGTAGAGAACGAACAAAACAATCGGATGGAGAAAAGATGTTTGGAATACCATCACCTTTATCACCACGGATAATCTTCTCTTTTAGTTCCAATAATGGATTTTCAGACTTAATATATTTCTTCAATGAAGGATTATATTGTTTGACATTGCTTCCATATTTTTGCAGTTGTAGAAAATCACCATCACTAGAAAGAATTAGTATCTTTTCTTTATCTGCAAATATAGGTACGAGAGTGCCAATAACATCATCGGCTTCCGCACCGTCAACATCAATGACTTTGTATGGAAAATTATCTTTTAATTCTTGCTTGAATTTACCAAGCATATCGAAAATCAGATGCCAATCAAGGTCTGATTTTTCTCGGGCTGCTTTGCGGTGTGCTTTGTAGAAAGGAAAGAACTCCTTACGCCAGTATTTTCGATTGTCACAACACAATACAACTTCACCATATTCATTACGAAATTTGTTTATATGTGTACGAATAATGTTTAGAACCATATGACGAATTAAATCTTCTTCCAACTTAACACTTTTTTGTTTGGAAATTTGAGCCATCAGGCCTGCTAGTAATACTTGATTTAGGTCAACGAGAATCATGTTAATTAAACTATAAAGTTTCAATGAACTACTATAATATCATACATTTATGAGATTGTCAAACAAATTCTTAACAAATTTACCAGAAGTTGTTGTTTTTCTACAAACTATACCATACCAGTCCGTTGGTATTAATACTGAAATGTATTCCAATGGTTCACCAAGAATGGCATCAAATTTATCCAATTCACAGGGTTTACCATCATCATCTTCTTTGAATAGGATGATATGAAATTCATCTCCTAGATTGCTGCCACCAACTTTTACACCACGATCTTTATACTGACTGCCTTCTACTTGAACAGAATCTTCTTCCGGTCCTGGTACAAAAAATATTGTATCATAATCCGATTCAGCTACTTCTTTGAGAAATTCTAGCATTATAGTCCTTGATATGTGATTTTCTTACTCGTACCATAATCCATACGTTGTAGTATTCATCACCTTCCATAACATTACGATTAAACTGTTCTTTTGCTTCCAAATAAGAACATTCACCTTTAGATTTACAAAGATGCAAAATCTCACGGATGAAACTATCTTCACCCATTTCTTTAACATCTTTCTTCAATTCTTCATTAGAACCATAATAAGTTTTCCAATCACTTGGAACTTTATAACGCTTCTTTTTACCTTTGACTTGCTTGGTTTTGGCAGAATGAAATAATTTCTTGCCTATGTATTTTCTTTTATTCGTTAGATTTGTAATCTGATAAACGAACCCGATATTATCACCAACCAAGTCTTCCGTAAATTCTATGCTTTCATGTGTCCAATTCAATCCCATTCCTCATTGTCCGAATCATCATCTTCTTCTATATAGTCTTCCGATAATTCGTCAATGGGTTCACCACAAAATGGGCAATGGTCTGGATATTCTTCTGATACTAATTCTTGTGCATAGTGAATTTGAAAAGTAGATTCACAATTATCGCAATCTCCTGAAACCGTTTTAGGTGTCATATTCTTCCTTATTATTTTTAATTAGCCCAAACATCACTCCAATCTCCAGACTGAGCACCTTTTGCATAATCAGTTGCTCTATTCTCAAAGAAATTAGTATGTGTTGGAGCGTTAATCATTTCCTCAACCCACGGTAGAGGATTACGTTTAACTTTGAAAATACCTTTCATGCCAAGGCTAATCAATCGTCTATCTGCTATATATCTAATATACTTTTTCAACTCATCAATTGTTAGACCTTCCATTTCAGTCACACCAAAAGCGAGATCAATAAATCTATCTTCAAGCTCAACCATTTTTTCTGCAATGGTGTAGATATTTGATTTCAATTCATCATTCCAGATTTCTCTGTTTTCATTGATATATGTTCTGAACAATTTAATCATATTCTCGGCGTGCATTGTTTCATCAACAATTGACCAAGTAACAATCTGACCCATACCTTTCATTTTACCATGTCGAGGGAAGTTTAACAACATAACAAAGGAACTAAACAATTGCATACCTTCAGTGAAGGCTGAGAATACAGCAATATGTAATGCTGTGTTTTCTTTGGTGCCATTCTTATCGGAAATGGCCAGGACATAATCGTGTTTATCTTTCATCTCCTGATATGCTAGGAACTCATTATAAGTGGTGTCAGGCAGGCCAAGTGTCTCGATGAGGTGTGAGTAAGCAGCAACGTGTAACGCCTCTCTAGCGGCGAATCCTAGAAGCATCATACGAACTTCTGGTTGTGAAAAATAAGGAAGATAATTTTTCACATATCCACCAGCCACATCAATATCACCTTGAGTAAAGAAACGGAAAATGTGTGTCAGGAATTGTTTTTCTTCTTTGGTAAGTTTCTTTTTCCAGTCTTTTACGTCCTCATTCATTGGTACTTCTGTGTGAAGCCAATGAGATTGCTCATGTTTCAACCATGCATCATAAGCCCACGGATAACTAAACGGTTTAAAACTATCCCGTGTATCTGTTAATTTACTATCAATCTTCTTAATCATTTAACCCTCGCAAGCAATACAGTCGTTACCTTGTGCTAATTGTGTCATGTCAATTTCTTTAATAACCTGACGTTCAATTTTCTTAGATACTTTATCTGCTTTACCAATCTTTTCAGAACGTAAGTAATATAAAGTTTTCAATCCTTTTTTCCATGCCATAAAATGAATAGCATGAAGATATTTAATATTTGCGTCAGGTCTAACAAATACATTTAATGATTGTGCTTGGTCAATATATTCTTGTCTATCAGCAGCAAGTTCAATAACCCAACGTTGATCTATTTCCAATGCTGTCTTATAAACATACTTTTCATTTTCATCTAGAATGTCTAAATGTTGTACTGAACCATCATTAGCAATGATTGATGACCAAATATCATCATATTCATCAGAACTAATTGCACCAGATTCATCAGCCAATTTATTTTGAATTAATTCATCTAACCATTTGTTCTTGTTTAAGAAAGAACCTGACAAAGTATCCTGACGGTAAGCATTAGCCCGATAAGGTTCAATACTAGGGCTAGTATTACCCATAATAATGGAAGAACTAGCATTAGGAGCAATGGCCATAACATGACTAAAACGAAAACCAGTGCCCACAGCGTCAGGAGCTTCACCCCGTTCTTTTCCAAGTTGAATATTAGCATCGTCTAATCCTTTTCTGATTGAACTAAAAATTTTCTTGTTTGCAATTTTGGCCATTACTCCCTCAAAAGCAATATGATTACGCTGAAGGTAAGCGTGGAAACCCAAAGCGCCAATACCAATACTCCGTTCTCTTGTAGCAGAATACTTTGCACGAGAAATTGTATCGGGAGCGTTATCAATGAAATAATTAAGGACGTTATCAAGCATCTCAGCAACGTCTTTAAGAAAGAGTGGTTCATTTTTCCATTCATCATAGGTCTCTAAATTTAGACTAGATAAACAACATACAGCAGTGCGTTGTTCATTGGTGGGTAAAATAATTTCAGAACAAAGGTTTGATTGATTTACTCTTAAACCTTTATCTTTCAACCATTGTGGAAGATGTTCATTACTTCTATCAATAAAATGTAGATATGGTTCGCCGGTGTGCATACGCAATTCCATAATCATCTGCCATAACATTTTAGCTGATACAGTTTCACGAATTTCGCTTGATGCTGGATCAACTAAGTTCCAATCATCATTTGCATCAGGATCAACCATACAGTTCTCAATGATCTGCATGAAAGCATCTGGAATATTGATACCGTGGTGTAGATTCAAACATCTTACATTTTGGTCTCCTGTCGGCTTTCGCATCTCCAAGAATGAAATAACATCAGGATGAGAAATATCAAGATAAGCGGCGTAAGAACCACGGCGAGTACGACCTTGACGATAAGCAAGAGAACTTGCATCATACATTTTAAGATGAGGCATAACACCTGTAGACTTATCATCGGCAGAGCGAATACCAAAACCAATACCAACACCGCCGCCGAACATAGAAAGCCAATTAGTTTCTGATAGGTTATCAACTAATCCCTCCGCAGTATCTTCAATATAATTGAGAAAACAACTGATAGGCAGCCCACGCTTAGAACGACCAAAAGAAAGAATGGGAGTAGAATAAGAGAGCCAATGTTTGCTGCTGTATTCGTATAATCTTTGCGCATGATCTGAATTACTCCCGAATGATTTAGAAACAAAAGCGAATCGTTGTTGTGGTGATGTTTCATCCTCTCTCATGTACGATTCTTGTAATCGTTTAATTCCTAAAATGTCAAAGAGTTTGTCTCTTTCTAAATCTATATTGATACCCAGATATTCCATATTATTCGATGACATTAATTTGTAAACTCCTTAATCATTGGGAAAATAGGTTCAATTGCAACAGCACAAGCAATTGCAACTTCACGATGTTCTTTTTGTGTTGCTTTATCACTTCGTAGTTGTATATAGTGTAACCAGGATCTTAGGGAACCATTCATATAAAGTCTTGAAACTGTCATACCTTCAGGTAATACAGCACGAGCCTGTTCTTTAGCAATACCATGATTAATAGCCCATGCATAAGCATCTTGAATATCTATGAGTAAACTTCTTTGTAACCCTGCCCATTGTTCTTTTATGTTCTCACCTCCAATCGTGGAAGGAAGTTCAATACTATTTTGGCGATTCTTTGTATCTTGTAAACGTGCTTCACGAATTTCAAATCCAAGATCAGCTATAGCATATCGTTGACTAAATTCTTGGAATGAAAATGAACGATGACGGAGAATCTGTCTTGCAATATCTCTTGTTGTTTCAATCTCTAGACAGACATTGACCATTTCTAATGGTGACCAATGCTGATTTTTGATAAGATAACGAACCAACTTTTCAGCGGTTTCTGTGCTATCTTGGTTTGCTGGGTTTGATACTCTTGCCACATAAGCAACCTGTTCTAGTAGGTTTTTGCCATTCACACCTTGTGTTGACGAAATCAATTTTACTTTCATACTTTTCTCCAATTCATAAATTCTAATTTTGCTCTCAGGTTTTGATATGTGTGATTGTCTATTATATCGTTAATATCATCTGATGTAAAGCCACTAAGTATCATATCATTAATATCTTTTTCTTCAATCATTTCAGGCCAGATTACCACGTTAAAATGGTTATCAATGGCACGTTCTATCTGTCTAACGATTTCTTTATTACGAGGTTCATTATCAAATACCAATACCAAGTTTGATTTATTCAAAACTTCTGATGCAGCTTCTAAATGTGAATCACAGGTTGCGATAGAATTGTTTAGGAACATTGAGTCTATTGGCCCTTCAACTACATAAATTGTTTCTTCCTGGTTGATCCTATCAAGTCCAAATAACTTCTTATTGTCATCGTGTAATTTGACTGTGATATACCGCATCTTAGATTCACCTAAAGCACGACCCTGAAAAGCGATGAGATTTTTTTCTGCATCATAGAATGGGATAATGAGTCGTTTATCTCCAGCCAATAACTCCTTTTGTATACCAAGACTTTCAACGAATTCTTTGAAATCTTCTGCATAATAAAGATTGGTGAAGCAACCTTCAGGTATCTTTCTTTTTTGTACATATTGTTTAGCAAAGTGACCTTCCGGTAATGACTCAATCGTGGGAAGTTGTAACTTTTCTCTGAATACTGGTTTTTCTGTATTAACCTCATCAAAACTTGGTTTCGGGTAATTGTTATTTCCAGTTTCGCCATTTTTATATCTCTCAAGTTGATATTCGGCCAACAGTCCAGCATCCAACAGTTTTATGAAATTATAAAAAGTTGTACTTACACCGCAATTATGACACATAAAAAAATAGTCATTTTTCTTGCGGTAAACGTAACCACGGGATTTTGTTTTATTTTTCTGTGAGTCGCCACAGAGCGGACATCTGAAATTGTATAGGTCGTCTTTTTTCTTGGCGAACCTATCCAATTTAGGGGACATACGTAACAGGAAAGACCTGTCGATGAAAATGCTCATAATATAGGATTATAATAAGAATTAAATTATTTCAGGGGTATATGTAGTATTGTATCAAAATTTATGTGAGAAATCAACCATGAAAGCACTAGTATACCACCAGCAATCATCCATTTCCATTGATTTAATTTTTCAAAGGCTTCTTTTTCTTCTTTATTGTGTTTAAACATATCATTACGGAGAGATTTTATTTCATCCATAATTCTAAGTTCGGTACTTTGAACTTTATCGAGGACGGTATCAATACGATTATGAATCTCACCAATATCAGCTTCCGTTTCTTTTCTGCGTGTTTCCATGTCGGTGTAAACTTTTCCAATATGTCTTTCTTGTTGTTCTATAAGTTTTTCAATAACAGTATCCATCTTATTGCAAAGAGCTGATAAGGTCAAAACTTGGGTCTTTAAGACACCAATATCTATTTTAACTTCTACATCATCTCGATTTGTATCTGTCATTTTTTATTTTGATTTGTATTTTGATTTGTATTTTGTTCAAGGGGAGCTGGTACAGGTTCAGAATCTTTTTTCATGAAAACTGCTGCACCATGAGCACCAGCAATAATACCTATAGATTCCGCAAATTCTCTAACTCCAAATGAGTTGGTATAAAATGCGTTATATGAAGCGCCGATAATTATAACAACAGTCGTAATCATCCAGGACCATCTTGCTATATCGTGGGTCTGATTATCTTTTCCTGTCAGTAATTCTTTTACAATTTTAATCGGCATTATCAATTATCCAAAGATTTCAATTGCTCTACTATATTTATTAATTCTATCATCCAAACCATTGTAACCACCATTAATGATTTGTGTAACTTTTTTTACATCCTCAACATCACACCAAGGATTTATATTATTTATTTTCCAATACCAGCAAGCAGACTCCACGGCACCGTCATATGTGAGTAGATAGGTTATAGCTTGTTCAACTGTCATATCTTTTGACTTAGCAAAATTAACAGTATTGTCATGACCAGTAACTTGAATTAGACCTTTTCCACGATATCTCCAACCGTCTCCAGACGCTTCATTTCCATTACCCATACGATCAGCATAAGCACGATTTGCAATCTTCTCCGGCTGCATTGCATATTGATCTGCTATTATTGATGTTGGAAATCTAGAAGGCCAAGTACGCATCAAGGATTCGGATCTATAATAAAGATTTTCAGATAAGGTATTGAAGTTTCCGGATTCATGGGCACATTGTGCAAGAAACATGGATATTCTCTTGCCTGTGTTAATATCGTAATTTGGAAGTATATTATTTAAAGAAACACACCACTCATCTATGTGTTTGTTGTCTGGTATGAATTGTTTTAATTTATCAGATGTAATCATTTTATTGCCTCAAATATTTGTTTTTGTTGATTGTACCAATTTTGCCATGCAGTTAGTCTTTCTGAAACTATGTAATATGAACCATAATTGTCCAGTACAGTATCTAACATATTTGAAAAGGATGAGTTTGCGGGAACTTCCTTCAACTCTTGTGGTTGTTCTAAGAAAGTTTTTGGTACCGATGGAAAGTTTTGTTTGACTGGCACTACACAACCAGTTACTAGTAGGAATAAACAAATCATCAAATATTTCATTTGATTGCCTTGTTCTTTGCTGAGGAGTTATGTAGATTTATAACTTCCGAACCAATCTTACATTCATTATCAACCTTAACTCTAACAGAATTAAGATATTTTTTGTTTTCATTCACCAACTCAATCAATTTCTTTTCGTTCTCAAACATCTGTTCAACCAATTGAGTATTCAAATCAGCTGATAGTTTTTCCGCTTGAGCTAATTTAAGTTCTAATTGAGATACTTTTTGTTCCCAAGCCTTATTTGCACAAATTGCACCTTCAAACCATATTCCAATAACTAGTAAAAGTATTGAAACAATCTGTATAGGAATTTTATATGTATTTACAAAGGGAATTAAACCTAGTAAAAAACTAGAAATTAGTCCTAAAAGGCCTATTGTTAAAATCAAATGAAATACAAATTCGGGCAACCAACTTAAAATCCACATTTTCACTCCAATTTATGTTATTCTAGTGCTTTCCTTTTTCCCATAGCCATTACAATTGGATTTTGTTTTTTACGATTGCGTAAATTAACACCAGGTTCACCACCTAGCCCGCCTGTACCTGCTATAGCACCACCACCTACTACATTTGTTGGTCCCGCTACAGCAATACCATCTTCACCTATATGTTTGAAATACTGAACCTGTTTTTCACGTTTTTCTGCGCCGGACTTTGAAGGATATGTTCCTAGATTTTTACCTGTACTTTTTGATACTAATCTATATTGATCTCCGACTTTAATGATATGTTCATTGACAAATTCTTCTTTGATATGTGCAATGAAATCATAATCATCCATTGTTAGTATACCTTTGTTACGAATATCAATCAGTCGTTCAACAACACGATGTAAATCCATATCAGATTTAATATCTTCACGAGCAAGCTCAAGTAAACGAATCAGTAAAGGAATATCAACTATGATAGTATCTTTCTTATCGGCTTCTTCTAAGTATTGTTTGAATTTTATCATATTTTTCTTAATATCTCGGCCGCTTGTAAATCCACTGGAATATCAGTAGAATATATGTTTTTACCATTTATGTTGAAAACTGTATCTGGCATAATATTAAGATATATCAGGAAAGTTTTTAGAATGTCATAATCTCTTTCATCTATCTTGTAGAATAATATCCTTGCTGTCGCTTCTGGACCAAAAACATTATTCAACAAAATAATGTGATTTAATATCAATCGTTCTTTAATTGATTTGGTGACCTTATATCTACGAAATAATCTTTTCAGATATTTTGTTCTTTTAAGATCACCGTCAAATTCAGACATTATATAATTTGGAGCAATATAACATTTTATTGCATAAATCAGAAAATTATCTTCATTTAAGTCATCAAACATATTTCACATCAGTAATAATCATGGTATCTACTTCTAAAAAAGAAAAATCGGGTCCCCGATTTATATAAATCAATTAATTAAAGACCAGAAACAAATCTACCAAAACTTGTATTACCAGATGCAGTGTTAGCAGCTGATGTATTAGCAAGTGCAACCAATGTTTCTGTCAGATAACGCACAGCACCATCGTTATTGGTTTTCTTTTGAACGTGTACCCAACCTTGATTCATATTACCAACGTTAGCTACAGCAGGCGATGCAGATGTAGTTCTGTTATTAGCAACACGACCGGGTGTCATCAAAACTGTATCTAAGTAATAAGTATTAGCTTGTGTGTTTGCTTTGTATGTGATCAAATTTGCAAACCAAACAGTCGAGTTATTAGCTAAAACTGCAACTAATGTATTTGCTAATCTAACAGTACTATTAGCACTATCAACCGCAACAACTCTATTATTTGATTTGAAGAAAGCAACTTCATTTTGAGTAATAATACTACCATCAGTATACCTAGAAACAGCATTGTTTGCATCTAATGAATAAACATAAGATCCAACAATAATACCTGAAGGAATAGAATTGGAACCAGCAATTTTTTGAAATGTAATTGTGTTGGCGGTTGCAATAGTTGCGTTTTGTGTTACTAATGTTGTAAATGATACGACTTCTCTTTCTACCGGAAGTATTGGTTTGCTGTTAGCAGCATCTGTAGTTCCCCATAAAGCCATTTCTATCTCCTTTAACCTTGGGTTATGTTACCTATTTATCTTTAATTCTTTTCTGAGACCACTAAAGTTTTTCTTCTTTTCAGTATTATCTTTTAATGGTTGATCAGGTTTATTAGTTTTCATCATCGGATCAATTTCAACATTATCTCTAGAAGTACCTGTTAATGTCTTACCACCAATTAAGGTTGAAGCAGCCGATGGTTCATTTTCACCAATTGATGATTCTTTATCTATCTTTGGTTTTTTACCATAAGTCTGTTCAACTTCTTCAAATTGATGATCATTTTTCCATTTCATAAACAACGAAGATTTAGAGTGACCAATCTTTGTTGAAAGTGCAGTCCGTTTTGGATCTATACCTCTTGATAATAGATAACGATCCAATGTGGGAGCTTCACTGATATTATATTTTGATGAATACTGTCCCAACTGGCTTGGATTATTATTTGTTCCGCCAGCTGGTTCAGGATTCTTCTTAATAAAATCTTTTAGTTTCTTAGACATATATTTTTTCTTATTAAGAATGATTTTGCTTCCATCTCAGAAAATCTGAGCCTTTTGCATATGCAATCTTTTTGTCTGTAGGTATAGTTGCAGGATTAAGGCCTCTAGACTTTAGATAAACATCCAACATAGCATCTTCATCAAGTTCTTCAACTTCTTCTTTAGCCAAACGACCAACAGCTCTTTTTAACCCTTCTTTTCGTTTATATGCTTTTGCATCAAATGGATTAAAACCACCTGTACGTGATTTTGCTTCTTGATCTTTTTGGCCCCGTTTATATTCTCCACCCAATACACCTGTCATTCTTTTACTGATATAAGAAGCAACAGTTTTATCATTCAATTCATCCAATTCTTCAACTGATTCTGAAGTTGCACCAGCTGTACCCATCAAAGTTTCATTCTTAACTTTCTTCATTGATTGGCGAGCTAAATCTTTAACACGGGACATTGGAGTATGTTTTGCACCAGATTTGTCTGTAACAGTACCTTTTGATTTTGTATAAGGTCCAGCAAAAGGAGGTTCTTTTTCTTCAGCCTCTTTAACATTACCTGGAGCTGATCTTGTATCTGGTTTCTTTGCTTTAACTTCATCTGGAGTCAAAGGTTTGTCACCACGTTGTTTGCGTAAGAAAGCAGGTACGTCAGCACGGGTATCCATTGCTTCTGTAACATCTTCTTCTTTCACGCAATCAGACTTAACCATTTTCTTGATGAGTTTTTTATCTTCTTTCTCATCTTCATGTCCTTCTTCTTTTTCTTCAGATTTCAATTTAATCTTAGGATCAGGACCATGTTGATTTAATTTACCACCTGGTTTACGTCCAGCAAGGGTATCGGTTGTTGTAACTAAAGGATCAACACCGGCTTCACCAATATTGTTGTCGGTGAATGTTTCTTGTGGTTGATTACCTTTTCCTTCTCTAATACTTTGTAGTAGACGGTAAGCAAATGAAGTATCTTCTTCTTTTGAAAAAATATTTTTATCTGTATTTGGACCATTTGGTTGTTTGGCAGATTTCTTCAAATAATCTTTTGTATCTTTTTTAACATCGGGTTGATCAAAAAGATTTGTTGATTTTTCTTTTTTGCCACCAAGAATACCACCAATAGTTTTCATTAGACCTTCATTCACACCTTCTACTTCTTCTTTAGCTAATTTATT
>Ga0114979_10001317_pt1 | contig 16676 bp, 27 predicted proteins | sample S_140625_EF_Meta_FD_87315 | JGI IMG/M metagenome (GOLD analysis project Ga0114979, IMG submission 87315) | Freshwater microbial communities from Lake Simoncouche, Canada to study carbon cycling - S_140625_EF_MetaG | ecosystem: Environmental > Aquatic > Freshwater > Lake | place: Lake... | reverse complement strand
CAGACGGGCAGGCACTCGCCAGACAGACGGGCAGGCACTCGCCTGGCAGACGGGCATCCGCCAGACGGGCAGGCACTCGCCAGACAGACGGGCATCCGCCAGACGGGCAGGCACTCGCCAGACAGACGGGCAGATAGTACGCCTGGCCTATAGTACGGGCACACTACCGGCCACCCGGCCTAGAATCATCCAAACTGAACGCGAAAATAAAATAAAATTAAATGATAAAATCACTGTAATCGTTGTTCAAAAAATAACAAATAACAAATTAATCTTAAACAATGACACAAGTCTCTCCAGGGTAATCCCAAAAATAGGCTCAGGCTATCAGGATTTAATCCCAATTAATAACATAACAAATAACAAACCAATTCCAATCAATGACATATTAAATAACAATTTAAATTACACAAAAACAAAAATACGCGTACGCTTTTAACGCAAAAATAAAAATGTAAACAACAAAAACGGCGCCACTTATTGGGCGCCGTTTTATGTATTAAAAGCCGGACTTATGCAAGTTCCAAAATTTTTTTAAGTATGAATTGAACCATCAGGCAAAATACAGCCGAAACAATTACAGCCGGGGATTATTCCCTGAATTTCACCAGTTGGAACTTTTAAAATCATGCCATCAAATTCAACGGATTTAGTAATGTAGTAAAAATCAGAAGCAATATGCTTAACGTTTTCATTCTCCATTGCCCATATAAAAAATTGGCGCAACTGTTCGGATGACAAAAAATCTGGATGCTGTGAAACTTGATTATTTCCCCTAAGCCAAACGTTTTCACCAACAAAGTCAAGGCGTTGGTAAGACTTAAAAATTTCAAGATAATTCATGATTGTTGAGCGGTGGGATTGTACAATTTTTCAGCAATAATTACACTTGCATCTTTAAGTGTTCTAGCATAAAAACAATCAATTTTGTCGTTTATATTACTACACCACCAAGGCCCACGACCTTGATTTGTTCTATAAATTCGATAAATTCCGTTTGGGCCATGGCCAACGTACTCGCCTTTCTTGAATCCTGATTTTTCAATGTTGTGGTACATTTTTAACCCTTAAAAAATTTACCGTTTGCGGTAAATTCATATTCGTTTGCAATTATTGCATCCGCTACATAATCGTGGTCACACAACCTATCTTTCAATTCCCCGCTCCAAGCCTCGTGATAGAAATCCCGAATAGAATCAACGGAAACATGCTCAGCCCCTTGCTGTTCAATGTGATCAGATAGAAGAGAATCTGCACAGTAGCCGGTAAAAATACAATGCCTTGAGTCTTCTATCAGGGCATCACATGCACCATAACGCTTAAAATTTTTAACAGATTCTTTCATACTTTCAAAATGCTCTTCATGCCAGGCCGGATCTTGTGACTCAAGACTGCGCCACCAATCGCGTGCATTTTCTTGAGCATCAAGACTTAATTCATCAAACTTGTAAACCTGAAAACCGATAGTTCTTGGCATTGTCTTAAGTGATTAGGTTTGCTGTGAATAAAGATTTAACCCCCAGAAAAAACATAAACGCGGCCATTTCCAGCGTCTACGGTATCGTATCCATGCTTTAGCTCACATTCCGCATATTTTTCCCAATCTATGTAGTTTTCGAGATAATCCAGATCATCGCCACAAATATCACGGTGAAAGTCTTTAGCATATTCAGCTAAATCGCTATAGGTTCCTCTGTATCTATCGCTAAAATCCTGCTGGGAATAAAGTGTGCCGTCTTCCTGGCACAGTGCTGCATAAGCGTCATCATTATGCCCCAGTGCTTCAAAGTTATCCAAATACTCTAAAATCTGCTCAAAATCCGGCTTGTCTTTTTGCAAAAAGTCAGGAATGCCATCAGTCCATTCAGCGATTGAATAATCAGCGTAGTCACCTAGCCTAGATTCTATATCGGTCACGTCAAAACAATTATCTAATGAAATCCATTGGGTTTTGCCATTACTGACAATACTAAAACCGTAAAACGGTAATTCTTGAACAGCTTGGCAACCCGAAGGAATCAGGTCTAAATCCTCCTTAGCTTTAAGTAGGGCTTCATAAAATGCAGTGAAACTAGGCTTTTTGCCATCACTGCGAACATAACCAGCCGCAAGAACCATTGAAGCCTTGTCACGCCAATTATCTTTGGTGAGTGAAACCAAGCCAGCGCCAGTAACAGGAATCATGATTAAAAAATGCAGGTAGGAACGATCGTAAAATGTGAAAAATTAAGAATGGCCTAATCTTTTGTCCCGTTCTTCGGCATCCACAATGTCACCGGATGGAACCATCCTAAAAGTGCCATCGCCCATAGGGTCGGACCCGTGGTCACCGCTAGGCTTGCGGGTGGGGATGGCAAAAGAATAAGGAAGTCCGACCGATTCGTACATTAGTCTTTTTTGACCTTCGCCCGTAGTGTGATCGTAACCATACGGAAATTTGGCCATAGCAAGCGAAAACAGTGGTTAAAAAATGCAAGTGGAAACCCGGTTGACCGGGCTTGGGTAAATACTAAACGCAAGCCGGGCCAGCCGCTGCCAACCCGTTACAAACTAAAATAATTACATAAATTCCCGAACTTGTTTTTCAAGTGATCTAATTTCAGCTTTTTTTGATTCTATTGATTTTTGGATTGTTTCAATTTCCAACGCGTCATAGTCAGATTTAAAGACAAATTCGTAGTCGAAATTTTCTTCCTGGCTTAAATAGTTATGTTGATTGCCACACAAGGTAAACTCTTTTTTAACATAAAAATAACCAGAAGAACCGGCAATGCTAAAGGATTTATCTATTTCACAGTAAATATAAGAACTAAATTGAAAAATAATCCTAAAGCCTGGGAAATGGCTTACAATTTGCTCAATTTCTTTTTTCAAGGCAGAGGTCCAGCCAAGGTATGGGGTAGTTTTGATTACCTTCTTTTCTTTATATTTGACAAGAACTTCAATAAGCTCAAGCCTCAAGAGTTGCGCAGTCTTGTTGATAAGATTGCGGGCATTTACCTGTTCAATGAGTGTTGGTTTCATGTGAAATTGGCGAAAGAATTGGCAAAATTTCCCAAGTGTCTGTATCTAGTGATTCTGCAAAGAAAATCACATCGTCAACTGACGCAAAAGGGCCGTGTAACTTTTGTTCGGAGAATTGAGGGCCTGAGATCAGAGCATACATCAGAGGCGAAATAAATAAATGAATTTGTCGTCTAAAGTGATAAACAAGTCGGCGGGATCGTATCCCGCTAAAATTGTTTTTATGTGATCAGGGAAAACCGGATGATCACATGCCGGGAAAGTTTCGGCTTCAATTAAACCTAGAATGTCATTCATGGTAGTTATAGGCATAGACTATGCCATCATCCCCCAAGTAAGCACCATCTTCTAGGTATGGCTGAGATTTTGCTACCACTCTGGCAAAATCGGCAACATGGCGGAACTCATTAGCAACACAATCCGCAAAATCTACACCGTGCCCCATGCGAACGGCTAACCAAATGTAGCCAAGATCAGGCCAAAAATCGCCAGCGGAAATCATATAATCGTCAGGAAACGATGACATCAAATAATTGTTTAACCTATCCCTAAATTCGTAGTACTCACTAACAAGTCTTTCAAGGTGCGGCGCATGAAGGCAGGCGCCAGAGTCAAGTAAATCAAGACAGTCACCCGACAATGAAATAAAATCACGAGCCAACTCAACCGATAAGATCATCTTGATTCTCCATGGTGTTAATGATTTTAAAATCGGAGCGAGAAAGTGTAGGCCAAACCGCCAAAAGATCGGAGATTGCCTGCTCTGCCCCTACGGCAGTCTCAAATAAATTAAGACCGCAGCCTAGATAGTCTGTCTGTCCGTGTGGTGTTTTCAGGATAATCTTAAACATTTTTTACAGCAATTGTTTGAAGGGTTGTCTTTGTGCCTAGCGTCAATATAAACGCTGGGATTCTTAATGCCGCATAATGTTTTCCCACTAGCGATATAATCCCCGCGCAAAATATGGGCGGGCTTGTTGCGTAATTTGTGGGCACGCTTTAGTGCCTGTTGTTGGTGCCAGTTCATTCCCCCAAAAATGCAAACATTTGCTCTTTGCATTCTGCCACCGTTGAATAGTTATGCACCTGCCTAACGATACCATCACGATTATCGCAAAAAGCGTAGGTGCCAATTGGACCCGTCCCGTCATAAATACAACCAACAAAAACGCCATCCCTGAAAATACTTTCTAGATAGCCGTTTCCCGTTAATCTTTCAGAACTAAACATAACAAAACCAGTAAGTGGAAAAATTACCCAAACCGGGTGACGGGCCAATCATGCAGCAGATCGCCAGCCTTGGCCAGCGCTGGCCGGTAAATCGCAACAATCCGAAACATTCTCAATAGGCGCAACGGACTGATTCTCAACTAGGCTCGCAATTGAGAATCAACGCCGCCAAGCACACAATCCCGATCGGATTACCGGGGTTTAGGTATCAACGCTGCAAACGGATTACGCCTTTCCCGAACCTGTAAAATCGCCGCCACCACAGCCCGTAGATCAAACAAAAAATAAAAACATTAAAACACACTTTAAAAGCCGACTGTTTGCAGGTGTTAAAAGCCGGCTGTGTGCAAGTTTTTAATTATTTTAAGGCATCCCCCAAATACTTATCAAGCATAGCAGGGAAACGATTTTCAAAATCCCTTCCGATCAAACCGCTAAAATCAAAAATTTCTGGCACTGCGGGAACATTACGCAACGCAGCGAATAAAAGCGAATACTTCGGCTTAACCCCCGCCTTGCCCTTTGTCAGAACAGAATAAATACCAGGAGGAATTGCGCTTTTTTGTTTTTCACTTCTGTCAAATCCAAAATAAACGTAGCTGCCACTTAGTCGTTTTGAAGCATTTCCACCATTAACAGATGCCAATACCTGCTGATACTGCCCCTTACTAATGTTTCCATAAGCATCAATTCGTGCGTCTGGATTTGACGATGCCGACTTTGCCTGCGTGAAATATCCAGGTTTATTGTTTCTGTTCAATGCTCTGGTAAAACGCATTCGATAAGCCCTGCCAGCGCCTGGGTCCGACGAAACAGGAAATAAATACTCATCCGGCCTATTTCCACCAGGCGCCTGATCCGTAAGTTTTACGACAGCTCGAAGGACGTAATCATTTCCCGCTGATTCTCCTGTAACTCTTTCGTACTTACCCGCGTTTTGCGTGAATGGAACTGGCCGATCAATTTTGCCACTATTGATTTCATCTTTAATAATTTTCCGCGTACTGAAGACATAATCGTTCAAAGCTTTAGTCGTCGCGTATCGCAATTGGGATTTTTGCAACGCATTTAGTTCGCCTATTAAGTCCGTCAAATCATCAATGTTGATACTCATGCCCAGAAGCCCCGTTAAGGCCACTCTAGCCGCTCTAGCGCCCATTGCCCTGCTCGACCCCCGTAACGCACCTCAGGGGCGCTCCGGGCAGCCTCTGGAGGTCAATCCATCGAATCCCTCCAGTCCCAGTCTTAGGAAAATGCTCCGTAACACCCTCTCGTAACGCTGTAACGGTGATGTAACACCCACCGTTACGCCGAAACCCCTTGCCCCGCCTGCTTTGTAACACTGTAACACTAACTATAGATAAGAATAGGTAAGAAGAAGAAGAAGAAGGGTTCACATCGTCTCACTAGGGATATGGAGAGGTGTTCATCCTTTCGACCGTTACAACGTTACACACCGTTACAACCCTTGGTACGACTGGGTTTTCAAGCGTAACGACCGTTACTCGGTGTAACGATTCCCAGTTCTCGCAGTGAGACTAACGTGCAACGACTGGGACCAGACCCCGGAAAACGTAACACCGACCGTGACGCTCTCGCTCCATTTATTCGTCGTAATGATTGCCTATATCCATTGTTTCCCCATGCAGTATCAGCTAGAATACCGCTTAAATTTTTGTTTGTGTTTGAAATTGCAAGGTCATCATCCTGTACTTTTAGGCCGTATCTACCAAGAACTGATTTAACATCATCGACCGCTTCACCGTACTTATTTGGAATAAAATTACGTCCCGCAACTTCCATTTCAATCAATTCAAGTACCGACATTTTTGCGCCACCGTCAAGGGAAATAATTGATTGCATAATATATGACATACACTTCATTTCATCGGAGTCTTCGTCATCTGCTTTTGCGGATTCCCATTCCATTGAATTTATCCATGTTTCAGCCACTGTTTCATTTACGATTTCCGCTCCAGATTCCCCTAATGACCACGCACCAGCAAGCAATGTTCCGTGTTGATCGCCAAAACGTTGACCGAAACGCCGACTTAGAATTGCTGCAAAAATCCTTGCGTTATGGCGAATTATTGGAATTAGCGGAAGAGTTCTGGCGATAAGCGCCCGCCCGTTTTGCTCGGATGAAACCAATTTAATTTGTCGTTCAAATTCACGCCATTCACTTGCCGGCCTTGTATTTCCGTTTTTCAGTGGTAAAACACAAAATCTTTCTATATCAGCCCTTTGTATTAACGCAACATTGATTGATGACACGCAAAACATTGATCTGATTTCATACGCGTTATAGCCACCTTGGGCCTTTCCTTTCAGAATTTTTCCGCCATCTTCAGACGATGCAATTCTTGCCAGTGCCAAAACAGACTGAACAATTTCACGTTCATTCTTTTTGTTTTGCTCAAATTCATCAAAAACAACCGGAATTGCGTCTGACTCCAGGGCATTTCTTAGGCCAGCTTCCGTGGTTCCACCCTCTGCCCGCTGAAAAATTCCGCCTAACAATGGCTTCATAAATAATTTTAGGATTGTTGATTTCCCTGTTCCAGCACCGCCAGTCAACCAAATATGTGGCCTCCAATTAAGCGCACCGCAGACAGGCGCCAGCACAATCCAACCCATCAATAGGTGGGCGCTGGCTTGGGCCTCCCAGTTGAATTTGAATGCAATTTCGTAAATTTGTTTTGCGATTGCATCTGGAAGTGAATCGTTTCCAGGCCCTCGCAATGGTTTAGCGTTTTCGTAAAAATAATTACTCTTGAATGGCTCCAGAATTGGCTGTGATTTATCGTCAATAACAAGCCGATCGCCAAGATGGAAAATTACGCGGCCATCATCAAACCATGCACCGCGACCACGAATCCGCTCTGGATCGTAAACACCATTTGATCTACATTCACGAATCATGTCATCAACTGCAGAATCCCAATCGATGGCACCCGATTCCTTCTGATAATTTCGCTTCCAGAACACAAGATCACCCAATGAGATAAGTTTATTTTTTGTGTGTGATCCTGCTGAAATCTCAATAATTTGTCCGCCAGTATTTGGCATGTAGTAAAAATTGTCCCTGTCAAAACCAAGGCACCTGAAAGGTGCGTCTCGTGGCAAAAATCTCAATCCCTCGGGTTTTTCCACCCCAGGCTCTAGCGGAATAACTGTAACCATATTTTCGTTAATATATTTTGTTGCCTGTTCTAAGGTCCAGTCTGCATCAGCAATATCCCAGCCGGAAGGCGACCCCTCCGGTGCCCTTACAACCGAAATTGATTGATTTAATTCGGCTAGTATTAGCTTAAGTGCCGATTCTCCCGGTTCGTCATTGTCAGGCCACATTAGTATTTTTCTGTTTTTCAATGGCCCCCAGTCGGTTGATTTAACGGCCTTACACCCTCCAGCCCATGTGGTCGCAACTGCAAATGGAAAAAGTTTTTGTGCCGCGTCTGCTGATTTTTCACCCTCAACAATAATTACCGGATGATTGGGGCATTTAGTTAAAAAGTGAAGATTGTACAGTGGTCGTGGTGATTTCCATGCGGCATTTACCCACCTAGATTCCATAGTGTCCCAGCAGTAAGGCTTGACTTCTTTGTTTCCTTTTTCGTCAACAAACCGTGCGACGTGAAACCATGTGCCACCCTCTGCCGTGTGATATGTCCAGTAATTTTCAGCATATGTATTGAAAAAAGGTTTTGCGTCAGCCGGGGGAATTGCTAATTTTTTTTCTTTTTTCTTTGGCGATTCAATTCCAAGATATTTCTCTAGCTTTACGATTGTTGCCTTGAAATCTGAATCCAAATATCTCATTAACAGATCAAATCCAGACCCACCGCCACCAGATCGATCCTTGCCGCCACATTGATTACAGAACCACGACCCAGTCCCATTTAGATCATCAAAACGAAATCTATTCGTGCCATCAGCGCACAGCGGACAAGGCCCATGCGTGGTGGTTAAATATGTTTCAGAAACTCCGCCCAGTTCATTGAGAATTTGCGGCCATTTCCCTGTTGCCGCTTCAATGGTTTTGTTTTTGAACACGGAATTGAGTAATTGAGTTTGTGTGCTACAATGCAAAAGCATTGCAACTTGAAGATGGTTACGTTTGTCGGATGCGACTGGAACGGAACGCTCGGACGTGACGGAATCTATCGTGGTCTATTCAGAATTGATGGCTGGATTAAAGGAACAAGATTTATTTCTTATCACACAAAAAGCCGCGATGTGATTAAGTTCATGTCAGAATGCCGTGATAAAAAAATCTGCATTATTGGAAAATGGAGGACTCCAGATGAATTTGCCGTCTCAGCCGTCAATTACTCCGAAGCTAATTCGGTTTATGCGTGACGGTGGAATGAGTGTTAAAAAGATTTCAGTGGCGCTTGAAATAAGTGTTTGCATGGTGAAAAAAATGCTAGGCGAAAGCCGATCTTAGTGGTCGTCCGGCAATTTAACTGTTAATTTTCGTCACAGTTCTGCGAGCAGACCCACCCTGGGGTATAATTGCGGAGTTCACACCAGAACCACCATGAGAATTTCCGAAATGCGTTCATTGCTGAAACGGGCAGACCGGGCTTATCGTGGCGGCTGTCCGATTATGTCTGACTGTGAATTTGACCAGCTAGAGCGCGACCTGAGGGCCGCATGTCCTGACGCACTGGAATTAAGAGTTCCTGGTGGTGGTAACGCAATGCTATCACTGGACAAGCCACAGGTTTTTGACTTTGTTAAGCCTGATCGCTGTTACGCCATTCAGCCTAAAATTGATGGCTGCTCGCTTGCCCTGAAATATGTAAATGGTTGTTTAGTTGCTGCGTGGACTCGCTCCGGTCGTGATGTATTGAAATTTGTACGCGGAATGATTGGTGTCCCTGGTGTAATTACAGCCACCGAAACTGTTGAAATCCGTGGTGAGCTGTGGTGGTCAGATCGCAATGTAGTTGCGCAAGTGCTACGGGGGCTGAAAAATGCTCCCTGTATTTTTCAGGCATTTTCTGTAATTGGCACCGATTGCGACACGGAGGCTAATGCTCTGGAATGGTTGCATGGCATGGGTTTTTTGGAGATTGAATCTTGGTTTATGTTCGGTGGTCAAATTTCCAGTGATATTCTTAGTCATAAGTGGTCCGATTATCCAACTGATGGAACCGTGATTAAGGATAATTGCAAAAAATATCAACGACAGGTGGGATCCACCAGCCGCGCCCCATTGTGGGCGATGGCCGTTAAGTACGCCGATCAATTTAATTCCTGAGAAGTTGCCAGCGGTTAAATTTTGCGTTAAAAAATGTGACATTTATTGTGGCTTGCTCCTGTTTGCATTTATCATTCAGGAGTGGTCACATCACCCACCAATTTAATTTTTATGGAAATCACCCAAGATCAGATTAAAGAATTTTTAGCAATTCTCACCTACAAAGCAAATTGCAGTTATGCCTATGACGCAAATAAAAATAAAACATACACGCGTATTGCAATGGCTCCCGTTCATAACTGCAAGCCCTTGGAGTCTCAAAGGTCCGTTTATTGCTTTATTCGCAATAGCGATGGAGCAATTCTGAAAGCCGCAAGCTACAAAGCGCCCGCCAAAGGTGTGCGAGCTTGGCTAGGCGAAGTATTGATTGATTCATCCCGCGTTAGTCCCACCACCGCTTGGCTTTACAGATGAAATTTATCGAAACTGGCAATGCCCCAATTAAGGCATGGATTAATGGTGTTCAAGTTGAAGAAAAAGCACTTCAACAACTTTCTAACCTTGCCCAGCTTCCTTTTGTTTACAAACATATTGCCGCAATGCCTGATGTTCACTGGGGAATTGGTGCAACTATTGGATCTGTAATTGCAACCAAAAACGCTGTAATCCCGGCTGCTGTTGGTGTTGATATTGGCTGCGGAATGATTGCTCAGCGAACAACGCTAACCGCAAGTGATCTTCCCGACTCTCTTCTACCGCTCAGGCTAGCCCTGGAAGCTGCTATTCCTCACGGACGAACTGATAGCGGAGGAATAAATGATCAAGGAGCCTGGAAAGAACCTAGTATTACCACTGAGCGGGCGTTTGCGCCATTGCATTTTGGACTGCAAAAAATTGTTGGCAAATACGACGAAGTTTCGCGTGCCGCCAGTCGAGCGTGTCTGCATCTTGGTACGCTGGGAAGCGGTAATCATTTTGTAGAAATCTGTCTTGACGAAAGTCAGCATGTGTGGGTAATGCTTCATAGTGGTAGTCGTGGTATTGGTAATCGTATTGGAACATTTTTTATTGAAAAAGCCAAAAAAGAAATGGAGCGATATTTTATCAATCTTCCCGACAAGAATCTTGCTTATCTAGTTGAAGAAAGTGATTTATTTAATGATTATGTAGAGGCGGTTAGCTGGGCTCAAAGCTATGCCTTGATCAATAGATTGTTAATGGTAAATACTGCATTAAAAGTTCTTGAAAAAATTATACCAAAACCGTTTAAATGTAACTGTAGTGCCGTAAATTGTCATCATAATTATGTTAGCCGTGAATTTCATTTTGGCTCTCAAGTATTGCTAACACGAAAAGGTGCTGTTTCCGCGCAAAAAGGCGAACTTGGAATTATCCCTGGAAGCATGGGAGCCAAATCTTTTATCGTAGAAGGAAAGGGCAATGCGGATTCTTTTTGTTCGTGTTCCCATGGCGCTGGACGCGTCATGGGCCGAAAGGAAGCAAAGCAAAAATTTACAATTGAAGATCATTTAATTGCCACAAAAAATGTTGAATGCCGAAAAGATGCCGAAGTAATTGACGAAACTCCGGGGGCGTACAAAGATATTGACACTGTTATGGCCGCGCAATCTGACTTGGTTTCAATTCGGCACACGCTTCGACAAGTTGTTTGTGTTAAAGGTTGATTTTATTTCACCAGAACCCCCAGCCCCATGCTCCCTTACATTGCAACAACCACTACTGGCCAATTCAAAGTAATGGCCACCAATCGAACAAATGCCATTTTAATTGCCCTGGAATTATCAGCACCTGGCTCAAAACTTTTAACTTGTGTCCAGGAGGGCGATTGGTAATTAAAGCCACAACCCGCCAGGGCCTGCCAAACATCCATTTCACCGCATTAGCAACCATGACCAAGCCTGCTCCTGTCATTCAACGGGCACGGAATGGACCACATCAGGGCTGCCCCGTCCCTAGCCCGTGTCCGTTCTGCGGATTGTCTGATCATCTTCGGTTTGAATTTTCTGGATCACAGGGTTACATCATGTGCGACGACTGCGGCGCAATAGGCCCAAGCGACGAGCAAGCTGCTGATCCGCACTGCGATATAGACGCGGCCTACATAGCTTGGAATCGTCGCACAGCCCCAGTCAATTGAAAGATCGCAAAAATAATCAGAATACACCTATTGCAACCAATCACGCCCCAACCCCATGCCATTAGCTGATTTCATAACCCTTCCACGCCTTGAATCTGATTCCGTAACAATGAAAAGCTATTTTATTTTTATCACCCCTGACTGGGGAAGAATTGGCAACATTTCTTGGTTAAACAAATCCAGCCACGGTTTTGGCTGGGTTGAATTTCGGTGTGCATGGCACTGGGGCTGGAGTCGTTAATAATTGCAACAATTACTGGCCCTGCAACTGTTTTTGTTTTATCCTAGGCACGTCCCAAGCATTTTTCATGGATTCACGCCCCGTTTATCATTTCAATCTTTTAAGTCGGTACGGTCAACGTTGTTTTTGTTATTTTTTGCCCAAACTTTGGAAACGCCCAGGCTTTTGGATTGTTGTTTTTGTTGACACTGCTTTTTGTCCATGGATTTAAAGTTTGATCCTTGCATTTATTTCTGTAGCAAATGACTCTTCCCACTCTCACCCTCGAAGCCCAGGCCCTTTGGAACGCCTCCGGCATGAGCCGCCACGACCTGGCGCAACTGCTGAGGCTGGCCATCTGGCTAATCCGCACGCGCGGCACTGTTGGCTTTACCTGGTCCGACTTATCCGACCTAGCCGACAACCTCCACCCTCCAGCCCCCACGCTGGCCGATGCCCGTCTAGCGGTTGACCGGCTAGATGGTCCTGAAGCGGTGGTCATTTGCAGATTCTTGGATACCCTGCCAAAGGAAAAACCGTCCTAATTTCTACAAAATTCAAGTATTTTACCCTCTTCCCATGACTCAAGATTTTTCTAATTACGTTCACAAAATTGACAGCTTTTATTTTGTTTACAAAATACTAAAAAATCGGTATTATGCAACACCAACTCCCAATGACGTTGTAATTGGATTGATGCCCGATCCCAACGGCCTTCGCTACAAAACAAAAAGCCGCGCAATTGCATGTGCTAAAAAATTTTTTGGTGATACGGAATGAAATTAACGCATTTTTTCGGCTTCGCGCTAGGGGCTGTGCTTGGCTTAATTGCTACGCAAAAAAACTGGATGCCGTTTTTTGAATGCAATCCAGCTATTACTACCTCATGCGCAACACATAAATTACAAAAATAAATCTTGTGTCAAAAATGCGCCTCTGGATCGTATTGATCTGAGGCGCTTTCTTTTACACATAAATCGTCGTAAAGAATTAACCTTCTTCTGAAAACATCATTTTCTAGCCTGAGCAAATAAAGCTCTTTTTTTTCGTCTTCAGTTAGTTTCAATTGCAATAAGCATTGCCAACTCTACTCTAGCTTTTTCGCTCCTGGGTAGCCACTGAGAAGCCGTCAGCGGAAAACATTTACTTAAATCTGGCCGAAATTTTTTAAGGTGGCACTGTTCATCTGACGGCATATCACTATCGTAATATGCACATGAAACGCAAAAGTTATTCAAATTCCTAGTACTGTTTTGATTTTGATTTTAAGTTCTTCAATGCTTCTGTTGTTATGTATTATGTAATCTGGTTGAAAGTCAGATAGCTTTAGCATTTCTGATTTATGCTCACCGCAAGCTAATTCATTATGCCCCACAACGGCTACAATTTGTCCATGTAACGACCTCACAGTGTCAACTTCTTGGATAAATCTAACGTCATCTGCAATAAATTTTTCTATCAAGCATTCTTCTCTCCATGCGTTTGTCCAAATTTTTGGTGAGATCAATTCTCTGCCCCATTCAGTTCCAAGTGTTTGCATAAGTTTTCTTGCGGTTGGTTCTCCAGCAATTAAATTAAGTGGAGTTTCCTTTCCAACTGAATCGTGTAGATAAAATTTTCTTTGATTGTGATTGTATCCATGCACGATTAACAATGATTCTACCATCATTTTTATTGGTCCCGAGAATGGTCTAATTTCAAATTCTGGGCGAATCTCTTTGATTATTTTTGCGACCGTGCTTTTTCCCGCTCCAGGGCCGGACCCCCAGATGCCAATGCCGTTAATCAATGAAGTCGTCATTTGTCGGAACCTCAAGCGAGAAAGTGTTTGGATAGGTGAATTGATTTTTTGCAAGCGTAAAATCAATATCGACAATTGAAAGGCCGGTCCTTTCGCAGAAGTCCTGCATTAAGGCCAGAATTTCTTGCTCTATTTCTGCCTTGAGCGCCATTGCCGGTTCGCCCCTGAGCAGTTCAAATTCAATGCACATGCGGCACCTTGTCCCAGTCGATCAACATTGCCGGATGAAGTGTTCCGGTAACAATTTTTTCGGCTAACTGTGTCGCCGTATTTCCCTTAATTGACTCTGTAATTGACTGAACTAGCATTTTCCTGCCGTAGCTGCCTTCTGGGTACTGGATGGTAGGAACGGCCCATGGCAACCGCTCAAAAATCGAAAAAATTGCAGCTTCACGGGCCTCTTTAAGTTTTTCAAGGGTTTTTGTTATTTCAAGTCGAATTTCTTTTTCCAGTTCAAGAAAAATTGACGTGTCAATGCCGTTTAGACGTTGAATAACCTTGTCAATGTTTTCAACCGTTGCACCAGCCGGGATTTTTTCCCCAGTTTTTCTTACAAGTTCAATTGAAATAAGACATTTTGCCTTAGCTTCATTTGTCAGTCCCATAGTCCTTTGTTTTCGGTGAGTTTAACAATTGAATGGCCGGAGTAGTCTTCTTTAATTTTTTCAGTGGCTTCTTTTTGATTTTTCGCTTCTATCGTTACAACGGTCAGTAACTGTGTTCTGGATTTTTTTAACGTGGCAATAAAAGAACGCGGCTCCTTCATTGCCGCGCATGTTTCCCGGTAGCCCGGCGGATCGCTCCAGTTCATGCAGGTCTTTTGTATCTGGACAGTTCAAGTTGCGACACCCTTAATTTGGCCCCGTAAGATGTAGTGACTATGTAGTGAGGCCAGGCCAGTCCCTCAACTCGCTCAACAATTTCAAATTCAATTGCAGGATCTTGGCATTCAACGCTGACCCTTTGCCCTTTATGAAATTTAAAGCATGGATGATTAGTTGAAATTGATGAAACAGCCCATTGCCTTGTTAAGCCTTGAAGAACTTGCATAAACGTTTTGTAATGCCAAATTATTTTACTTCAATCCCTGCCCCAAATCCATAGAAGTAGCAATTCTTATTGCGTCTTCTGGTGACCTGGCAAATCCCGCAATTCCGCCAGCCTCCTGTACGAGTCGGCACCAATTTTTCTGATTTTGCTTGGCTCTGCCAATTGGTGTTTTCATTTCAACGGAAGTAAATACAGCAATTTTTATTCCAACGTGTTCGGGGAGAATTGTGATCGTCCTCCAACCGATTAAATCACCCGATCCAATTGAAAGCCCTGCGTGAAGCGGCCTGGGATTTCTGATTACAATTGTTCCTTTTGTAAGTGTAACCGTGGAAACTCCTGTAATTTGTTTAATATCACCCTGCCAGCCAGTGCCGACATTGTTTCTTAGTAGTGTAGCTCCGGCTAATTTGCCAATTGCAAGTCTTGCTCGGTCTTGAATTTCGGATTCAAACATTGAATAATTGCAATCAAAGCCAACTATACATCAAGCTCTTTGCTTTCTAACCTCCGCAATGTTACTGGCCCATGCTGTCGGATTATTTGCGCCAATGCTTAATGCAATAGCAAACAGTTCTTCGTATGTTTGCGCGTTATACCTGTCTTTAATTAAACGTGCTGAAAGCATGTGCCTGGCCCAGCCAGCGGGATCCTTGTAATTTCTGTTCTTTCCAAGCTGTAGCAAATCATTGAATGATCTTGCCTGTGACTGTTCCTGTTTTTTCTTTTCTTTTTCTGCTTTTTCCAGTGCTTTTAGATCAACCTCTTCCAGCGTTCCATCAACTTCTTCGGTTGATCCACGCGCAGCAACATGATAAACATGTCCACAAAACGGACAGACTGGTGCCGGTGTATGACAATTAAGACAATTTGGGCATTCCCGTATCTGGACTGGATTTTCTTTTTTCTTTCTTGCCTTTTTACCTTCCAGTGACCATTCACGCTCCATCAGTGGTGAGCCGTGCTCTTTTAGGTTGCCGGCATGATCCGCAATAATTAAATGAGTTTTTCCTTCGCATGTTCTCAAGCCCCTGCCTACTGCCTGGAGGTAAAAAGTCAAGGATTTTGAGTGTCTCAAAAAACCAATATATTGAATGTTTGGTGCGTCAACGCCAGCAACCCATAAACCACAATTTGCAACTATATCTAGGCTGCCAGACCTTATACCCTCAAGCGCTTCACGTCGATGTGATTTTGGTGACTCGCCCGAAATAGCCATAGACCTATAACCAGCATTCGCAAATGCCTCCGCTACATCTTCTGCGTGTTGAATGTTTTGGCAAAACATCACCCCCGGCCTTCCGTGCCCGTGCTCTCGGTAATGATCAACACTGTCGCCAACAATTTTTGGTTTACTAAAAAATTCTTCTATTTCTTGCTCTGTAAGCGCATCTGAATTGAAATTTCCCAAGCTCGGTGTCAAATATCTTACGGGTGCCAGCAACCCTTCCTGAACTAATTCACCTGTTGAGCACGTTAGAATAATATCATCAAACAATTCCCCAAGTCCTTTTCCATCCAGTCTTTCAGCGGTTCCAGTAAGCCCCAAAAGGAAAGGACTTCCGACTGATTCAATTACTTTTTTGTATGTATTTGCCACTGCCAGGTGACATTCATCAATAATAATTAAGTCAGGCTTTGGAAGGTCATCACGACGTACAGCCGTTTGAACGCTTACTATTTGAACGTGTTTTCCGTATTGCCTACTGCATTGCGAAGCAATAAATCCGTGTGGTATTCCTTGTGACTGTAAACGTGCTGAGGTATCCTCCAGGATTTCTTGGAGGTGTGCTAAAAACCATACTTTTTTATTTTTCTGTATTGAGTTACGAATAATTACGCTTGCAACCGCCGTTTTTCCAAAACCAGTTGGCGCGACAAGGATTGGCGCTTTTTTTTTGTTTAGGTAAGAGACCCTGAGGTCTTCAATTGCTTTAAGTTGTCGTGGTCTGAGTTGCATAATGTTTTTTCGGCCCTTCCATTG
>Ga0114979_10001315_pt1 | contig 16685 bp, 16 predicted proteins | sample S_140625_EF_Meta_FD_87315 | JGI IMG/M metagenome (GOLD analysis project Ga0114979, IMG submission 87315) | Freshwater microbial communities from Lake Simoncouche, Canada to study carbon cycling - S_140625_EF_MetaG | ecosystem: Environmental > Aquatic > Freshwater > Lake | place: Lake... | reverse complement strand
TCATCTATGCTAATTCCGTATTTCGTTTCAACATAACTAGGGACGGATTTAATATCGCTAATCCCGGTTTTATCCAATTCGGAATAATTTTTATAAGCCGTTAGTAGTTTTTTTTGTTGATCGCCGGTTAATGTAAATGTATTGGATTGGTCAAGATTCGAAAACTTTGACGTTAAATCACTAGCATTAAACATATCTTCAATTTGCGTTGTAATCGGTTCAGGAGAAGACATCGTTAGCGCAGGCATCGTTATTACAATAACATAATATTATTTATTAAGTTATTTATTGATATTTCGCGGGTGCGAGACGCGAGAGTGTATTTGGAAGAAAAGTATATATTTTGGAAACGTCATATTGATCTGATATAGAATCGGCGATCATATCCGATATTGGGCGAATTTTATAAAGTATCATGAAAAGCGTTGAAAAACTAAGGAATACCAAAAGCATAATTCCCCAATCGTCTAATTTCGAATGTAAATCCATTTGCCTAAATAGTGTGTATATATTATGCGGTAGAAAATAGGATTCTGCGCGTTTGTTTTCCGCGCCTTGGAATGGATCGCGATTTTCGGGTGCCTCCTTTTGGTTTTTTCGTTGGTTCAATTATAAATTTTTGAACGGGCGTGAAAAATTTGTGGTCTTTTCGCTCGGAGAAATCCATATTAATACTGTTGTCCGTAGACAATGTTCCTGTATTATTTTCGTATATGGTTTTAAGATTTAATGTTCCAAGATTTGTATTTACAACCCAACCGTCTGGAATTTTAAAATTATAGTTATCTTTATAATTTTTAATTGGAGTATAATTACCAGGGTTGTCTAAAAATTTTTTAAATTCATCCTTTTCTCCTGCATTAATGCATCGTGTCTCACTTTCAAACAAATAACAATCCATATTTTTTTTTATATATTCGAATTTTTCATAATTGTAAACTCTAAAATTTTCAAGATTAAAGTCGGTTGTACTTTTATGATCTGAATAAACAATTGCTACGTGTCCTGTTCTAATAGAAACAGGACCAGCTGAAACGGAAGGAGAAGTTGAAACGGCAGAAGTGGGTGAAACAGCAGGAACAGACGAAACAGTGGATGCAGGTGAAACGGCAGCAGGAACAGGCGAAACGGCAGAAGTGGGTGAAACAGCAGAAGTAGGTGAAACAGCAGGAACAGACGAAACAGTGGATGCAGGTGAAACGGCAGCAGGAACAGGCGAAACGGTAGGAGAAGTTAAAGTAGTAGACCTTTTGTTAACATAAACTATTTCTTTATTATAATTATCATTAATAACTCTTTCAATATCAGAATTAGGAAGAGAATCAGGTGTCCAATCTTCTATTGTGGTTTTACATAGTGGTCGATAATTATCAAAAAATATCATATAACGTTGAATGTTAGAATCATCTAGTGGAATGTTGGTATCCTTTCCATTCAATAATACTTTTAAAGAAATTCCTTCATTCAATACAACAATTCCTGGATCCGAGAGTTCCAATTCGTCTTTGTATACCCCCACTATTTTACCAAAATATTTGTTTTCATTATCTAGACTCGATTTAAAAAGATCTCCTTTATCAATCTTATACATTTTTCCAGTTTTATGATAATAAATTGAAGTTATTCCATTTTCAATATGAACCATTGCACCGTCAGATGCTTCGTTTATGTAATGTAGATCACCTTTATTTATCGTCAAAGAAATAGGCTCGTAAGTTTGCCCACCAGAGTTATGTATTAAATAACTACCACCGGGTGCTTTTTTAGCTTCTTTATCGCCGTTTGATTTGGAGTTATTCCAAGCCAACCCACTATATTTTTTCCCCTCTTTTTTCTCTCTAGATTCTCCACTTTCTTTACATCCTATACATTTTTGTTCATGAGGGTAAGTGCAGTTCTTTCCATTTTCACCTACCGTCTTATGTTGCCAAATATTTAATCCGATCCATTGTTCGTCTCCGGTATAGTTTTTATATGGTTGATATTCGTCTAAGCAAATTGTATCGCTAATACTAACAACCCCACCAACTTTTGGTATATCGCATCCACCCAATGTTTCAGGAACATATAAATTCAACGCGATTTTATTTTCATTTTTTTGCGTTTCCAAATATTTAAATAAAACCTCTTTAATATTTCCCGCCTTTTTAAATATATTTATTTTAGAAAAGTTTTTAACTAAATCCATCCGAGTAACGCTAGTTAATACCAGATTCAATAACCCGATGTGTTTTTCCCCCTTGATTGAATCTTTCAAACATACTTCTTGGGCAATCTTAACAATAAGTTGATAAATAAGAGATGTTTCTCTGCATATTCCGCCGTCGACAGACATGAATGATTTCGGAAAATCCGCGTCCGCTTTTGATATTATAGATATCATTTGTTCTGCGCAATGCGTTTTTCCAGAAGCGCTGGGTCCGAATGCCATAATTAACCGAGATTTTGGTACAACATTATTTACTTTTTCATTCGTAACTTGTTCCACATCTATGGTTTCGATCTTTATATTTGAGCAATCTTTGCTCCATTCTCCGGTTAGTTTATCATTACCATTTTTGGTAAACTTTATATATTGTTTTTTATTTGGATCCGTTTCGAGAGATATAACGCTTTTATAAAGAGTGTATAACATATAATACGTCGAATCGAATTCTGCTTTTAAAGCATTTATTAATACGTTCGAGCACTCTTTTTTGCAGTTATCGGACCAATCATTTCCGTCCTTACCAATTGAGCTCTTTATTTGAAATACTAGAGGCTCGATCGAGTTTTTAATAATTCCATAATATCCATCTTTTAAATCTTTTAATATAGCATCGTTATCAATATCATTTTTGCGGGACTTATTTACTTCATCAATAAACTTGGTCATTATTTCGTTTATTCCTTTCATTTCAAGGCAATTTTCTTGAGCAGGTTGAACGGGGTGAACAGGTTGGGCAGTTTGGACAGATTGAACAGGTTGAACAGGTTGGGCAGATTGAACGGGTTGAACGGGTTGGACAGGTTGGACAGGTTGGACAGGTTGAACAGGTTGGGCAGTTTGGACAGGTTGGACAGGTTGGACAGTTTGGACAGGTTGGACAGATTGAACGGGTTGGGCAGCTTGAAAATCTTTACATTCATCTTGATGAATAATAAAATAATCAGCGCCGTTACAATAATTAGGATCAAATTCTTTACTATTATATATATCCGAAATATTAGAAAACTTTTTTGCGAGTGACACGTCTGTATCTGTAATAGGAGACGAGACTGAAACTTCGTGTTGATCTATTATTGTTGGTGACACTTTTGACGTTGGAATCGTTTGCATTTGAAAAGGTGATTCAACTACTGTTGGTCCCGAAGATGACGGCGTTGGGCGTTGAACTAACGACTCTTCTTGAGCAGACGGTTGAATTGGACCTATAAATGGCTTTGATTCTAAAATCACTTCAGGATCCTTATAAATCACTTTATCGCCCAAAACGACCTTTCGATCAGACCACCCCGTGATTTGGTTAGTTTTCGGATCTAACATAACAGTAGCCGTAAGTTTTATAGTTTCCATAGAGTTATATAATTCGGATAAATTAATCCCAAACATCTAAACCATTTAAAGTATTACTTACTAATCACTATAACAATGTGCGGAATTTTTGCTTTACTTAACAATAATGATCGAATTCCCATCAATAAAATTACGTCAGAATTTGAAAAAGGAAAGAGTCGCGGACCTGAACATTCGCATCTAGCCAGTGCCGCCGTAAAAACGCTATTTGGATTTCATAGACTAGCGATCAACGGGTTAAATCCGGAATCGAATCAACCGATCGTACATAATAATATTTCGCTTATTTGTAATGGCGAGATTTATAATTATCGCGAACTCTATAAAGCCATGAACATAATTCCCGAAACAGACTCGGATTGCGAGGTGATTATACATTTATATAAAAAATACGGCATTGATCAAACACTACAAATGATCGACGGAGTTTTCGCGTTTATTCTATTAGATAATCGTTACGAAACAATTCCAGCGAAGCTATATGTAGCACGGGACCCATACGGAGTGCGCCCTTTGTTTTGGTTACAAGATAAAACCACACCGGATCTATTCGGATTTGCGTCTGAATTGAAAATGCTATCCGAAATAAAGACGATTATGAATACCACAAACACGATTAATTCATTTCGCGATTTGAGTTTATCAGTGACGCCGAATTATAACATTGAACCGTTTTTGCCGGGACATTATGCTGAATTTGATCTACCTTGGAAAGCTGTAACTAGTTGGAGTTTTTCCAATATGGTAAAATATCATTCTACTGGTTTTAATAGCAATATCTCTATGAATTCAACTCCGGCTATGGGATTTAAACAATCCGCGGAAGAGCTTCAAGGCTATCTAATGGCTGCGGTGTTCAAGCGATGTTGCACAACCGATCGACCCATTGCGTGCTTATTATCCGGAGGACTAGATAGTAGTCTAATAACCGCTCTAGTTTCCGAATACCATCGCATACATGATTTGACGCAAATCGAAACTTATTCCATTGGTCTCCAAGGATCGGAAGACCTGAAATTCGCGAGGTTGGTCGCCGATTACCTTGGAACAAAGCATACAGAGATCTTGGTTACAGAACAAGATTTTGTAGACGCCGTTCCGCATGTTATTAAAGCCATTGAATCTTATGATACGACGACGGTTCGCGCAAGTCTGGGAAATTGGCTTCTTGGAAAGTATATCGCAGAACATAGTGAAGCCAAGGTGATTTTCAATGGCGATGGTTCGGATGAGCTCTGTGGTGGGTATTTGTATATGCACGCATGCCCCGACGAAATCGAGTTTGATCGCGAATCACGGAGGCTACTAAAGGACATCCATTATTTCGATGTTCTACGGTCTGATCGTTGTATTTCGAGTCACGGCTTGGAACCCCGAACTCCGTTCTTGGATCGTTCTTTAGTTCAGTATTATTTATCGATTCATCCATCCTTACGATACCATCCAAAGACTGGACATAAAGAAAAATTCTTGCTTAGGTCCGCATTTTCGGGTGAATATTTTAGAGATTCATCAGACAGACCGATATTACCTCCGGAAGTGATTTGGCGTCGAAAGGAGGCGTTCAGTGACGGCGTGAGCCATAATACAAGATCTTTGTATGAGATTCTGCAGGAGCACGCGGAAAGCCTAGCGACCGGAAGCGACTTTATGCAAATTGAATATGAACATAATCCGCCTAAGACTACGGAACAACAGTGGTATAGGAGTATTTTTACGAGCGCGTTTGGAGATTTAGGGCATATTATTCCTTATTTTTGGATGCCGAAATATGTGGAAGCGACAGACGCCAGCGCTAGGACTCTGAAATTATATAATGATAGTGACGCGATGGAAATATAAATGCGTTACAATGACTTAAATAAAGATATATTATTAATATGTAGGACTATTGTCCTAAGTGCCCTTTTAGCTTAGTGGTAGAGCACCAGTCTTGTAAACTGGAGGTCACGAGTTCAATTCTCGTAGAGGGCTAACATTTATGTACCGTCTGACATTTATGTTCTGGCTGACATTTATGTTCTGGCTGACATTTATGTTCTGGCTGACATTTATGTACTGTTTTTATTTGAAGCAGTTTCAAATAAAAACTAACAAGATAATATATGGACTATACTTGGATAATATTGTCTATTATCGTCGTATTATTGTATATAACATTTCGCTATTACTTGAGAACAGACTATAAGGGAACGGTAAATCACCATACATTTATTATAACGGTTATAGTTGTTTCTTTATTATGGAGAGTATTCGTTTCTAAGAATCGAAATAAAATGTATTTTTAGAACTGTAATGCTATTAATAATATATTACAGTATTGTATAATGAACGATAAACGCGCATTTCGTTCTAACCTTAAGGTTAATCCCGCCGCGAAAAATAAAAATGCAACTTCCAGAGATTTAACTGTAAATTACGAGCCTGGAACGCCCGGTCCTCTTCAAAATTTTTACAATGGAAAGGATTTATGTAATTTATATAATATTCCTTCAGTTAAAGCTTCGGATGGTAAGACTAAGACAAAGATTGCCACAATTGGATGGGGATCTTATCCAGGATTAATCGATGATTTAAAAATATTTTGGGATACAAATTTCCCGAACGCTTCAATGCCTCATGTAACGGTTCATACTATGCCAGGCGCTGCTTATTCTTTAGATTTCACCTTCGAAGAATGTATAAATTTACAAACTATTTGCGCAATAAATCCTAATGCGGACATTTACGTTGTTGAAGCAACTTCGAATGAATATCGCGATTTAGCCGTTGCTATAAAATACGCAACTGAAACTTTAAACGTTGACGTTATTTCGATGTCATGGGGAAGCGGCGAATTTGTTGGTAATATGTTTTTGGATCCTACGTTTACTAATAATAATGTATGTTACTGCGCTTCAAGCGGAGATTATTACGATGTATGCTATCCTTCAAGTAATCCTAATATTGTATGTGTAGGCGGAACAGCCATTTTGCCAATAAAAAATAATTCTAGGAATTATTCAGAGTATACGTGGGACAATGGACTTTTGAGCGGTGGAGCGGGCGACGGTTATTCTCGATTTTACGAGCAACCTAAGTATCAAAAACACATTTTAGGAATTGAGCATAAATATAGAGCCACTCCTGATATTAGTTTAATTGCGGACCCTTTTACAGGCGTTAATATTTATTGTAGTGACGTTGACGCGAATCTTAATTATCAAATTGTTCCAGGTTGGAACATATGGGGCGGCACATCTTTATCGTGCCCCGTTTTTGCGGGAATAATATCAATCGCTAACCAATTGCGTTATAACTTAGACAAATCGCCTTTGACTAGCGTCTATAATTCAAATCTTGGAATTTCTTCGACTCCCTCCAGTGTCCCATCGAATCATTTACAAACCGCTATTTATAATATTCCGGAGTTACCACGTGCGTCGAATTTGACTTACAATTCTAATAGCCGATCGATACCTTTATCTACATTCATTTTTAATGATAAACAAATATCTTCTAACTCTACCTCTAATAATATACATAATTATTCCAATTGCTTTAATGATATAAATAATAAAAAAATGGGAGGCGGATCGTCTCTTATTTATAATAATGTTACTGAACAATACCAAAGAATTTACACCAGCGCTGGATATGATTTGGTAACTGGTCTTGGATCACCTAACGCAAGTAATTTTTGCGATTATTTAGCTTCTTTATAAGCGTAATTTATTATATAGAATCTTGGTCCGATTTTTCTTCCCACATTTCCAGTAGCCTATCCCATTCGCACGACATGAAATTATCGAGTTCTCCGTTAATTCCAATGTCTTGTCTTACTCTGAACAGTTGACTTTCGCTTCGGGGATAATTAAAATATGTATTTTTACTAATGGTTTCATTATAAACGCATTTCCCGAATACCTCCTCTCCGCCTTCATGAAACGCAGCATCTACGTGAATATTATGTTCCTTAATTAAACACTCATAGAATCCAATAGGCGGAGCCCACGCTGTATCGAAAGTTGCGCTCAGAACATAATCCGAGTCTTCGATAAGCGGCGTCGGTTCTACATTTTGCCAATCCGAGGGTTCCCATTTTGTTCCCCATTTTTCGACGGCTTTTTCAATTGACCAAGTTTGATCCGAATCAAGTTCGAGAGGAGCAAAAGTGGCAAATAACGATTCATCGCGGACGGCGAGTATAAACTTATTGTAGGTTTCTTTATTCGGAAACGTGAATCTGGCGAGATTGAAGCACCAATTTGGCATGTCGTTTTATGTATTATGTGATTAAATAATACATAATGAAATCAATTTTAACGTCTTAATTTACGAGATCTTTTAGATCTACGTCTTCCTCCTGAATGTGATTGCGTTTTACGCGAAGCAGATGGTGATCTTGAAGCAGATCGCGACTTTGATGTTTTATGCGAACGATTACTGTCTATTGGATATTGATGCGTGGATTTTGGTGATTCTAATATAATTTTATAAAAATCATGCACACCATCTAATCCCATAGAAGTATTGGTTAGAGTCCTACCATCAGGATGTTTAAATGTTAAAGTGTAATTAGTCTCGCTATCGGGTCCAACGTCTTTTTTCTCTGTCATGCCAAGAAAATTTCCTAAAAGGTAAGGCTGACCCCTCTTAATTTTACCATTTTTTAATGTAGACGGAACTACACTTACCTTATAATCAGTTAAAGGTTTATCTTGATGCAAATCAAACACTTCTTTCATGCTAAGTCTAAGTTTTTTCGATGGAGATTTGGACATTGATATATATTATTGATATTTAAAAATCCGCGGAAAGTTCAAACACGTCCTTATCAACAGTCTTATTCGCCAACGCATATTCCGAATTGGTGCGCTCGAAAAAGTTGACCTTGGTCTCTACACTAATAAGCTCCATGAAATCAAACGGGTTTTGCGCATTATAAACCTTATCGTATCCTAGCTGAACAATCAATCGATCGGCGACAAACTCGATATATTGCGTCATCAAAGTCGCATTCATTCCAATAAGGCGGCACGGGAGCGCCTCCGTGATAAACTCTTTTTCGATTTCGACGGCTTCTTTAATAATTTCCAAGATGCGCTTCTTGGGCAATTTCGTCTTCAACTTCCTATAAAGTAAAATAGCGAATTCCGTATGCAACGCCTCATCGCGAGAAATAAGCTCGTTGGAAAACGTGAGTCCCGGCATAAGTCCGCGCTTTTTGATCCAATAAATCGCGCAAAACGAACCGCTAAAGAAAATACCCTCAATCGCGGCAAACGCCACGAGACGCGAAGCAAACGACGAACGATTATCGCCGATCCACTTTCGCGCCCACGCCGCCTTCTTCGTAATACACGGGTAATTATCAATCGCATGAAATAACTTGTTTTTCTCTTCCGAATCCTTAATATACGTATCAATCAACACACTATACATCTGGGAATGAATGTTTTCCATCGCAATCTGGAAGCCGTAAAAACACCGGGCTTCCGGAAGCTGAACGTCGCCCATGAATCTTACCGCCAAGTTCTCCAAAACAATACCGTCCGACGCAGCGAAAAACGCCAAAACCATCGAAATAAAATGTCGTTCGTCGGCGCTTAGATTCGCCCAATCGCCCAAATCTTTCGACAAATCGATTTCCTCTGCTCGCCAGAAGCAGTCGACCTGGCGCTGATACATGGTCCAAATATCATTATCCTGAATGGGAAAAAGGACGAAACGATCATCGGATGGCTCGAGGAGCGGGTCAACAGGTTTTGTTACGACAGTAGTAGTGCTCATAGTCCTGAATTGCTAAATAATATATACCCGATATTTTTATACCATTTTCTTAGAATAATTAATATTTTTGTAGCATTACGATAAATGCAGTGAGTTAGACCAAATATATTCAAAATTGCACAGGTAGAGTATAATACGTATTCTAACACCATGTATTGGTAATACTGTTAAAGTTCTAAAATCTGTGACGATATATGCAGGTGTTATTATTCTCTAAATAAATATTTTATCACCATGTATCATGAACCCTATAGGAAAATATTCTTATGGAACGCCCGCGATATGCTGGGATGTTACCGACGCAAAACTTACCATAGGAAATTTTTGTTCTATCGGAACAAACGTGAAAATATATTTAGGAAACGGGGTCGGTCACGACACTACATTTGTTTCGACGTATCCATTTGGATATATTCATCAATCAATTTTTCCAAACGTGAAGAATTTTTCGAGAAATACAAACGGCGATGTTACTATTGGAAACGACGTTTGGATAGGCGCAAATGTAACTATAATGTCCGGCGTGAAAATAGGGGACGGTGCAGTAATTGCGAACAATAGTCATGTGGTGAAAAACGTAGAGCCTTATTCTTTGGTCGGAGGAAATCCCGCAAAACACGTTCGTTCTCGGTTCAAAAAGCCGCAAATTGAAGCGCTTTTGAAAATTCAATGGTGGAATTGGTCCGACGAAAAAATTAATAGACATATTCATTTATTAGTTAATCCCAACGTTGATGAGTTTATAAGATCGGTTGCTAATGGAGTATAGTAAAACATAAAAATATAACGCATAATGCAGTCATAATTTTTGCATTATGTAAAATATTAGCAGTATATATAATGTCAATAGGAAAACATTCATATGGAAATCCAAAAATAATGTGGAAAACTCCTAACGCTAAACTTATAATCGGAAATTTCTGTTCAATAGCAGCAGATGTTACTGTTTATTTGGGAAACGGCGTAGGTCACGATTCAAAATTCGTTTCGACGTATCCATTTGGACATATTCATCAATCTATTTTTCCGAATGCTCGAAATAATAGCAAAAATACAAACGGTGATGTTATTATTGGTAACGACGTTTGGATAGGCGCAAATGTAACTATAATGTCAGGAGTCAGAATTGGCGACGGGGCTATTATAGCAAACAATAGTCACGTCGTAAAAAACGTAGAGCCTTATTCTTTAGTTGGCGGAAATCCGGCGAAACATATAAAATATCGTTTTACCAAGAATCAAATAGACGCGCTTTTGAAAATTCAATGGTGGAATTGGTCGGACGAAAAAATAAATAGGCATTTGAATTTATTGACAAACGCTAATATTGATGAATTTATTCGCGCGGCTAGCGCTTGAATTTCCTGGTAATTTATCGTATTATACATTATAATAATGAACGATTATAATGCATATTGGTTTTTTTGTGCCGCGTTATTGTTAATGTTAATGATATTTTTCGGTGATTTCTTATACAATAAATACTGGGGTGGATATTTAGTAAGTCAAAATACACCCGGCGCGCCGCCTACTAGAAGTTACGTGAAATTAAATCAGAATCCGAATGTATTAGATCTTGGAAAATAAAGGTTTGGTAATATATATGAAAAATCCGTTGTGTCCTTATAAATACATATTCGCAAACCGGGTGAAGGAGTGCATTCATATAGAGTATTTGGAATAGCTATAGTAGACGTTATTGCAACTATAATTGGGGCACTATTGTTTGCTTGGTTTTTCAAATGGAATATCTGGATGACATTGGGCGGGTTCTTTTTATTAGGAATTATAGCTCATCGATTGTTTTGCGTTAGAACGGCAATTGATAAATTTATATTTGGCTAATTTAATTTGTATAATAAATATAAATGAACTCAATTGTTCAAATAGTTCGCCAACGAATTTGGTGGATCCTTTTAGCGTTAGTCATTATTGGATTGTTTTTCTTTAGACATTCTATTTTTGGATTTAAGGAAGGTGCTGCGAAGAAGAAGAAGAAGAAGAAGAAGGCGAAGAAAGCGAAGGAAGCGAGGAATGTGAGTGCTTAGCCGGCGGGGAATAATTAGTTGACTAGTAAATAACTTTTTACTATTATTATTATGGAGTTATAAAACTAATAAAATTAATTGCTATCACTATTAGTTAATTTTGTATCTTTAATTATAAATCCATATTTTAAATGGAGGATTATAAGGATCTTGGTCCAAGCTCCGCGACAGGCTCCGCGATAAGCTCCGCTTTAACAAAAAAGAAATATGGTAAAAAACAAAAAAAACAAACCGAAAAAGAAATCTTGAGTGAATACACTCAAGAGCATTCAAATTATTTAGACGTAAAGCAACAGCGAAGTTTATACGAAAATTTCCAGTATCTCTCGCCTGCAGAACGCGACCTCTTTGATCAGAAATTCACTAAACCTAAAAACAGAAGCCAAGAAATATACAACTCGATGCTAAAAGCCAAGTCCAAGAAAATCATTCTCGCCACTGGACCCGCCGGGACGGGGAAAACACTTTTCGCCACAGAACACGGAGTGCGTTATTTTTTGATGGGAATCTATGACAAACTCATTTTCACTCGTCCGTCGGTTTCGGTGGACGAAGACCTCGGATTCTTACCCGGAACACTCGAAGATAAAATGGCGCCTTGGATAAGACCCATCTACGACGTCTTGCATCAATTCATTTCTCCAAGAGAAGTCACCGCTTTATTAGAGGATAAAGTCATTGAAATAGCGCCTCTAGGCTATATGCGCGGGCGCACTTTTAAAAACGCATGGATCGTAGCAGACGAGATGCAGAACTCTACCATATCGCAGATGAAAATGTTACTAACACGTTTAGGCGAAAATAGCCGTCTTGTAATAACCGGAGATTTGGATCAACATGACCGACCCAATGAACTCAATGGACTCGAGGATTTCTTGGATAAGTTCCGCGGAAAACGATCATCGAGTATTGGAAGCTTCGAATTCGACCGTAGCGATATTCAACGCGAGGAAGTCGTGAAGGAAATCTTGGATATTTACGGAGGAGAAGTCCCTCCTAATTATTTGACACCAGAAGATCAAACTGACGAAGACCCAGTATAGACTTTTCTGGTAACTTTTCTCTAGTTAGAATATACATGTCTTGGAAAATATTAAAAACGGCAACAAAATGGATAAATAAAACCCTTAATTTTAGTGATTTATTGAAAAGTCGCATTGTCTTATATGTATTCTTCTTTCTTTCATTAGTAAACTTGTATACGTTTGCAATAAGCGGAAACGGACTTTACGCCGGGATTTTCATATTGACGTCCTTTTTAACAACGTTTTTTAGCAAGAATATGATTGTTGTATTATGCATAGGTTTAGTAGTTTCAAATATATTAAGACAGGGTATTGAAATCCGTGTTATTCACGACGGCACGTCGATGAAAGAAGGAATGTCCACGGAGGAGGGAATGAAAGAAGGTATCGCTGATTTGGATGAAGCGGATGATCTTATTAGTAAAAAGGACGATAAAAAGGACGATAAAAAGGACGATAAAAAAGACGATAAAAAAGACGATAAGGACGATAAAAAGGGCGATAAAGATCCAAAACCCGCAGATGAGGAACAGTTAAATGAAAATAAAAGAGAGTATAAAAAACTACTCGAACTACAAAATCAATTATTAGAGGGAGTTTCTGCCATGAATCCTCTATTAAAAGAAGCCAAAGAAACGTTTCACAGAATAAAAGAAATGGATATGAATAAGAATTGAAAAATATTAGATACTATATATAGTAGCATCTAATATGAAACATGAATTTATTACTAAATTACAATTTGCCATTCTTGGAATATTATTGGTAACGTGGTTTTCATATTATATCGGAGATATTATTCGTAACCATCAAGAGCATAATCTTAAATTAAAAGAAGGAATGGATGACGTAATTGGAGACTGGTTTAAAAGCTTAGGTGGAAAAATAACCGACGGTTTTGATAAAATGACGAAATTTTTTAACGGAATCAATACATTATCACAAGGCATAGATTTTCACTTTAAATGTGGAAGCAAAACACTAAACGACGGATACTCGCGTGGATTAAAAATCCTAGGAATACAGTTTGATTGTTTTTGGGTATCATTTTCCCGGTTTTTTAATGGAAAATGCACACTTTACTATATTTTAGATGTTATTTTTGGAATTGTCTATTTAATAATCGTGGATATACCCTTATTTTTACTCAAAGCTATATTTGGAGCTGATTTGTATTTCATAGTGGAATTTATAAAAGATTGTATAATTAATCCACTGGATTCAATAACGACAAGTATGATGGGGTTTAGTATTACACGTTGGTCAGACGACGTGCAAAAACGCTGTTATTTATGCCCGGGTGATATAGGTGATGGAAATGGGCGTCAATATAAAACGTTTGGTGAATGGAGTCAATATTATAAATGCACAACTGCTATGATAAATAGCGGAACTAATGTTATTGTAAAAACAGTATTCGGTGTTGATAATCACTGGACCCATTGGTTCTGGGACGAGAATAACAATAAATCCAATTGGGATGATTGGCCGGAATTCAAAAACCCTCCGGCTGCGGCTCCTATCGCCGCTCCCGTCGCCGAAACGGATGGCGGAAAACCGCTATAAAATTGAATATCACATTTTGTATATTACTTGTTAATATACAAAGAATGCCATCGCCAAATAAATCTCCATTACGATACCCAGGGGGTAAAACACGGGCTTGCAGTGCTTTAACAGAGATCTTGGAACAACATTTTGATATGGACCCGTTCACGATGATTGCGTCGCCCTTCTTCGGCGGCGGATCGTTCGAATTTCATTTACAGGGTATAACCAAAAAACCGTTAATAGTAAATGATAAATTCGCCCCATTATATCGATTCTGGAAACACGTCCAAGATGATTGTCCCGCATTATGCGCGGCTTTGCGAGTTATTCTTGGAAAAGGGGTGACAAAAGCCGACTTTGCCAAATTCCGCGAAACTATCATGTCCGCGGGGTTATCGAATCTGGAAACGGCAACGTTATATTTCGTCATCAATCGATGTTCATTTAGCGGTGCTACGTTATCCGGCGGGTTTTCCGAAGAAGCTAGTAAAAAAAGGTTTACGGAATCATCTATTAAACGTATTTCGGAATTGGACATGACCAATATTACCATAAAGAACCAAGATTTCGCGGAATTCTTGGATAGCGTGACGGAAACCACGTTTATATTCTTGGATCCGCCGTATTATTTAGAGACGTCAAAATTATATGGTAATAATGGTGATATGCATGAATCGTTTGATCACCAGGCGTTATTTAACGCTGTTACAAAAAAATCTGGTTGGATGATGACCTATAATAATTGCCAGTATATTAGGGAATTATATAAAGACTACACAATAATCGAGACATCTTGGAGTTACGGAATGAACGCAAGTAAAGAATCGTCGGAAATTGTTATACTATGTAAAAAAAATATATAGATTATATATAATGAGTTCAAGAAGTTCTAGTTATAGCCCAAGTAGCGGATCTAGTCGATCAAGCAGTAGATCGGGAAAAGGGAGAAAAACGCGTAAAACCGTAACAAGCAGAAGAACCACGGCTAGAGCGCCCGTTCTTCCAAGCACAGAATTCGGAGCTATTAAGCGTGCCAAAACGGATATTCAGAAGCATCTTTTAAATACGAATCCGACAAAGGCTGACGCATTGCGTCAAGCCGCTGCGGCTTCTATGGCTAACGCTGATAACTGCACTGGTAGAAGCGGAAGACATAATTGGCGAAATGAGGCTCTTCTTGCATCGAACCAACAATTTAGCGGAGAATTTTATAAAGAATCAGGAAGGAATTTTTTTAACTGGTATGTTCTTACAGGAAGAGAGCAATGGGGCATCGATAAAATGCCCGACTGGGCGCGTAATGGTAAGCCCGAGCCAAACAGAGGCGCATTAATCGAAGGAAAAAGCTATACAATGGCGTTGAAAAGCCAACCTAGGTAATTAGAAACTCTCTGTTACACTAAAACAAGATTGCTTGGAAGTTTATCCACACAATCTAGACTATATGGACTTGCAGATAAATCCTTGATCTGTTTAGGCTGACATGCCATAGTAACTGATAAACTACAAAATCCCTTTTTATTTTTGGTGCCGTGTATCTTGGTCCGTATACGCATTTGTTGATCGCACTCAAATAGCGGAACGCCAAATTCGCAAACGTCTTGACCCAAATAATAAAGTCCCTTACCGTGAATCTGAATATATTTACAACCTTTTTCGCCATAGAGTCGCGCAATGGTATCTTGAGGGCAATCAAAATACATATCGTTGAAGTCGTCAGTTTCCGACTTTATTTTGAGCCATTGTTCGTGGGTAATATCGCTGGTCATAAAAGGCGGAATCTTACCATTAAATAATACGCGGTCTTTCAATAACTCTTGGAAAATAAGCTTTGACGCTTCGGGAATCTTGTTTCTAACTCCACCTGCCCATGATCCAAGTGTCTGGTTGTATTTTAGACTACATTGCATCCAATCGGGCGTTTTCTTTTTTATTTCGATCGGAACGTCGCGTTCCGAACTCCAATTACATACAATATCATTTTCTGCACTAGACCCACCGAGCTCTTCCTCCGACTGCGTATTAAATAGTTTTCTTGTGATCTTGGATACACACCGCTTCGCAATATCATAAATCAATAATTCATATTTTTTACCCTCGACTGAGCATCCTGAACCGCGTTTTGCCATGATTGTTATTTTTATCGGTAATTATAAAACCGCTCCCAATTTCAATTTTTCTGCGCGAATTTCTCCGCTTATTATAAAAGATATGGGGAAAAAGTGCATACCCGGAGTTATTTGTATTGAAAACATGACGTTATTTTTATTATTTGTTGTCGTAATGATTTTGGCGTATTTATATTATGCTTATTTTGCCAAAGTGATGAATTCTCACCATGATTCAATATACGCACAACAATATCAACCAACTATGCCTTCGGTTATTATACAACAGGCGCCGATTGCAGTCCCTTCTTTAGCACCCGTTTCGACGAGAATTCAAGACCCGTTATTAGATCCATACGCTCCTCCGGTCAAAATGGATCCCACATACGCGACGGCAGGTTTACCGATTAACGTCCCAACGCGTGGGTTTGCTTCCAATTACTCGCAGATTGGCATTTTAACACGCAATGGACGCGGGGATATGATTTTACCTTTGATGGGACGGCGTTCTATTAATGGCGGAAATAAAAAACAATATTATACCATGTCAAATTCGGGTAATTTCAGTGCAAAATTACCAGTGAGTGTAAATGGAAAAAGCTGCACTTCGGAATACGGATGTGAT
>Ga0114979_10001313_pt1 | contig 16696 bp, 16 predicted proteins | sample S_140625_EF_Meta_FD_87315 | JGI IMG/M metagenome (GOLD analysis project Ga0114979, IMG submission 87315) | Freshwater microbial communities from Lake Simoncouche, Canada to study carbon cycling - S_140625_EF_MetaG | ecosystem: Environmental > Aquatic > Freshwater > Lake | place: Lake... | reverse complement strand
GGCAGCCTGAAGCAGCAGATCGAACGCGGGGCGCCGGTGGATGTGTTCATCGCGGCCGGTGACCAGCCGATCCACCAACTTGCCGAGAAGGGGCTGCTCCTGGCTGGCAGCCGCCGCGCGATCGCCAGCAACCGGCTTGTGCTGGTGGTGCCGGCCCGATCACCCAATCGTTCCCTGAGCTTCCAGGGCCTCGGGAGCAACCGCATCCGCCGAATCGGGATCGGAGACAGCACGGTCCCCGCCGGGGACTATGGCCGCCAGGCCCTGGCCTATTTCAAACTCAGCGCCGTGGTGAGCCCCAAATTGGTGCCGATGGGTTCGGTGCGGGCGGTCGCCCAGGCCGTCGCCACGGGGGCGGTGGAGGCCGGCCTCGTCTATGCAAGTGATGCCCTGAGCGTCGCCAACCTGCACATCAGCGCCGTGGCCCCGCCGCAAAGCCACGCCCCGATCACCTACCTCGCCGCCGTGGTGGCCAGCAGCCGCCAGCCCCGTGAGGCCAGGGCCTTGGTGCAGGCCCTCACCACCCCCCAGGCCCAGGAGGAGTTCCGCCGCCATGGCCTGCTGGCGCCCGCCCCACCCGCGGCCCCAGCCCCGAAGGAGACCAAACCGTGATCCTGGCGGCCGCCGGCGCCGCGGCGGGGGAGCTGGTCAGCCCTTGGTCGCCCCTGGGGCTGTCCCTGCGTAGCGCCGGCCTGGCGGTGGCCTGCATCGCACCCCTGGGGATCCTCTGTGCCCACCAGGTGCGCTCCTGGCGGGGCCGGCGCCGCACCGCCGTGGATCTGCTGCTGCTTTCGCCCCTGGTGCTGCCCCCCACCGTGGTGGGCTTCCTGCTGCTGCAGCTGCTGGGCCAGAACGGACCCATCGGGGCGCTGCTGCAGCGCGTTGGCCTCGAAATCGTCTTCAGCTGGCCGGCCACGGTGCTGAGTGCGGCGGTGGTGGCCTTTCCGCTGATGTATCGCTCGGCCCTGGCGGCGCTCGAACAGGTGGATCCCTCCCTGCCCCAGGTGGCCCGCAGCCTGGGGGCCTCCGAGCTGCGGGTGCTGCACAGGATCACCCTGCCCCTGGCCCTCCCCGGCCTGGTGGCGGGCCTGAGCCTGAGTTTTGCCCGGGCCCTGGGGGAATTCGGCACCACCTTGATGCTGGCGGGCAATATCCCCGGCCGCACCCAGACCCTGCCCCTGGCGATCTACGCGGCCGTGGAGGCGGGCGATCTGGGATTGGCCTGGTTCTGGACCGCCCTGGTGCTGGGACTCAACGCCATCAGCCTGCTGCTGATGCAAGGGCTGGAGCACCGGAGCTGGCGCCCCCGCGGCCCCGCCGCTCCCCACCCACGCCGGCGGCCCGCCATCAGGGACGCCGTACCCCAGCGAAGGCGGCGGGAGGGGCCCTTCCGCCTGCAGCTGGCGGTGAGCCGCCGCCTCGGCGCCTTCGACCTGCAGGTGCAGCTGGCCAGTTCCAGCCGCCGACTGGCGGTGCTCGGAGCCTCCGGGGCGGGCAAAAGCCAGCTGCTGCGGACCCTGGCGGGGCTGGAGCGGCCCGACGCCGGAAGGATCGAGCTGAACGGCCGGGTGCTGTTCGATCACCGCAGCGGCATCGACGTTCCGCTGCGGCAGCGGCGGCTGGGCCTGGTGGTTCAGAATTATGCCCTCTTCCCCCACCTCACCGTGGCCGAGAACGTGGGCTTCGGCCTCCAGCACCTGCCGGCGCCGGAGCGGTGGCAGCGGGTTGGGGCCCAGCTCCTACGGGTGGGGCTGCTGTCCCTGGCCGATTGCTATCCGTCCGACCTCTCGGGCGGGGAGCAGCAACGGATCGCCCTGAGCCGGGCCCTGGCGACCGAGCCCGATCTGCTGCTGCTCGATGAACCGTTCTCCGCCCAGGACGCCTTCCTGCGCCGGCAGTTGCAGCAGCAGCTGGCCGACCTGCTGCAGGACAGCCAGGTGCCGGCCTTGCTGGTAACCCACGACCTGGAGGAGGCCTATCGCCTCTGCGAGGAGCTGCTGGTGATCGATCAGGGCAGGATCCTGGCCCACGGCCCCAGGCGCGACGTGTTCGACCACCCTGAGGAGCTGGTGGTGGCGCGGCTGAGCGGCTGCAAGAATTTTTCCCAGGTTCAAGTTCGCTCGGCCACCAGCCTCTGGGCGAGCGACTGGCAGCTGGAGCTGACCCTCACTCAGCCCTTGCCGGAGGACATCACCCATGTGGGGGTGCGGGCCAACCATCTGCAGCTCCGTCCGGCGGGGGCCCAGGACCTCCAGGGGGACGAGCCCATGGGGAACGAACCCGGCGGAGACGAGCACTGGCCCGTGCGGCTGATCAAGTGCAGCGAGGGGCCCTTCCAGGTGAGTGCCTATGTAGCCGCGGTAGGTGCCCGGGACGGCTCCAACGCCCCGCTCCAGGTGGAGGTGCGTCGACCCGAGTGGCAACAGCTTTGCGACCATCCCCAGCCCTGGATTCTCAGCCTGCCGAGGGAGCGCCTAATGCTGCTGCGCCATCAGGGTGGGACGCCCTGAGGGAACCAGCCCGGGACCGTTCAGGGCACAGGCCGGATCAGGGTGCCGATCTTGATCGGATGGGGAGAGTTCGGCGCCACATTTGCCGGGAAACCAATGGCTTTGCAGACGTCGTACAGCACCTCGTTGACCATGTCCTGGGTGACCGATTCGACGAGCTTGGAGCGCCGAATCTTGACCTGCCAATAGCCATCTTCCAGATACCCGAAGATCGCCACCCCCACTTTGGCGCCCCGCAGGTAGAGCAGATACTCATCCTCCAGGTCGGGATAGGTGGCATGGGCGGTCTGGAAGAAGGTCACGCCCTCCTCCCTGTTGCGCAGCAGCTGATGCATCCGGATGGGGGCGACCACCACCTCGCCCCAGATCTCCTCCACGGGCAACGGGGTTCCCCGCTCAAACAGGTGGTCGATCACCTCGAAGTCCATGGGTCAGCCAGGGGGAGGGGGTGCCATCACAACGCAGGGTAGGGATCGGGTGGCAGCCCCTCAGGGCTTGCCATGGCGAAGGCCCGAAGGAATAGCCGTGGGGGCTGCGGCTGGGACTGCCCCCAGCCCTGGGATCATGGTGTTGCTGGCCCATACCTGGGCTTGGGCACAATCAAGGCCATGGACCTGCACGCCGATCTCACCGAGCCCGTGGTGCTCCACACCCCCGACCTGGCCTGGACGCCGTCGCCGATGGCGGGGGTGGAGCGGCGGATGCTGGATCGCCGCGGCGCCGAGGTGGCCCGCGCCACCTCGCTGGTGCGCTATGCCCCCGGCAGCCGCTTTGCGCCCCACCACCATGGGGGCGGCGAGGAGATCCTGGTGCTGGAGGGCACCTTCTCCGACGAGCGGGGCCACTATTCGGCCGGCACCTACCTGCGCCATCCGGTGGGCTCCAGCCATGCGCCCTTCAGCGAGCTGGGCTGCACGATCCTGGTCAAGCTGCAGCAGATGCACCCGGAGGATCGGCAGCGCCTGGTGATCGACACCCACCGCGAGGGCTGGCGGCCCGGCCTGGTGCCGGGGCTGGAGGTGATGCCATTGCATGCCTTCGGCTCCGAGCATGTGGCCCTGGTGCGCTGGGCGCCGGGCACGGTGTTTCAGCCCCACCGCCATCCGGGTGGCGAAGAAATCCTGGTGCTCGATGGGGTGTTTCAGGACGAGCACGGCTCCTATCCAGCCGGCAGCTGGCTGCGCCATCCGCCCGGCAGTGTTCATTGCCCCTGGAGCGAGGCGGGCTGCACAATCTGGGTCAAGACCGGCCACCTGCCCAGCACCGTGAACGGACAGGGGTAGGCGAAGGGGGACCCGTTGAGGCGACAGGCGATCGGCCGTGATCAGCAGACGTTGCCGCTCTCCAGCAGTTTCATGATCTCCAAGTGCCCGACAAAGTTGCGATCGGTGGCGTTGCCGCCGAGGCGAGCGTTGAAGGCCTTCTCCTCCGCCACCATGGCGGGCGGCTTCCCGTGAAGTGGCTGGCGATCTCTACGACTGCATCCCCCTGGCCGGTGATCGCTATCTGCTGTGTGTGGGTGATGGGAGCGGCAAGGGCATGCCGGCAGCCCTGTTGATGAGCACCTGCCTCAGCCTGTTGCGCGCCTATGCCGAGGTGCTCGATTCCCCCTCGGCGATCATGCGCCGACTGAACCGCCGGCTGTGCCACAACAATCCCACCCTGCGCGTTCACCACGCTGGTTCGGGCCGTGCTCGACAGCCGCAACGGCGAATTGAGCTATTGCAACGCCGGCCATAACCCCAGCCTTCTCAAAAGACGCGACGGCCCGGTGGAGTCCCTGGGCCAGGTGCATGGTCCAGCCCTTGGCGTTGAGGTTCAGTCCGGACCGGCGTCGTTTCGGCCTTGCGCGCATGCAGGCCTATTTCCAAAGCAGTCCGCCCATCTCCAGCAGAAGGCAGGTCCGACTGTTCCTGAGAGCCCTGCGTGATTTTGCCGCCGGCGAGCCCCAGCATGACGACATCACGGTGCTGATCGCCATAGCCTGGAGCTCACCCTGCATGGGGCCGATTCAGGATTGCGACAGCTACGTACAGCCGTAGCAACCTATTGCCAGCGTGAGGGCATCCAGCAGCGTCTGCAGCGCCGTCTGAAGGTGATCGTGGATGAATTAGTGAGCAACTTGCTCTTGCATGCCCAGGCCCAGGGAGGCCATGAGCTGTTCATCGAGGTGAAGCTCGACCGCACAACGGCGGGTCTGCAGCTCTGCATGCGCGACAACGGACAGCCCTTCAATCCACTTGAAGCTCCGGCTCCCGACGTGGCCTCTGATCTCGAGGATCGCGCGATCGGGGGCCTGGGTCTGCTTTTGGTGCGCCAGCTTGCCAGCAGCTTCACCTACCGCCTTGAAGGCAACAGCAACGTGCTGACACTGGAGCTGGGATGACATCCCCAGGCCATCAGCGCCCGCTTTTGCAAGCTTCAGGCACCACGTCATGGATCGGGCACTCCATAAAATCTTCGCCTTTTGGCAGTTGTCCAGGTGGAGGGCGGGCCCTGAAAGTGAGCTGGCCATAGCTACCCCTTTGTGCTCCCCTGGCTCCTCGCTGCCGTCACCCTGGCGGCGGTCGTCGTCTTGGCCCCCGCCCTGGGGCGCCACCTGTTCGAGGTGTTCGATGAACGGCCCCAGCCGGCCTGGGACCGCTGGCTCAACCCGATCGAGGCCACCCTGCTGCGCTGGATCGGGGATGCCGGCCGTAGCGCCGAGTCGGTCAGCGGTTATCTGGCGCCGCTTCTGATCAGTAATGCGCTGTTCGCCCTGCCGGCGCTGGCGCTGCTGTTGCTGCAGCCGGGCTGGCTCAACCCCCTGGGGTTCGGAGGCTTGCGCTGGGATCTGGCCCTCCACACCACGATCTCCTTCCTCACCAACACCGACCAGCAGCACCTGGTTCCCGAGACGAGTCTGGGGACCTTGGCCCAGCTGGGGGCGATGCAGTTCCTGATGTTTGTGTCGGCGGCCACGGGACTAGCGGTGGGCTTTGCCGTGATCCGTGGCTTCAGTGGCCGGCCGATCGGCAACTTCCATCGCGATCTGCTCCGCTCGCTCACCCGGGTGCTGATCCCCGCCTCGCTGCTGCTGGCGCTGTTCCTGCTGGGGTGCGGCGTGCCGATGACCCTGGCCCCGCCGCTGTCGATCACCACCCTGGAAGGGGCCCAACAACTGCTGCCCCTGGGCCCGATCGCCCTGTTCGAGGCCATCAAGCAGCTGGGGGAGAACGGCGGTGGCTTCCTGAGCGCCAACTCGGCCCATCCCTACGAGAACCCCACCCTGCTCACCAATCTGGTGAGCACCTGGGCGATGCTGGTCATCCCGGCGGCCACCCTGGATGCCTTCGGGCGGTTCGTGGGCAACCGGCGCCAAAGCAACCTGCTGCTGGCCCTGGTGTTCGGCCTGCTACTGATCGGCGCTGCCGTCGCCATGGCGGCGGAGCAGGCCGGCAACCCCCTCCTCGATCGCTGGATCAGCGGCGCCAATCTGCAGGGCAAGGAGTTGCGCTTCGGGGCGGCACTCACGGGGCTGTGGACCGTGGTGACCACCGGCACAATGACCGGTGCGGTCAACGGCGCGATCGATGCGACGATGCCGCTGACGGTCCTCACGGCCCTGTTCAACCTCTTTCTGCAGGTGGTGGTCGGCGGCCAGGGCACCGGTGCGGCCTACCTGCTGGTGTTCGCGCTGCTGGCGGTGTTTCTCACCGGTCTGATGGTGGGCCGCACCCCGGAATTCCTGGGTCGCAAAGTGGAAAAAGCCCAGGTGGTGTGGGCCAGCCTGATCCTCCTGATCCATCCGATCTTCGTGCTGATCCCGGCGGCCCTCACCCTGGCCGGTGGCCCAGCGTTGGCGGGCATCAGCAACCCCGGCTCCCACGGCATCAGCCAGGTGGTCTACGAATACGCCTCGGCATCGGCCAACAACGGCAGTGGCCTGGAGGGCCTGGGCGATGGCACCCCCTGGTGGAACCTCAGCACCAGCCTCAGCCTGCTGGGGGGCCGCTACCTGCCGATCGCCGCCCTTTTGGCCCTGGCCGAGGGCCTCCGCCGCAAGCCGGCCCTGGAGCCCAGCCCCGGCACCCTGCGCACCGACACCGGTCTGTTCACCGGGGTCACCGCCGTGGTGTTGGTGATCCTCGGCGCCCTCACCTTCTTCCCGGTGCTGGCCCTCGGGCCGATCGCGGAAGCCCTCACCCTGGCGTCCTGAGATGACGACGACAACACCCCGCGCCATCTTTCCCCGCATGCCACGCGGGCCGCGCCAACAACGGCGCTACACCGAACGCCCCCGCCAACAGGGACTGGTGGGGCGGGCGATCGTGGAGGCGTTCCGCAAGCTCGACCCCCGGCTGGCGGTCACCAATCCGGTGATGTTCGTGGTGTGGTGCGGCACCGCCCTCTGCCTGGCCCTCACCGTGGAGCCCAGGTTGCTGGATGCGCAGGCCGGAGCACCGGAGCGCGTCTTCAACGCCCTGATCAGCCTCACCCTCCTGGCCACCCTGCTGTTCGCCAACTTCGCCGAGGCGCTGGCGGAAGGCCGAGGCAAGGCCCAGGCCGATGCCCTGCGCCGCACCCAGGCCCGCACCCAGGCCAGGCGGCAGTTAGCGGATGGCTCCATGGAACTGGTGGATTCCTCCAGCCTGCGCAAGGGCGATCTGGTGCTGGTGCAGGCCGGCGACGTGATTCCCGCCGACGGTGAGGTGGTCGACGGTGTGGCCTCGGTGGATGAATCGGCGATCACCGGGGAATCGGCTCCGGTGCTCAAGGAGGCCGGCTCCGATGTGGCCGGCTCCGTGACCGGGGGCACGCGGATCCTGTCGGATCAGCTCACCCTGCGAATCAGCGCCGATCCGGGCAAGGGCTTCATCGATCGGATGATCGCCCTGGTGGAGGGCGCTGAACGCAGCAAAACACCGAACGAGATCGCCCTCACCGTGCTGCTGGCGGTGCTCACCCAGGTGTTCCTGATCGCCGTGGCCACCCTGCCGCCCGTGGCCGGCTTTCTCCATCAGGCCCCCTCGGTGGTGACCCTGGTGGCGTTGCTGGTGGCCCTGATCCCCACCACGATCGGCGGCCTCCTCAGTGCGATCGGCATCGCCGGCATGGACCGGGTGGCCCAGTTCAACGTGATCGCCACCTCCGGAAGGGCGGTGGAGGCCTGCGGCGATGTGAACACCCTCATCCTCGACAAGACCGGCACGATCACGCTCGGCAACCGACTGGCTGAGGAGTTTCTGCCGGTGGGCGGTCACGGCGTGGCGAAGCTGGCCGAGGCGGCCCTGGGGGCCAGTTGCTTCGATCAGACGCCGGAGGGGCGATCGATCGTGCGGCTGGCCGAGAAACTGGGTGCCACTCTGCCTTTCGATGCTGCCAGCGCTAGCGGCATCGAGTTCTCGGCCCGCACCCGCATGAGCGGCACCGACACCCCCGCAGGCCTGGAATTCCGCAAGGGGGCCGTGGATTCCATCAAGGGATTCGTACGTTCCCGGGGCGGCCAGGTGCCCGCGGAGCTCGATGGCTGCTTCGAGCAGGTGTCGCGGCTGGGGGGCACGCCCCTAGCGGTGTGCATGGGCGCCGAGGTGTTCGGCGTGATCTACCTCAAGGACATCATCAAGCCGGGCATTCGCGAGCGGTTTGATCAGCTGCGCCGCATGGGCATCCGCACCGTGATGCTCACCGGCGACAATCCGATCACCGCCGGTGTGATCGCCCGCGAGGCCGGCGTGGATGACTTCATCGCCGAGGCCACCCCCGAGGACAAGATCGCCGTGATTCAGCAGGAGCAGAAGCTCGGCAAGTTGGTGGCCATGACCGGCGATGGCTCCAACGACGCCCCGGCCCTGGCCCAGGCCAATGTGGGGGTGGCGATGAACTCCGGCACCCAGGCCGCCAAGGAGGCCGCCAACATGGTGGATCTGGACAGCGATCCCACCAAACTGATCGACATCGTGACGATCGGCAAGCAGCTGCTGATCACCCGCGGCGCCCTCACCACCTTCTCGATCGCCAACGACATCGCCAAGTACTTCGCGATCCTGCCGGCGCTGTTTTCAGGCGCTGGCCTGGAGGCGCTGAATGTGATGAAGTTGGCCTCCCCCCAGTCGGCGATTCTCTCGGCGATGGTGTTCAACGCCCTGATCATTCCCGCCCTGGTGCCCCTGGCCCTCAAGGGCGTGCAGTTCCGACCGCTCAGTGCTGAACAGCTGCTGCGCCGCAACCTGCTGGTGTTCGGCGCCGGAGGCGTAGTGGCTCCTTTTGTGGGCATCAAGCTGATCGATCTTGCCCTCGGTGCCCTGCGGCTGGTTTAAACCCTTCTGGCTATTTCGTTACCCAATCTCGGCGATTCTCGTTTTCAACAACCCCGTTTTCAGTCACCCGCTCCAAACCATCCCATGGCCCGCATTCTGCCCATCCGCTTCTGGCTGCCACTGCTGCTCGTGGCCGGCACCCTGATCGTGGCCCCTCAGCTGCGCCATCGCCAGCCTCCGCTCCAGAGCCACACCCTGGCCCTGCTGCTGTGCAGCACCGTCGCCCTCTCGGGCTACCTGTTCGCGGTCATCGCCCAACCGGAGAAGTTCTGATGTCGTTCACCGCTCAACTGCTGCGCGGCGTGCGCCTCACCCTGGTGCTCTGGCTGCTCACCGTGGTGGTGATCACCCTGCCACTGCTCGGCCTGGCTCAGTTGGTGGCCCCGGATGCGGCCAGCGGCAGCCTGCTGCGCAGGGGCGGCCAGGTGGTGGGCTCGCGCCTGATCGGCCAGGGCTTCAGCACGGCGCGCTACCTGCAGGGCCGCCCCGCCGGTGCGCCCAACCTCGCCGCCAGTAACCCGGAACTGGCACAACGGGTGGCTGGGGCGGCCAGCCGCTGGGAGCGTTCCGGCCTCAGCACACCGTCCGGGGATCTGCTGCAGGATTCCGCTTCCGGCGTTGACCCCCACATCAGCCTGGCGGCGGCGCGCCAGCAGCTGCCCCGCCTGGTGGTTGAACGCCAGCTGCCCCTGGCGCAGCTGGAGCGCCTGCTGGATCAACACCTGGAGGGCCCGCTGCTCCTGCGGGCCATCGAGCCGGTGGTCAATGTGCTGGGCTTCAATCTGGCGCTGGATGCGCTCAGCGCTGGCGTTGTCTTCCGTCCAGCCACGCCATGATCCGCTCCACCCACCGGCGCGGCCGCCACAAGGTGTTCATCGGCATGGCGCCGGGGGTGGGCAAGACCTACCGCATGCTCCAGGAGGGTAAGGCGATGCTGCGGGAAGGCACCGATGTGGTGGTGGGTCTGCTCGAAACCCATGGGCGCGCGGAAACCGCCCAGCAGGCCGAAGGGGTGGAGCAGATCCCCCGCAAACGCATGCGCTACCAGGACGTGGACCTGGAAGAGATGGATGTCGCGGCGGTGCTGGCCCGCCATCCGCAGCTGGTGCTCGTCGATGAACTTGCCCACACGAACGTGCCGGGCAGCGAGCGGGAGAAGCGCTGGCAAGACGTGGAGATGCTGCTGCTTTCAGGCCTGGACGTGTATTCCACGTTGAACATTCAGCACCTGGAAAGTCTGAACGATCTGGTGGCGGAACTCACCGGTGTGGTCGTCCGCGAGCGCATCCCCAACCGTGTCCTGGAGCTGGCCGATGAGATCGTACTGGTGGATGTAACACCGGAGACGCTGCAGGAGCGGCTCAAGGAGGGAAAGGTCTACGCGCCCGAAAAGGTGGGGCAGGCTCTAACCAACTTCTTCCAGCGTCGCCATCTGGTGGCCCTGCGGGAGTTGTCGCTGCGGGAGGTGGCCGATCGGGTCGACAACGACATGCTGCCGGCGGTCACACCCCTGCGCGAGCGCGTGATGGTGTGCCTGGCCACGCACCCCACCAGCAAGCGCCTGCTGCGCCGCGCCGCCCGCCTGGCCGCCTCCATCGACGCCCCCTTGTTGGTGCTGACGGTGCAGGATCCCAATCGTTTCCTCAGCCACAAGGAATCCCTGATCCAGGAGGAATGCCGCCAGCTGTGCGAGGACGTGGGCGGCAGCTTCCTGCGCGAGGAGAGCGCCGAGATCCTGCCCACGATCGCCCGGGTGGCCCAGGAACGTCGGATCACCCAGATCGTGCTAGGTCAGACGATGCGCTCACGCCTCCAGAGCCTGTTGCGCCGGCCCCTCTCGGAACGGCTGCAGCATCAGCTCCGTGGCCTGAACATCGATCTGCATCTGATCTCCGAGGGGATCCCGAGCCAGGCCCAATCTGTTGGCGCCGAGCCAGCGACGCGGTGACGTGATCGCCACCCTCGTCCATGCCATCCCAGGGCGGGAGCCATTTCAAGGCTTCTCGGCGACCGGCGGCGGAGCCTCGGCACGGGGCTGTGGGGCTGGATCTGGTGTTGCCCTGGCCAGCCGCCGTTCCAACAGCAGCAGCCCCACCACCGTGGTGCAGCTGACCATCAGCACCAGGGCTGAAAACTGCACGGCATTAATCACCCCAGCCGCCAAGGCGGTGCTGGCGAACACCAACCCCGGCAGCCCCCGGGGCATCAGCCCGTAAATCACCTGCCAGCGGTCGATCCCCGCTCGCCGATCGTGGGCGCTCACCCCAAGTCCACAGAGCAGCTTCGACACCACCGCCAGCAGCAGCAGCAGCAACGCCAGCACCCAGGCCTGGCTCTGCAGCAGGGTGCCCGCCTGAATGCGCATGCCCACGCTGATGAAATAGAGAGGCAGAAACACCTCGGAAAGCACCGTTAGCAGCCCCTCCAGCCCTTGCGGTTCCGGGTTGAGGCGATTCATCAGCACGCCGCCCCACAGGGCCCCCAGCAGGGAGGTGAGGCCGCTCGCCTCCCCAATCCAGGCCGATCCAATCAGCAGGATCAACACCGACAGGGGGCTGCTGGGGGCTGGGCCCCCCCGTTGGCGCCACAGGTCCGCCAACACGACACTCACCGCGGCAGCCCCCAGACCCAGGACCATCCCGGGCCAGCCCGGGCCCCTGCTCCAGGTGCTGCCCCCCAGGGCCACCGAGAGGCTCAGCAGACCAATGGCGGGCAGGTCATCGAGCACGGAAACCCCCACGAGCAACCGGCCCGAGGGGGTGCGCAGGGCGCCCCGTTGGGCGAGGAGCCGCAGGGTGACCCCCGTGCCCGTGGCGGCCAAACAGGCCAGGCAGAGAAGCGCCGTGGCCGGAGCCATGCCGAAGCCCAACGTCAACGGCCCGTAGCCCAGCAGCGGCACCAGGCAGCTCAGGGCCACCAGCCGCAGGATCGTGCCGCCTCGGGAAGCCAGCAGATCGCCGCGCACTTCCAGGCCCACCTGGAAGAACAGCGTCACCACCCCCAGTTCCGTGAGGCCACTCAGCGGTTGGATGGCAGCGAAGGGCAGCACGCTGTTCCCCAGCCCAAAGCCCACCAACAACTCCACCACAATCGCCGGAACCGCCCAACGGGCCAGGGCTCCTGCGCTGAGCCGGGCCAGGGCCAGCCCCACGAGCAGGATCAGAAGCGTGGTGAGAACGGTGGGGGATTGCAGGGTGCTGTCTCCGCCGGGCTGGAGGGCTGCGCCGCAGTCTGTTGGACGGTTAAAAGCGCGGGGACGTTCGGCAGGGATGCACCCCAGCGGCGGAGATCAGCTGCAGAGGACAGCAGAACTCCGGATCGACCGGATCGTGCTGACAGCAGAGGCAGGACCACGACGCACCCGCACCCGATAGGTGCCATGGGCGGCTCCCAGGTGCGCGATCAGGGCCTCACGGGCCTCGTGCTGCAGCTCCTCAAGGGTGGGAGCGCTGATCTTGATCGGCAGGGTTTCGGCCTGAGCTTCCAGGTGGCCGGGGCGTTCAGCCACAACGCGGAATACAACCTCACGCATGAAGGGGATCTCTCGCTTGCTCCGGCTCCATCCTTGGCCTGATGGAGCGCTCCTGCTGGTGCATCGGGATACGGGGAACCGACCCTGAAAACACCTGGGGATTGCCGGAGCAGGTTTCAGGGTGCCCTGCCGAGGCCCACCCCAACGCTGGCTCCTGGGGCGACGGGAACAGGAACCTCAGCGAGCCTCAACCAGTGCAGACGGCGAACATTGATGTTGTGCGCCCCAGGCCAGGGCTGAGCGACGGCAGCAGCCACTCCGAGGCCACCTTCCATCGAGCTACGTGGTGCCCACCGTCCGCAGAGCGCTGCTCGACCACCGGCGCGACAGCGGCGATGCGCTGCGGATGAGCCATCACCTGCGTGAGCTCTGGATGAAGGCGCGGCAGCACCGCAACCTTGGGCTCAATCACCAGGAGATCGCAGGCCGACTGGGGGTGCCAGGGGGCTTGTGGTCACAGGCCGCTGCTGTTGTGGGAGCAGCGTCTGCAGGCGATCGACACGGATCTAGAGCGCGAACCCGATCGCATCCGCCGCACCTTCCAGTTGCGCACCCAGCGGGTGGAGCCGGCCGGGGCGATCTACCCCTGGCCCCAGGAGCCAGAGCCCCAGGGGGCCCCACTATGATGAAGTCATCAGACAGCGTGATCACCCAACCCCATCACCATGCGCACCATCGTCGACCTGCCCGAGCGGGAGCGCGATCAGCTCGATGCGCTCTGCCGCCAGCGGGGCCTGTCGCGGGCCGAGGCGATCCGCCAGGCCTTGCGCCTGTGGTTGCAACAGCAAAGCCCTGCCCATGGGCAGGTGTTCGGTCTGTGGCGCGACCGCCCCGAGGGTTCTCTGGCCTTGCAGGACGCGTTGCGCCAGGAATGGAGCGGGCGCTGATGCTGCTGCTCGACACCAACATTCTGATTGACGTGCTGCGCGGCGAAGCGGTGGCCCTGGCCTGGCTGGAAGAGCAGCAGCAGCCCCACATCAGCGTGATCACCTGGATCGAGGTGCTGGTGGGCTGCCGGGAGGGCGAAACCAGCCGCGTGCACGACTGGTTGGAGAGCTTCCCTCGCCTGCCGCTGGATGACGCGATCGCAACCGAAACGGTGGTGCTGCGTCAGCAGCACGGCCTGAAGATCCCCGACGCGATCATCCTGGCCACGGCCCGCTGCGGCGACTGCAGCCTCGCCACCCGCAATGTGAAGGATTTCCCCCTGGCGCTGGGGGGGGTGGTGCATCCCTATCGGCTCGACGCCCAGCCATGACGGACGCCCTCACCCCCACCCCAACGACGGTCAACATCCGCATCGTCACGCGTGAGGGTATTGAGGCCTTCACCCAGCGCCTGGTGCAGAAGTATGCCCCTGAAAAAGTGATCTTGTTCGGCTCACAAGCCCGGGGCGATGCTCGTTTGGATTCCGACGCCGACATCCTGGTTGTGATGCCCTATGAAGGCCGCGCCTTTGCCAAAACCTGCGAAATCCGTAGGGCCTGCAAGCCTGGTTTTCGTGTCGATTTTTGCTGTGGCGGCCTGAAGAGATTGAGCCCCATTACCGCTGGGGCGATCCGATCATTCGCGAGGCATTAGATCACGGGGAGGTGGACTAGGGCTGAGCGCAACGCTTTGCTAGACGAGTGAATCGCCAAAGCGGAAGGTGACTGCGACTGGACAGAACTCGATGTTCTCAGGATCACCTCTGGCATGGGTGATGGCTATGTTTATCACCTCCAACAGTGTGTCGAGAAACTCATCAAGGCGCTATTACTGCAGCTCGGTCAAACATTCAGGAAAACTCATAATCTCGTGGCGTTATCACAGTTGCTGCAGCTTGCTGCTCCTGATTGGAGCTGGGACGAGGACCGAACTGGAGGATCTGACGGAATCAGGTGTTCGGCTTGAAGCCGGTCCCCAGGAGGCTCTGCGCTGATGACCACCGCAACCCCCGGCAGCCGCACCCACGGGCAATGGCTCGGCCTGGTGCAACCCATGGGCTTGGTGGTCGCCCCAGGTGGTGCTCAGGGAATACGACGAAACGCTGCGCCCCACCCATGGGGTGCCGAAGTTCGTGGGCCGCCGAAGGCTCCAACGCAATCACTCAACTACAAGCCCTGGTGCTTGACCTCAACCAATGGCACACAGCCAAGGATGATCCGGATTCCAGTGGGGCCTGCCGTTCGATGAACCCTGGAACCCCACCGGCCACGGCTGGGATGCCACTACAGCGTCAGCGCCCTGGCCGATCGCTTGCGCCAGGAACGCTTCGAGCACCAGGGGGCGATGGCCGACCGCCGCGACGCCTGGGCCTCGCTTCTGAGTTTGTTCCGGTTGGTGCACGACGGCGACGGCGCCGATCCGGGCTACCTGCCGGCCCACCACGGCGAGCTGTTCGATCCGGAGGCCTACCCCTTCCTGGAAGGCCGCAAACCGGGCAGCTCCTCCAAGGACGAGATCCTCACCAACCTGCCCGCCGCCACGGGGCGACACGGTAGGCATGAATTCAGGCTCGACGTGCTCTCGATTGCTCCCCCAGGCCCTGGACGTCACCGAAGACACCGCTGAGGCGGAAGCGATCCTGCGGGCCCATGAACCGCGCCTGATCAACCCACCACGTTCACAGTGGTGCCGTAGCTGGCGGTCCGCGGTGAGCAGCAGCATCGGTTCCGTTCTGCTCAGAGCTCAGCGCTGCTGCTGCGCGATGCGCTGCTGCTCAAGCTGCGCGCCGGTGCGGGACCGTTCCGCTGCCTCGGCATTGTGGCGCTGGAACCCAGGCCGTACCAGCTGGTGCCGCTGCTGATGGCGCTCAAGCAGGAGGTGAGCCGGGTGCTGATCGCCGATGAGGTGGGCCTCGGCAAGACGGTGGAGGCGCTGCTGATCGCCCGGGAACTGCTCGATCGCGGCGAGATCCGCAAGGTGACGGTGATCTGCCCGCCGCACCTGTGTGAGAAGTGGAAGAGCGACATGATCCGCCAGTTCAACCTGGCGGCCGAGGTGGTGAGGCCCGGCACGGCCCAGAAGCTGGAGCGGGGCCTGCCGGCCGGCAAGGCGATCTTTGACGTGGTTCCGTTCACGGTGGTGAGCCTCGACTGGATCAAGAGCGACCGCAACCGCGAGGGCTTCCTGCGCAGCTGCGCCGAGTTCGTGATCGTCGATGAGGCCCACACCTGCGCGGCCCGCAAGGGGGGCGGTCGCCAGCAGCGCTACGAACTGCTGCGGGGCCTTGCGGCCGATCCGCAGCGCCACCTGGTGCTGCTGACGGCCACACCGCACAGCGGAGACCAGGAAGCGTTCGACAACCTGCTCGGCCTGCTCGACCCGAAGTTTGAAGGTCTCAGCGAGATGCCGGAAGGCCAGCGCCGCAAGGACCTGCGCGATGAGCTGGGCAATTACTTCGTGCAGCGCCGCCGGCTCGATCTCAAGGAGGAGTGGGGCACCGAGGGGGCCGACTTCCCGGATCGTGAAACCCGCGAGGCCACCTACACCCTCAGTGGCGACTGGGGGCGTCTGTTCGATGACGTGCTGGCCTATGCCCGTGAACTCGTGGAGCGGAGCGTTGGCGAAAGCAAACTGCGCCAGCGGATGAGCTGGTGGGCCGCTCTGGCGTTGCTGCGCTGCGTGAGCAGCAGCCCCGCCGCAGCCTCCGCATCCCTGCGCACCAAGCTGTTCAATCTCCAGAGCGGTACGGATTGCGCCTCCCCAGATGCAGCCGCGGCCCCCAGCGATGACGAGCTGGCCGATGACCTGGAAGCGATGGCCACGCTGGCCGTTCTCGACGGCGCGGAAGAGGAGTTCAGCGCAGAAGAAGCCGCCCCCGGGTCCGATCTGGCGGATTCGGCTGATGCCGGGCTGCTGAGGGATCTGATCGAGCGCTCGGATCGCCTGCGCGGCAAGGCCCATGATCCCAAGCTCAAGCAGCTGCTCAAAGAGCTGAAGGCGCTGCTGGCGGAGGGCTTCCGGCCGGTGATCTTCTGCCGCTTCCGGCCCACCGCCCACTACCTGGCGGAGCAACTGGAGGAGGAACTACCGAAGCGAGCCCATGTTGTGATGAGGGTTACCGGTGATCTGCCACCGGAGGAGCGGGTGGAGCGCATCCGCGAGCTGCAAAACGAACTGGCGAACGGCAAGGTGCCGGTCCTGGTGGCCACCGACTGCCTGTCAGAAGGCATCGACCTGCAGCACATCTTCGATGCGGTGATCCACTACGACCTCTGCTGGAACCCCACCCGCCACGAACAGCGCGAGGGCCGGGTGGATCGCTTTGGTCAAGCCCGCAGTGCCGTGCGGGCGCTGATGCTGCACGGCGGCGACTCCAACCCGGTGGATGAGCGGGTGTGGACGGTGATTCTCGAAAAGGAGAAGACGAT
>Ga0114979_10001308_pt1 | contig 16718 bp, 11 predicted proteins | sample S_140625_EF_Meta_FD_87315 | JGI IMG/M metagenome (GOLD analysis project Ga0114979, IMG submission 87315) | Freshwater microbial communities from Lake Simoncouche, Canada to study carbon cycling - S_140625_EF_MetaG | ecosystem: Environmental > Aquatic > Freshwater > Lake | place: Lake... | reverse complement strand
TAAAGCCTGACGGCGCTGTGCACCACAAAAAAGACCACCCATGCAGCGGAGCACCGCCCCATCGGGCTCGCGTGCGACTGTGGAGCCGCAAACGGGACATGCGATGGGCATGACGAACGGGCGTGTCGTTGACAGACGCTGCTCCGATACCCGCCGGACCACTTCCGGGATGACGTCGCCCGCCCTGCGAACAATCACGGTATCGCCAATCTGAAGATCCTTGCGCCGAATCTCATCCTCGTTATGCAGGGTTGCATTCGAGACCGTTACACCGCCGACAAACACCGGTTCAAGCTTCGCAACGGGTGTCAAAGCCCCCGTGCGTCCTACCTGAATTTCGATGTCTAGAAGTCGCGTCATTGCCTCTTCGGCGGGAAACTTGTGTGCAATCGCCCATCGAGGCGAACGCGCAACCCAGCCCAGCTTGTCCTGCAAGTCCCGAGGGTTAACTTTATAAACGACGCCATCGATTTCGTATGGAAATTCATGGCGTTGCGCCAGGACACGAGTCCAAAACCTTAAGAGTCCAGAGCTGCCAAGAATGGTTTCCCGACAAGGCCCCACCGGCAGTCCCAGGCTGACAAACCATTCGAGTAACCCTGACTGAGTGGGGGGGAGCTGTTGGCGGGTCCGGTCGTCGACGGTTCCAATGCCATAGGCAAAAAACCGTAAAGGCCTCTGCGACGTGATTTTCGGATCGAGTTGTCGAAGGCTGCCGGCGGCGGCGTTTCGGGGATTTACGAACTCACGCTCACCCTTGGCGCGCTGGGTCTGATTAAGTTGTTCAAAATCGGCCCGAAACATCAAAACCTCACCGCGAACCTCGAGCAGTTCAGGCGCAGCCAGGGTGCGGGGGTTTAAACGTAGCGGAATCGCCCGAATGGTTCGGATATTGAGCGTGACATCCTCGCCCGTGCTGCCATCGCCACGGGTCGCGGCCTGAACCAGGTGACCGTTCTCGTAACGCAGAGAGACCGCTAACCCATCGAACTTCAACTCAGCGTCGAACTCTAACAGTCCATCCGCCGCAAGGTCCCCCTGCAAAATCAACGCCTCGCGGGCACGGCGATCGAATGCCGTGATGTCAGCGTCCTCAAATGCGTTCCCAAGCGAAAGCATCGGCACGTGATGCGTGACCGATCCAAACATCTCGGCGGGGGCGCCACTGATCCGTTGGGTTGGCGAATCCGGTGTAATTAATGCCGGGAATGCGACCTCAATCGAATGTAGTTCACGCCATAGCGCGTCGTAACTTGCGTCTGGAACCTCCGGCGCATCTAACCCGTAATAGCAATGATCATGATGAGCGATGAGCGCGCGAAGTTCTAGCGCACGCGATCCGGCCGCTTCATCGTCCATCTCCATGAACTGCGGCCCGGGTCAGTTAAAGAGTCGCAGAGCGAGTGCAGACCCTGGCTGAATATCCGCTGCAACGAGTGTTGAGGCACGCTGCTCGAGTTGGGCCCTGATCACTTCGAGTTGGTTCGGACCGAGCGCCTGAGCCGCGTCGTCGACCAGCTTCCCCCCAAGCCTTGCAACCAAACGCCGGGCGCAATCGACCATCGCCCCCCAAGGATCTTCCTCTAATTCGGCCCTTGGCAGATCGAGCAACAACGAGATCCGGTTCGGACGATCGCCCAGCGACAGCGAATACAGAATGCCGCCCCTGGACTCCAGTGCGACCCATCGTCCATTCCCACGCTCGACCAAGCCATTTTCGGCAGCGACCTGCGCAAGATCGGCCTGGTGAAGACTCACTGAGGTATCCACATGAATCATCAATTGGGCATCCTGCGACGCGCAAAAGGCATCCAGTTCGCGCGCTCGTGACAACGTCTCAGCCATATCTGGCTTGGAGTACTGGGCATCAAGCTGCAACGCCAGGGCTTCAAGCCCTTCCAGAAATTCAGAAAAATCTACGCCATTCAGTGGGCCGTTTCGATTAGCCAGCAGAACACCAGCGCGCAGTGCGCGATAGGAACGCGACGCCCGGGGTGGCTCCCACTGCGTGCCCACTGGAACATCGTTCGCCGGGCAGGCATCTTGAGTCACTGGCTTAGAACCGGCACGTCGCAAGAGATGCGCCGCTGCGATCAGCCGATCGCCGGGCAATGCGTGCTGAAACATGAGCGTGACCGCGCATTCGACCCGTGGGTCCAGAATCGAATCGCCGATCCTCCCGTCATCGACTTCTACTTGGTGGTCCAATGCCTCGACAGGTGTAGCACCCATCCCATCATCCGACGCACTGTCGTGACCCGAACTCGAAACACTCGAAGACTCGGCATCAAAAAACGGTTCACGGAACACCGGTTCATCCCGCCCGCCAGATTCGCGACTTGGGGAATGCTCGCCCAAGCCCCCCGCTACAGATCCCTGGCCGCGCCTTGAGGCTTCCCTGAAACTCTGCCATGCGTTGTAGCCAAGCACCGACACGATCGCGATAACAGAAAGGATGACGATGCTGAGTTCGAGCGAATTAAGGTTCATGCTGCTTCTGCCATTCGTTCTGCGGCGTCCAGATCAACCGCGACTATGCGGGATACGCCCCGCTCCTGCATGGTCACGCCGATTAATTGCTCAGCGAATTCCATGGCAATTCGATTATGAGTAATAAACAAGAACTGAGTTTGATCAGCCATGGTGCGAACCATACGACAGTAGCGCTCCGTATTGGCGTCGTCCAGCGCTGCATCGACTTCATCCAGGAGGCAAAATGGCGCTGGGTTGAGCTGAAACAGCGCGAATACCAGAGCCGTAGCTGTCATTGCCTTTTCGCCGCCCGAAAGAAGCTGTATGGACGTGTTGCGCTTACCCGGGGGTTGCGCGGTCACGTGGAGGCCGGCGTCTAAAATTTCTTCGCCGGATAATGTCAGTCGGGCCTCACCGCCGCCAAACAACAAGGGGAAAAGCCGGCCGAAATGCTCATTGACGCGATCGAAGGTTTCACGCAGAAGTTCGCGGGTTTCCCGATCAATACTGCGAATAGCCCCTTCGAGGGTCTGCATCGCCTGATTTAAATCCGCCGACTGGGACTCCAGAAACGACGTACGCTCGCGAGCCTCATTCAGTTCATCCAGTGCCGCGAGATTAACCGACCCCAAGGCAGCAATGGCGCGGGCGAGACGGGTGGCTTCATGTTGCAGATGCGAAGTTGTCGGCTGTGGAATGAAGCTTGCCCGCAAGGCCACTTCGTCAACTACAGTCCCAGTCTCGGCCTGGGCCTCAGTGATTTGCGACAAGACCTGCTCCAGCATCAGGCGGGCCGCTTGCTCCTCAAGCTGGTGCTGTTGAATTCGAGCCCGGATCGGATCAAGACTCCGCTCCTGCACGAGGCGCTCTCTATCGACCTGACGCAGAATCAGACTAAGGGCGTCGAGATCCGACCTGGCACTACCTAGCGCGGATTCGGCCAAGTCCCGGCGAGCCCGAGCGGATTCGAGAGACCCTTGTGCTTCATTCGCGCTCAGGCCTGCGAGCTTCTGATGTTGAATCTCCACGTCCTCGAGAGCTCTTTGAAGCTCCGCCGCAGCACTGGCGCGCTGTTCCTCAGCGCGCGCCGCACGGGCGCGGGCTTCCCGAAGCTCAAACGCGGTTTCCTGATCTTGATGCTCAAGTCCTTTCAGAGCGGTTTTCACTTGGCTTAAGTGAGCCTGTCCCTCAGCAGAGGCTAGGCGAACGCGTTCCAGATCTAAGGTCTGTTGCTCACGGAGCTTCTGTGTCTGAGTGACTTCAAGTTCGGCGGTTTCTGCCAGCCGGTTTTGCTCATCGGACTCCGATTGCGCCTCGAGCCACTCAGCTTCCATCCGACGCCTTGCCTCGAGCGCCCGGGTTCGGGTTTGCAAAAGGCTATCCGCCGATTGTCGGCATTGGGAGGCCAAACGAACCGCTGCTCTCGACGCTTCGCGGGCTGAGACCAAGGCCTGCTGACCCGACTGATGGGCTTGATGCGCCTGTTCGACCCGAGCAGCCTCTTTGTCCACACGCAATTTCGACTCGATCCACTCGCCGTTAAGAACTGACAACTCGTTCTGTCGAGCCAAGAGGCCATCCTGCTCACTGTCCGGATGATGAAATTGCAGGCCGAACCGATCAATTCGATGGCCCGCCAGAGTCACAAAAACATGACCAGGTGCCAGTTGGTCACGCTGATCGAGGGCCAACTCGACCGATTCCACAACCCAGCATCCGTGCAGCCAGTGAGTTAGAAGCGCCAGAATCTGCGGTTGATCACTGCGAATGCAAGCATTCAGGAGTCGGGCCCCGACATGCGGCGGGCGTGAGTCAAGCGCAGGTTGACTGTTGGTGGGAATCGCTTCAATCGCCTCAAGACTGATTGCCAAGCGCCCCGGTGGAGGGTCATCAATCAATCTGCTCGCATTGAGGCCTTGCCCTCCCCGCAGGGTACCGACCCGTTCCCGCAGTACGGCTTCGACTGCCACTTCCATGCCCGCATCAATCGACATCCCCTGCCAGATCGGCTGGGCACTCTCAAGCCCATGCTTGGCCAGCCAGGGGCGAATCCGGCCCTGCCCACCGAATCGGGCCTGCAACTGCGCCAATGCAGATCGACGGGCCTCGAGTTGTGCCGCATGAGATTTCGCACTCCGTAACTCGTCGTTGGTCAGATCCCGAGCCTTTTCAAGCAATACACACGTTGCTTCGGATGCCGTAAGTTCTGTATTCGCTGCTGCCTCGCCGCGCTCGGCGTCATCGGCCGCGACTTGTGCCAGCTGAACCTCGGCTTCCGTCGGTTCGTGCTGCGCAGCCTGGGCTTGACGTTGACGCTCCATCCGATGCTGGGTGGCTGCGATACGCTCTCTCGCTGAGCGCGCACGGGCTTGAGCCACTTCGAGCAATCGCTGCGAGTTGGCCATTGCCAAGCGGGCGGTCTCGAGCGCCTGTTGCAACGACCAGGCCGCGCGCTCCGCGCCCTCGAGCGTTGTCCGTACGGCTGCGAGTTCTTGGCTCAGGGCCGCGCCCCGGGCCTCGGCTTGCTCGATCCTGGCCTCACTCTCTGCCCGGTCCTGTTCAGCACGTTCGATGGCGCCCGATGCGAGATCCCGTCTTGCCTGGCCGGCCTTGAGGCGCTCAGCCGCCTCTCCGCGAGCCGTCTCAACCCGGCGAATTTCGGCTTCAACGGCAGCCAACTCAGAACCAATTTGGTAATACTCGCCTTGCCGCGCGTGAACCCGTTCACCCAATTCGAAATGCGCCTCGCGCTGTCGGGTGAGTTCGACTTCAAGCTGCTTCAAGGAGTCTGTGGCCGCGTCGAACTCAACCTGCGCGGTCGCTAAGGATTCAGCGGCAGTGGTGCGCTGCTGGCTAGCCTCGTCGCGTAACAAAAGTCGCAGTAACTGCTGCTTTTCCAGCCGTTCGGCTTCAAGCTGGCGCAGACGCTGGGCGACGATCGCCTGTTTCTCGAGCTTGGCGATCCGTTCATGCAATTCGGCGAGCAGATCAGTCACGCGGCTTAGATTGTCCCGCGTGTCGGCCAAGCGCTCTTCGGTCTGGCGGCGCCGTTCGCGGTAGCGGGAAATACCAGCCGCTTCCTCCAGAAAGCCACGCAGATCTTCGGGTCGTGCCTCCAGGATGCGAGCGATCATGCCCTGGCCAATAATGGCGTACGCGCGAGGGCCCAGACCGGTTCCCATAAACAGATCGTGCACATCGCGACGGCGAACGCCCTGATGATTGATCTGATACACGCTTTGACCATCCCGGCTGAGAATTCGGCGTACGGAGAGCTCGGAATAAGCGGCCCAAGGCCCACCAAGGCGCCCACCGGCGTTTTCAAACAGAAGCTCAACGCTGGCTCGGGCAGCAGCGCGACGGCCGTCCGAACCCGAAAAGATCACGTCTTGCATCGAATCTCCGCGCAACTCACCGGCTCGAGTTTCGCCAAGAACCCAACGAACCGCATCCATGATGTTGGACTTACCGCAGCCGTTCGGGCCGACAATCCCGATCAGTCGGCCTGGGAGCTCAATGGTGGTTGGATCCACAAATGACTTGAATCCAGCAAGCTTGATTTGTTTGAGTCGCACAACGATCTGGGAAGCGGGGTGCTCCGTAGGGTCAATAGCCATCCACGCGCGGGTTGCCGCGCTGGCTGCGCCTATAATAATCGGCTTCGCGCTATCCGCCGCTGGAGCCCAATCGCATGTCATCGAAACCGAGCAAGACGCTCGAAACCTTCCCCAATCCGTCACCGCAGCGCGATTACCTGATTCATTTTCAGGTGCCTGAATTTACATGCCTCTGTCCGCTCACGGGGCAGCCAGATTTTGCAACCATGACAATTGACTGCGTTGCCGATCAGCGGTGCGTTGAACTCAAGAGCCTGAAGCTCTATTTTTGGTCCTTTCGCGACGAGGGCGCTTTTCACGAGGCTGTCACGAACCGGATTCTTGACGATCTCGTCGCCGCCATTGCACCGCGATATCTCAAGCTCACGGCTCGCTGGTATGTTCGCGGAGGCATTTTCACCAATATCGTGGTCGAACATCGGGCCCCGGGCTGGGTGCCAGCCCCGCGCGTCGAACTCGACTCATTCCAACCTGAATCTGCCATCCGGGGATGAACACCCGTCTGGGGGCGCTTCAGCCCTACCCCTTCGAGCGCCTTCGAGTCTTAACCGAGGGTATCGTGCCTGCCCCCGGTCGCACGCCCATCGATCTTTCGATCGGCGAACCGAAACATGCGACACCGGTCTGTATTCGCGATGCTCTTGTGCGCGGCTTGGATGGACTGTCGACCTACCCCGCAACCCTTGGTTCGGCGGCACTGCGGGAGGCGATTGCCGACTGGATCTGTCGGCGTTACAACCTCAGCCGGCTTGACCCTCACCGTGAGGTGCTCCCCGTTAATGGATCCCGGGAGGCGCTCTTCGCATTTGCCCAGACGGTGATCGATTCCGGTAACTCATCGTTGCCGCCCCTCGTTGTCATGCCCGACCCCTTCTATCAGATCTACGAAGGGGCTGCCCTGTTGGCGGGCGCGTCACCCTATTTCGTGTCGCAGACCCCCGAACACGGTTTCGCCTGCGACTGGTCGGCCATCGAACCCGAGATTTGGGAGCGGACCCAGCTGCTGTTTGTGTGCACACCCGGCAATCCGACCGGGCGGGTCATGACCCTGGAAGAGTGGCGCCTCTTGTTCGCCCTCGCTGACAAACACGACTTCATCATTGCGGCCGACGAATGCTATTCCGAGATCTGGTTTGAACAGCCCCCATTAGGCGCGCTCGAAGCCGCACAGGCACTCGGACGTGTTGATTGGCGTCGTCTGGTGGTGTTCTCGAGCTTATCGAAGCGCTCGAGTGTCCCCGGTATGCGGTCTGGCTTCGTCGCCGGCGACGCGGAGGTCATCGCTCCGTTCTTGCGTTACCGGACCTACCACGGCAGCGCAATGGGTTTGCCAATTCAGGCCGCTAGCGTTGCCGCATGGCGGGATGAAACGCATGTCATCGAGAATCGCGCCCTGTATTCGGCCAAGTTTGATGCGGTTCTACCAGTGCTTCAGAATTGCTTAGAGGTCACGAAACCCGATGCGGGTTTTTATCTCTGGGCTGGCGTCCCGGGTGGCGATGATCTGAGCTTCACCCTGGAGTTGTTACGTCAAGCCAACGTTCGAGTGCTTCCTGGCAGCCTGATTTCGCGAGAGTCTGGCCTGGGCCTCGGTCGACTTGGCTCGACTCAAGGTCCGGCCTCGTCTCCAGGTTCCGGTCGCATTCGGATTGCACTCGTTGAACCGCTCGATCGATGTCTCGAAGCGGCTCATAGAATGGCCGAGCTAATCGGTTCAACTGCTTGATCCTGAACAATTTACTGATCTACCCACCACTGCCACCCACTACAGCCATCACCATGAACGCACTTCAATCGGCCATCGAATCCGCCTGGGACCGTCGCACTGAACTTTCACCGAGCAGTGCGTCCATCGAAATCCGGGAAGCCGTCGATCACGTCCTGGCCGAGCTCGATACCGGTCACCTTCGGGTCGCGGAGAAAATCGATGACCAGTGGGTCACTCACCAGTGGCTCAAGAAAGCGGTCCTTCTTTCCTTCAGGTTGCACGATAACGTTCCCATGCACGCCGGTGATTTGGGGTTTTTCGACAAAGTCCCGAGCAAATTTGCAGGGTGGACCGCTGAACAGTTCCGCGCCGGTGGGTTCCGGGTCGTTCCACCTGCGGTGGCTCGGCGCGGCTCGCACATCGCAAAAAATGTCGTCTTGATGCCTTCTTACGTCAACATCGGTGCCTACGTCGATGAAGGGACGATGGTCGACACCTGGGCGACCGTCGGCTCATGCGCCCAGATCGGGAAAAACGTCCACCTATCCGGGGGCGTTGGAATTGGCGGCGTACTCGAGCCCTTGCAGGCGAATCCGACCATTATTGAAGACAATTGCTTTATCGGCGCCCGCTCCGAGGTCGTTGAAGGCGTGATCGTTGAGCGCAATGCAGTCCTGTCGATGCGGGTCTTTATCGGCGCCAGCACCCGAATCGTCGACCGCGCAACCGGTGAAATTTTTCAGGGTCGGGTACCCTCGGGCGCTGTTGTGGTGCCTGGCTCCATGCCATCCAGCGGCGGCGTCAGTTTGTATTGTGCTGTGATCGTCAAGCGGGTCGATGAACAAACCCGCGCCAAAACCGCGATCAACGAACTGTTGCGCGACTGATTCCAAGCAAACGCACCATGCACGCCCATCAAGACCCTGCTCTGGCGGTCAGGAAACTGACCGAGGCACTGATCTCAAAACGCTCGGTAACCCCCGATGATGCCGGTTGTCAGGACCTTATAGGGCAGCGCCTTGACGCCCTGGGCTTCCAATGTGAAACCCTGGCCGCCAACGGCACCACCAACCTTTGGGCGGAGCGTGATGGTGGGCGTCCGGGGCCATTATTTGTGTTCGCCGGACACACGGACGTTGTGCCGCCAGGGCCACTTGAGGCATGGGGTTCAGACCCCTTCGTCCCAACCGAACGGAATGGGCGCCTCTACGGTCGGGGTGCGGCCGACATGAAAACCTCACTGGCTGCGTTCGTGGTCGCGACCGAAGACTTCGTAGCCAGGCGTCCGGAACACCATGGGCGTTTGGCGTTCTTGTTGACGTCTGATGAAGAGGGACCAGCCACGGACGGTACCGTGCAGATCGTGAACCGCTTCGAACAGGAAAGTCGCCGGATCGATTTTTGCGTCGTGGGCGAACCAACCTCATCCGAACGCTTGGGTGACATGATCAAAAATGGCCGCCGGGGTTCGCTCTCCGGTCGCCTGTCCGTAAAAGGTATTCAGGGGCACATTGCCTATCCCCACCAAGCCGACAATCCAATCCACCGCTTTGCGCCAGCCTTGGCTGAGTTGGCTGCACACCACTGGGACGCCGGTAACGCCTTCTTTCCGCCCACTTCCTGGCAAGTTTCCAATCTGAACTCCGGAACGGGCGCGACCAACGTCATACCTGGTGAATTGCAGGCCCTGTTCAATTTCCGCTTCTCCACCGAGAGTACCGTTGAAGCCCTTAAACGCAGGGTTCATGAAGTGCTTGACCGTCATCAGCTTAGCTACACCATCGAGTGGTCGCTATCCGGTCATCCGTTTCTGACCGAGCCCGGAACCCTTTCGGCTGCCCTTTCGGACGCGATTCAGGCGGAGTGTGGCCTCCGGCCGATTCTCTCGACCACGGGCGGGACTTCCGACGGTCGATTCATTGCCAGAATCTGTTCTCAGGTGATTGAATTTGGCCCACCGAATGCCAGCATTCACAAGATTGACGAGAATATTCAGCTCGATGAAATGGCCCCACTGGCGGGGATCTATCGCCGGGTTCTCGAAACCCTCCTGCCCGCCTGACCGCCTGACCGCTTGCCCACCTGGCCGTCGGACTGACGCAAAACCACTCGCTGATAACCATTTGGACACCATCGATCAAGCCATTTCCGCCGTCCATGCCCGTCTCGAGCGTTCTGAGCTTTCGTTCGGTCACGGTTGTGATGATTCTTACGATGAAGCGGTCTGGCTCGTTGCAGTGGCCATCGGCATCCCAGTCGATCGGATTGATGCTGAATCCGACGCCAAACTCGACGCCTCCGAACAGGCGCAGATTGAAGAGCTTTTGCAGGCAAGAATTGACCAGCGCGCGCCGCTGGCGTACCTAGCTGGGGAGGCCTGGCTCGCGGGGCGTCGTTTCCTGTGTGACCGACGTGCGCTGGTTCCCAGGTCACCCATTGGTTTGATTCTGCAGCAGGGGCTCGACCCCTGGTTGCGTCATCCCGACCGCGTCACACGCGTGCTCGATTTATGCACTGGGGGCGGCAGCCTTGCCGTCATCGCTGCGCAAACGTTCAACGAAGCGGAGGTGGTCGCCACCGATTTGTCGGGTCAGGCCCTTGCACTGGCAGCTGACAACCTGGCCTTGTTCGGGCTCGAAGATCGAATTGAACTCCGCCAAGGGCACCTCTGGGCACCGCTCCAAGGGTTGCAATTCGATTTGATTCTTTGTAACCCGCCTTATGTCGATGCACAGTCGATGGCCACCTTACCAACCGAATGGCGCCATGAACCCACACTCGGACTGGACGGCGGGCTGAGCTTACGTGCCGTGGCTCAGTCGGCTGAGATCGGCGCGGCTGAGATCGGCGCGGCCGAAATCGATGCGGCAAAAATCGCGGCGCCTGATGAGAAAGATGATGGCCTTGACCTTGTGCGGCAGGTGATCGCGCAGGCCAGCGCACATCTGACCGCTGACGGTTTGCTGATTCTTGAGATCGGTCATCAAATCGACGCCTTCGAGGCTGCGTTTCCCGGCTTGACGCCAATTTGGCTTCCGGTCCCCGCCGGCGATCAGATGATCGCGTTGCTGGAGCGCTCGGCCCTTCCCGCATGATCCGATTTGCCGGCCTGGAACTCTCCCGCGGTGGCCGGACCCTCCTGAGCGGGGTTGATGGCATCATTGAGCGTGGCGAGCGGATCGGACTCCTCGGGCGCAATGGTTGTGGAAAGACCACCCTGTTGTCGGCGATCGCAGGAGACCTGAGCCCCGACCGGGGCGAAATTGATCAGCCGCGACTGCGTATCGCTCGACTTTCCCAGCACCCACCAGCTGGGTCACATTCGCTCATTGAACATGTCTTGCGTGCGGACTCCCGTCGCGATGCAATCGTGCGCGAACTGGCTGCTCTTGAGCTGAACAGCGCGACCGAGGATTCCCCGGTCGAAGGCGGGCGGATCGCGCAGTTGCATGGCGAGTTCGACGAACTTGACGGATGGAGCGCACCAGCCAGGGCCGCAAAGCTTCTCGACGGGCTTGGATTTTCTGCGGAGGATCATGAAAAACCCGTCGATTCTCTCTCGGGGGGCTGGAAAATGCGCCTCGATCTGGCCCGAGTCCTGATGACCCCGGCCGACTTGTTGCTGCTGGATGAACCGACCAACCACCTTGACCTTGACGCCGTGTTCTGGCTCGAGCGTTGGTTGGTTCGGTTCGATGGCACCGTCCTGGTCGTCTCGCATGACCGGGACTTCGTGGATGCCTTTGCGACCGCCGTACTTCACTTTGAGCAACAGACCCTTCAACGATACGCCGGTGGCTGGAGTGCGTTCGAGCGTCAGCAATCAGAACGACAACGCCTGCAGCGCAAGCTTGCCGATAGTCAGGCGCAGCGGATTGCGAAACTCGAACAGTTTGTTGCCCGATTTAGAGCGCAGGCGACCAAAGCAAAGCAGGCCCAAAGTCGAGTCAAGGCTTTGGAGCGTATCGAACGTATTGTTTTGGTGGAGGATGAATCCGCCGCCTCAATGCGTTTTGATTCACCCGACCAGATGCCTGAACAGATCGCCAGTCTGGTCGAGGTTGATTGCGGATACCCTGCGAATCCACCCATTACGATTGTCCGCCGCGCCCAACTCGACTTGCGTCGTGGCGACCGGATCGGTGTGTTGGGCCGCAATGGCGCGGGCAAGTCAACGCTCGTGCGCACCTTGGTCGGGGAGTTGGATCCGCTCACAGGCAATCGCACCCATGCGAGGGCTCTCCGGATTGGCTACTTCGCACAACGGCAAGTCGAGACCCTTGACCCGCAATCAAGTCCGCTTGAACACCTGAAGCGGATCGAAACCAAGGAGCGCGAACAGGTTTTGCGAGAATTTTTAGCCGGCTTCGGTTTTCGGGGAGAACAGGCCATGACGCCGGTTGCGCCGTTCTCGGGTGGCGAGAAAGCGCGGCTTGCGCTTGCCCTCATCGCGTGGACACGGCCTCAACTTTTGGTTCTCGATGAGCCCACGAACCATCTCGATGCATCCGCACGAGACGCGCTGACTGCAGCGCTTGCCGATTACGAAGGCGCACTATTACTGGTCTCGCACGACCGCGGGCTCTTGCGCGCAACGGTCGACCGATTCGTGATTGTGGCGAACGGACAACTGTCGCCATTTGACGGCGATCTCGAGGACTATCGCGAATGGCTTGCGGACCAAGCACGCAACTCGGACACGAGTTCGGCTCCGAATCCATTGAAAGATCTACCCAACCCGGCAGGCCAACCCCTGCAGTCACCGCATCAGCAACGGCAACAGAACGACCGGTTGCGAAAGCCCCTGCTGTCCAAGCTTCAGCGCGTCGAGCGCGAAATGGGTCAACTGCAGCAGACAATCGCACAATTGGACACACAATTGTCGGATCCTGCATTCTTGAAAATCGGACCCCAAGTCGTCGCGGCTCACCGTACCCGGTCCGAACTGGCCAATCAACTCGACAAGATCGAAGGTGACTGGCTCAGCCTGACGAGCGATCTTGAAGCATTAAGTACGTGAGACCTTTGAGTCCGTAAGACCTTTGAGTCCGTAAAACTTAGCGACGGCTCAAGTAGGCGGTGAAGGCTTCCTGGCCGGCTTTTCGGTCCTCTTGAACCCGCGCAACGGTCGGTCGCTCGGCAACCATCTTCAGGTATTCCTTAACAGGGAGTCCCTCGAGTGGGTCTTCGCCCCAGATCGCTTTGCCCACCATTGTGATCAGCGGCAGATGAACAATGGCCGCGCAGTCGGCCAAGGTGAAGGTGGGCCCAGCCACGAAAGGGCTGAATTTCGCAAGCTGACTAAAGGCCTTGATATTGCGCTCGAGCTCTTTTCGGGTCGCCGTCTGCAACTCTTCGGATACCGTACGCCCAAAAAAAGCCTGGGGATAGAGGCGTCTGGCGACCAGTTCGAGGTGAAGTTCCAGAAAAACCGTCAATTCGCGGACTTTGGCGGCCTCAAACGCATCGGTCGGCATGAGCGCCGGCGTTGGATAGCTTGCCTCGAGCCAATCGCAGATCACCTGTGATTCACACAAGGCCCCCTGTTCGGTCAGCAGAAACGGGATCTTGCCCAATGGGCTATTGCTGCGAACCGCCGCGTCACCGCCCGGCCACTGCAGGGATTCCTCAAAGGGAACCGCCTTTTCGAGCAAAGCGAGTTTGACCTTGTTGTAGTAGTTACTGGCTGAAAATCCACCAAGCTTAATCATTCGCGATATCCCATTTAATTTTGATCAGGTCGGGAGTTTATCTGCAGCTACAATCGAGCGGTTAACGCTACTGCAGGGGCCCGAGGAGATCCAACGGAAGTGGTAGCGACAGGACCTCAATTCCCTCATCGAGGAGCTCTCGGGTTTCTTCTGGGCTAGCTATTCCCCGGATAGGGCGCTCTGGCGCTTCTTCATCCCGAATCCGACGCACCTCATTCACAAATGCCCGGCCCACATCCTCAGTATTGGCCACGACCAGTCGAGCCATTCGTAACCAAAGCGCCTGGAGCGCTTGGGGGTCGAGTGCTTTCGGATCGGGCATCTGGGCATTGGCGGGTTCTGCCGATTGAGAGACTGTGACTGCGGACGAGACCTCGGAACCCTGGCTGGCACCGAGATTGATTCGGGGAGCAGAAAGGCGCTTGTCGATCCGAGAACTACCGCAGATCGGGCAAACGAGCTGGCCGCTCTCCTGCTGGCTGCCGTAGTCATCATTCGATCGAAACCAGCCCTCGAAGAGGTGCCCCTGATCACATCCAAGATCAAAAACCCTCACGGAGCCACCAACACGTCGTTATGAATAATTTCCACTCCGCCATTTTAGACTCCTGACCATGCGCGAACCCATCCGAATTTCGGTCGACGATGCAATTGCCCAGTTTGAGCAATTTGACGACCTCCTGGATACCCGTAGCCCGTCCGAATTTGAACTGGACCATGTGCCCGGGGCGATCTCAACCCCGGTGCTTGATGATGCACAACGCGTAACGATCGGAACGATTCATTCCCAGCGTGGCGCGTTCGACGCCAATCGCCTCGGTGCAGCTTGGGTCGCACGTAATGTTGGGCGACATATTGAAGAGACGTTTCAGGATCGACCACGATCGTGGGCTCCTTTGGTGTATTGCTGGCGTGGCGGGCAGCGCTCCAACGCCATGGCCACCGTGCTCGCTCGCATTGGATGGTCGGTACGGGTGCTTGAGGGAGGTTACCGGGCCTATCGTCGACAGGTACTGATGGATTTGGGTTGCCGCCCGGAACAATGCCGCTGGATCGTTTTGGCAGGCAGGACCGGTAGCGCAAAAAGTCGAATACTCGAGGCGCTCTCTCGCCAAGGGTGCCAAGTTCTCGATCTTGAAGGTTTAGCGCGGCACCGAGGATCGGTCTTGGGTGGTCTTCCAGATGCCTTACAACCCACTCAAAAGTGGTTTGAATCAATGGTCTGGAACAAAATTCGTGGCTTTGATCCATCCAGGCCGGTCTTTGTCGAGTCTGAAAGTAAAAAAGTCGGACAACTGCACATTCCCGACGCCCTGATTCAGGCGATGCGACAGTCACCCTGCATCCATGTTGAAGTTCCAGCAAACATCCGGGCGCAGTTCTTGATCGGGGAATATGCCCACTGGACTATCAATCGCGATGGCTTGCTGCGACAGATCGAGCACATTGCTCCCCTGCACCCCAAACAACGAATCATCGACTGGAAGCAACTGATCATTACCGGCGACTGGCCGGCCTTTGTTGAGAGCCTGTTGATCGAGCATTACGATCCATCCTATGACCGAGCCATGGACCGGAACTTTGAAGCCCTTTCGAGTGCAATGGTAGTCAATTCCGAAGCGCTCGATCACCTAGCCATTGAATGCATGGCGCAGCAAATTGCCACCCAATTCATAAACCAAGCTAGCGTGTCGACCGCTGAACGCCAAGTGACGACTGCCAGGACTTAAGCCAGGTGGCAACAGATTGCTCGCCTTCAGTGCGGCGAATCTGAGATTCAAGTTGGGCCTCATTGGCTTTCGCAGGACCGGGATCACCGGGCTGAATCGCGTCAACCCGGGCAATCACATAGCCTTGCGCGCCCAGATCAACTCCAACATAGGCGGGTAGCTTCGAAACCGAAGCCGACAAAACGGCATTCACAATTGCCGGTGACAAAGCACCCCGATCCATTCGGCTGATCTTGCCACCCGACGCAAAGGAGGCTTCTGGTTTGGCTCCGTCCTGGAGTTGTTTCAGTTGTGTCGCCCCTGCTTTGACTGCCAACTGAAGCGACTGGGTCTGAATCCAAAGTGACTTCACCTCTGCCCGAACAGTTTCCAGGGGCCGCAGTTGCGCAGGCTGGTGATCAACCAACCGCGCCGACACCAAGGTGCCGGACGCCGTTTCTATTGCTTCCGAATTGCGGCGACTCCGAATTGAATCTTCGGAAAAAAGCGTCGTTAACAAACGACGATTCGACAACGGTGCCAGATCAGCCGCACCCCCCCCCTTCTCGGACGCATTGTTGGATGCACTGACGGTCGCTTTAGAGGGTCCCTCTGGTGTCACACCTTCAAGCGTTTGAACCGTTAAACCAAAACGATTCGCTGCGGCTTCGAGCGAATCACTCTGTTCGTAGACGAGGTTCGAAAATGACTCCGCTGATTCCGCATATCGCTTGCCAGCCTGTTGCTTCTTGAGTTCGGACTCCAATTGATCGCGCACCTCAGCAAATGGCTTGGTCTGCGCTGGCTCGATACCACTCACACGGATAATATGAAACCCGAACTCACTACGGATGACTTCGTCCACCAAGCCAATCGCCTTAGCTGCAAAAGCCGCATCCGCAAAGGGTTTAACCATTGAATCACGGGTGAACCAGTCCAGGTCCCCTCCCCCTGCTTTCGAGCCCGCGTCATCGGACTGTGCGCGCGCAATCTCAGCGAATCGCTCGGGAGAAGCGTTTCGTAGCTGGGGCAACAGGGCCTCTGCCTTGACCTTAGCCTTCTCGGCATCCGCCTCGGAGGCTTGAGCCGGGACCTGAACCAGAATATGACTCGCTCGCCGGCGTTCTGGGCGTCCGAGGCGCGCTCGGTTCTGTTCGTAGAAGGTCCTAAGGTCGTCCTCGGAAATCTTTATCTGGCGCCCCAGATTCTCCGCGCTCAAAACCACCCACGAAACCTTTGCCGATTGCGGGGTTGTAAATCGTTGCGCTTCATCGCGATGAAACTGGACCAGTTGCTCCTCGGTAGGCTCGAGCCGGACGGCGTATTCGGCAGGGGGGAACTGCAGGAGCGAGAAGTCTCGGGTCTGTGCCAAGCCCTCCATCAGGCGTTGCGTCACCCGCTTGGGCACCATTGCGGATTGTCCGAACGCCTGGGGAATCAAGCTCCGAGCGATGTCCTGGCGCAAAGATGCCTCAAAACTCGCCTCGGTGCGCCCTTGCGC
>Ga0114979_10001306_pt1 | contig 16722 bp, 14 predicted proteins | sample S_140625_EF_Meta_FD_87315 | JGI IMG/M metagenome (GOLD analysis project Ga0114979, IMG submission 87315) | Freshwater microbial communities from Lake Simoncouche, Canada to study carbon cycling - S_140625_EF_MetaG | ecosystem: Environmental > Aquatic > Freshwater > Lake | place: Lake... | reverse complement strand
TTGGTTCACCTTCTTGCCCTCCTTTGCCTTCATCCTGATCGGCGCGCCCTTTGTGGAGGCCAGTCGCGACAAACCCCGCCTGCTGGCCCCCCTGGCGGCAATCACGGCGATGCTGACCGGGGTAATTGCCAGCCTGGCGGTGGTCTTGGCCGGCCCCGTGCTCTGGCCCCAGGGAGGGGCTGGTGGAGTGGATTGGCTGGCGCTGCTGTTGGTGGCGCTGGCCCTCGTCTTGCTGCTGGTTGCCCGCTGGCGGGTGTTGTCCGTGATCGGGGCGGCGGCTCTGGTGGGGGTGGGGCGTTGGTTGTGGTTGCGGTGGTGAGTTGGAGGTTTAGGGGGGGTGGGGTATTAGCGCACATCAGCTTTAAGGAGTTCCAGGCACAGTTTTTTGATCTATCGCAGAGATCAGAAGACATTGGGTTCAGATAAAGCTAATTTTACTTCATTCATTTTTTCAGCTTAAATTGAATTCCATAATTTGATAAAAAAATCGAAATAACTCCTGGATAACGTCTTCTCGTGCAGCAGAGAACGTAAGACTACTCTCCATGGGTAAGCCAATCTGTAACATGCTGGCTAATTGCGATACGATACCCCGAAATCGCATTATCTTTCCTGCCCTGAATGTCCAGCTTGACTTCATCTCTGCGCTTTGAATGCTAGGGCAATAAGCAATGTCTAAGGATGCCATCTTCGAAAGCTAATCTACATACTGTGTATTGAGATATCAATAATAATTAGTAAGGCGGAGTTGCAGCGTGGAAAATGTTTGGCTTGAGTTGGGATGATTTGGCTAGTTGATCAGTGATTAAGGTTGATAAGATTATTCCTGGTTCAATAAATCAAGACCTGAAACAGCATATTGGTAGCCAAGGTGAACTCTTACATCCTATCCCCCTATGGCTATAATTGATGAACAGCTGATTTTGTATGTGGTGTGGGGTCATCCAATACCGCCAGGTGCGGGAGATTCTGCTTCAGCCGTATTCTGGTAGGCAGAGATCTATAACGAATCGGGAGCTGATTGTTTCCGTTTAACGCCGAAGACTTGATGATCATAAAACCAACCCACGCACCTGGCACAATCGATTGATGAGATCCTGCTGAACCAGAAGCATCGTTTGCAGTCGGGCGAATTCCTGATCTCTCTTCACTGTCTGTTGACGAAAATCTCTTTCTATTGTTTCCAATCGTCGCACTAGCAGAGCCTGCTCTTGCGCCACCTGGAAACGACGGTCCCTGGGGATCATTTCTCCCGGTTGGAAGAGTGACCAATCCCGCCCACGTACCACTGGCTTAAAGATTGGAAGACGCTGAAGGACAAGGTTTTCCATGATTGATGAGGCTTCATGGATGATGAACAAATGCTGGAGCACATCGGTATTCCATATCCAATCCGGGGGTGCCGCTGTCAACCAAACTGTGGCATCCCCATTGCTAAGTTCGCAGAACCAGAAGGGTGAGTTTGTGATGGCGGATGTGAGGCGAAGGTTGCCATCGGAACTTGTCGTCAGTTCTGCCGCGGCGCGATAGGCGCTTATGGCTTCTGGCGAACGCCTGATTAGCCTGGTAAGTAGGATCTCGTCGGCTTGCCAGATAGCTCTGGACACAGATACTCTCGGACTATCGTCAACCTCTGCAGTTTCATGGTCGAGCTGTTGCCTGAGCCTGTCGAGTTCGGCTTCGAGTTTCAGAATCCGCTCGATGGGACTGGGGGAATTCGGCATTTCAGTTCTCTTATCGGCGCGTGAAACGAACTTCGATGCGTCGACGCACCGCTCGGCTCCCAGAGTCCGCGGGTGCGAAATTACCTGAAGTATCGATCAGGCTACCAGCAGAATAGGGGCGAATGATCAAGCTTTGATCGTTTGAGTCGAGATTAGCACGCAGATAGTTGGCAACTGCGATGGCACGAAGCATGCCTAAATCGATGTTGGATCCAGAATCAAATCCATTCAGTTCGAGAGCTTTCCCCGCCAAAGGCAGACGCATATCTAGATTGCTATGACCTGGAGACGGTTGACCGTCAGTATGACCAACAATCTCCACGGTATTGATGCGGTGGTCTTTGATAGTTTTTTTGATTTCGGGTAGACGCTGTAAAAGAGCCTGCTTGAACTCCTTAGTGAGCGCATAGCTGCCGGTCTCGAACCTGAACGATTCCGCCTCTGTTAGCGGCAACAATGGAGGAGTTTGATTGATGCCTTTCGCCAGGGATGAGATGGCGGTAGTAAGCAATAGAATAAGGAGAGAATTTGCCAGTAGATCAGAATAGCCTACCCAGGCGTTGGTATCATCTTCTGGTCTGATTCGTCCTGCCGAGCCATGATCAATCCCCAGTTGTATCCAGGGAAGTACGTGGTTGTATAGGTAGATTGTAGAGCAATTCGAGACGTCGATGGAGTTGTTCAAGCATTAGTAAAAGGTCCTGATTGAGCATCTGGGCTGCGATAGCAGGTTCGCTGATCTTACCGATCGCATCTTTTTGAATCTCAATCGCGGCTCCTATCTCATCAACCAATTGAACGCGCAACGTTTCCACAGCTTCCCGTGCGGCCAGGTTGCGGGCAACCAGGAGAGCGTCGTCGTCCGCTTTAGCTTCCCTTACGGAGGCCACATAGGCGGCTGTCAGACTATCAAGCCTTTCGACATTGGTATTCCAATTAGAGAGTGCCCCTTCCAGGGTATTGGCAAAGACCTGGCAGCTTTCCGCAACCGATGTATCCATAGCCAGGCGGCCCTTGACCGCCTCGGCGAGCTCAAGGGTAAGTTTGCGGTCACGCATTACCTCAAGACGAGCTTCCTTCAGTTGTTTGGCACCTTCGCCTGTGGCCTCGGCTCCCAGTTTCAATGTGGAGCTTGCTTCCGCCAGGACCGCCGTTTCGGCCAACAGAGCCTGGGCTGAGGTCCGACATAGTTCTAGTTCCTGGCGGGCCGCAGCGGCTAGCAACTTCCACTCGGCCTGCGTAGCTATCAGGCCATCACGCACATCCGCAAGCCGGACAGATAGAGAGTCTGAACTGGTGGTGAGCCGTTCGCGCATTTCAAGCATGTCGATTACTGCAGCGTTAAGTGTGGTGGCAAAGCTGCTGTCCCGGAAGGCGATGGCTGCCTCAACAAAATCTTGGCCACTTTCATTGAGACTGTTGGCCATCGCAGTTAGTTGCCCCACCGCCTGTTGAGCTTGCACTGTGAGTTGGCTGTTGGCGTTGAACATATCATCGAGCTTGCTGCGAAATGCTGCCTCCATTCCCGACTGAACAGAACCGCTGACTGCATCAGGTAGAGACTTAAGCACCATGGCAAGTTCATTAAGAGAAGATCGCAGAGGGGTTGAAAGTTTTTCACCAAGTCGCTGGGGCAATACGGTTTCAAGCCAGCTACTCAGCAGTGCTTCCGTACGCTCAAGACATGTGCGAGTGCCTGTGATCTGGGTGAAGATCAGTACGCAGAGACTTGGTAACAAACCAACCAGGCTGGTTCCAAAGGCAGTACCCATAGGCCCCACGATCTCCCCGAGACCACTCTGCACTTTGGTGATATCCTGCGTCTGCAGAATTGTCGAGATCTTGCTTAGTCCTATGGTAAGTCCCAAAAAGGTGCCGAGCAGACCAAGTGAGACGAGGATTCCAGGTGTCTGGCGAATCCAGCCCTGGGCTGCAGCTGCCGTGATTCGCGTGGGCTTATCCATTATCACCAGCGTTTCTACTTCGCCTGCACTGAACTCGGCAGTATCTACCTGATCGACATGCTTCAAAAGGGCGATGTAGCGTGCCTCTACGTTGCGTAGCAAGGGCTCGATCCGGTCTGTTGGCAAATCGGTACGATGCAGTATTTGGAGCTGGCGCTCGAGGGATCCGGTGTGGCGGCGCAGCCTTACCGATAGCCCAATCGACGTGATGGCGACAGCAAACATCAGCGCTAAAATTAAGTCCTTCAGAAATTCGTTCAATGGTTCATTCAATGGGTGGCGAAGCCCTTAGGGGCTTATGGTGAAAAACTTATCGGAATCATAGGGTTTAAAGCGGTGGTATGGCCAGCTTCGTTACCAACATGGGAGCCGTCAACAAGGTATAATAAATTCAACTTGATATAATTGTTGGTTAGTTTTTAGGATGCTTCTCGTTTTTTTAATTTGTAAATCATCCCGATCTTGGATTAAGTATTCTGTTCGAGTTGATTGGCTTTCGATATCTAGTGTCGATTTCTTGTGCCAATACTTAAACCTTGTTATGTCTCAGAATAAAAAGCTGGGTTTGGTTCAGTGTCATCACGAATTCATCAATCCCTCTGCTGACCAATCCCTAGTACGTTTGCATTTCTATGGTGTGCCAGGCATGGAACACTAAGTCAGCAGTAGTACCTCTTACGTAGGGATGGACATGCCATCGCTGTCAATTGTCAATTATTGCTATCTGCTGGTGTAAGCCTGTAGGCCGCAGGTTGTTGCTAATTGCTGATGAATGGAAAGGAAAGCGGACCAATCAAAACTGCGTGGATCCTTTCGACTCTTACTGAGATCCACATCCTTATGGGTGGTTAGCAGACCCAAAGGAATGCCATAACTGGCTTGCCAGAAAAGCACTTGCGCTGCCGTAGAACGATACTGGGGAACCGTATAACCAGAATGCGTAAGCGTCTCACCACGGCCGTCAGGGGGTGAAACGAGACTCAGGTGAAGCGCAACGTTATTAATTGACCCAGGTGAGTCAGGCTTAAGACGAATCGTGTAGTTGTTAAATGCTGAATTACCGGCACCAAATGCACGTTTATCATCGGATACAATTCGTACAAGCTTGCCATCCTCAGTAACGAGAACGTGGTAACTAGCTTGATTATCGTCATCAGTATGGGGAGTTTGAAACATTTGGATCGACTCCTGCTCAGATATAACTGTTTCATGGAGTACGACCATTTTAGGGCTATGGGCAACAGTTCTGCCCTCGGCATCAAGCGCTTGGCGAATGTCGTAATTGGTTGGATTCGCTGCCTGCACGATTTCATTCGGCATTCCAAGGTTGGCAAGACAGCGGCGCACGCTGACTAAAGAAACTGGTGGAGATGCCTCAGCAGGGTACCGTCTCAAGTTCATGCTGATCTGCTTTTCAGATCGCGATTGAATCGGGTTTTTACCGGCAGCGTTAGATGATGGCTTTGGAGTACTGTAAAGGAGATTATTGATCATTTCGTCGTTAGCGGAGTCTGGCTTAGAAAAAGGGAGAAAAGCGCAGCCTGTCAGATGGAAACCCATCCAAATAGCTGTTATTCGAAGAAGCCACACGCTAGAATAACCAGCGTTATGGAACAACCCCATTTTCTTCAGTTTACGTGTCCAGGTATCCATGAAATGGCTCCATCTTCATGCGATATAATAATTACATTATCTCCATTTTTTGTGTCATTGCTCCATTTGATAGGATATATCGACCCGTTTGTGCCAACTATAGAGCCTATGCCGTTTGGGCCAAAGGTATATTTTGTACGTTTCCCATCTACCCAGGTCACGGAAAATCCATCCGTTGAATTACCACCCTCATCGCGACAAGCCCAATAGTCCATCTGGGTTCTGCTAATGATCATTTGACCAGCAGAATCAGTCTGGGAAAAGGCGCAGCTATTTGGGTAAGTATTATCTGGTAATCTCCCGAACTTGTAGGAATTGACAGGGCCCCATTGCCCCTTTGGAGGTTCAACCGGTGGTTCGAAATCAGGCCGCTGAGCTTTAGAAATATTAGGGCGAGGAACAGTTTCCTGGGCAGGGATTTGGGTTGGTTGTTGTGGGGAAAGGTCAGTAGTTTTTTTATCGGTAGGATTTTTATCGGTAGGAGAAATGTCAGTAGTGGTTTTGTGGACTGGGGATTGTCCTGTTCTCTTTAAGTCAAGTTTCATAAACATGACTAAAAGTAGGGCAACCGCCAAAAACCCGGCGAGGATCCAGGGGGTAGCTAGCTTTGGTGTATTCTTCTCTTTCTCCGAAGGTTGTTCTTGTGACTGGCGTCTATTTGGATCAATAGAAGTATCGGTTGGCGGCTGGTTTGGTGTTTGAGCTGGTCGTTGCAATTCATCAAGCAGGCGTTCTGCTTCATTCCCGGTGCTCTGAATAGTGTCGTCGTCTTGGATCATGGCGGTATGGAAGAGGTGGGTTTCGACAGCAGCAGCTGCAAACAAGTGTTGCTTTGATTGAATCTAGCTGGTTTCTGGGCAGGCTGCATAAGTTGAATTGAAATCCATATATAAGCAGAAAAACTAGTAATCAGCACTTAAGTACCTTGCATACAGTGAGGCCATCAATAGTAGCTTCCTTAAGTAAATACTTATATCACTTCCGGGACAATCCTTTCAACTTACCGTTTTGATTAGGTTGCACCCACCATAATAGTTCTTTACTATCTATGAGCCACTAGAGTTTAATATGAAGTCAACCAACCTGCTTGCATTCTTTGGCTGACAGATTTTTATGCATGCACTTGGGAGTATTAAAAAGGAGACTAAAAATATCGAACTAACTATTTATAAGGTGGTAAGTTGATGATGCGACCATGTCATTACCTCCACATGATCACCTAGCTCGCCATTGAATAATAGCCATGTGGAGTTTATTCGCAAGCCGAATGCATTCAGAAGCTGTGCACTTTAAAGTTGGATTAATTCCAGTATTAATGATTGCGACGCAAATCCCAACTGGTGCCAATAAGTCGGATCTGAATTAATCCATCAGTGGGGTTACGGCCTTGAGGCAACTTTTTAGTTGTGCCGCCATCGAATCCCGGCCTATGGTGAGCACTTTGCATTTGTCCTCGTAAAACCGCAACTGGGATTCTGCCATCTCCATGCTCTGCACCAGTGCCTTCAGATCATCCGGCATACCGTTGAGTTCATAACGCCTTCCTGCGTAGGTGAAAACCGCTGCTGCAATGTCAGGGTTTTGGACAGGCGATGGCGCTGTTTGATTTCCTGGGTGCGGGGTTTTCTGCAACTCAGCGAGAAGACGCACAGCTTCATTGCCGGTGTGCTGAATAATGTCAATGTCTTTGGTCATAGAGTTGCTAAAGCACTAGTTTATTTTAGCAGTGTTATCAAGTGACATGCAATAGGCTTTGGTTTAGCTTTTTCAATAATGTTGTAGGAGTCTAATGGTCCCATTATGACAACTAGTGCCATTATTGCCAGGAAATCATGTTGTACTTATTCTTGCAGCGGTAATCATTTGCTTAGATTGGCTAGCTTAGTTAAGCGTAAAAAGCTTCATAACAAGTTGTATCATTCATAAATTTTTATATTTTATGGTGGGAAATTGCAAAAAATGCGTGGTTTGCTCTGGAGCGGTATGGAGTCTCCCTGTCTGCCTCCTCGTCAAGATGGCACAAAATGAGCTTTTATTTTCAAAGAAAATCAAATTCATTTTTTCATCTTTGAATAATCTGTACCTGGTTGTGTTGTGTTTTCCTTAGATAGTTAAAGATAGAGACAAGCCTCTCTGGCCTGGCATGCGTGAGCAACATAATCGGTAAGAGCTGAATTACCGTATCAGAGGCTACCCACATTTCCCCGTGCTGGCGAGTTATCAGCTTATACTCCTTTAATCACTTGGCGAATCTGCGCAGTTCTAAGATGGCTTGTCTGCTAGCTCCAATCCCTGCTGAGGTAGCAATCAGACCGCCCGGCCCCGTTCTATGTTGCGATTTGCCCATGTTGTTACCCCGTACGAAGTGACCGCGGAAGAGAGCATGGTTTTTAGACGAGAATTGTTTGGTAACCATCACAGTGAGATTTCCCACCACGTCAGTTCCTTCCAATTGATGACTCAACCCTTGCAGCGGTCCAGGAATTTCGTTTCCTTAGCAATCTTGGCCTTACTTGGGTTAACAGGTTGTGGCAAGAAGCTCCCTGACTGCTCTCAGAATGATCTTGGGACTGTTAAGGCAAGTACGTCTTCCGCCAGCCCACCTTCACTATCAGTCCAGAGGAAACCCGTTGCAGCCAAGGATGTCTTGATCGGTATCGATGGCAGCGGCTCCATGTTCGGGTATACCCAAGCCGCTGACCCCTCAGCCTGGCTGCGGTTGCTCCAATCCGTGAATCTCTCTGCCAATACCTTGGGGCTTCAAGCCAAGGCTTTCCGGGTGGGTGGTGGGAACGCCACAGAGCTGGCTTCCGGTTCCACCTCATCAGCCAGCAACCCCTGCTTTTTTAAGGGATGTTCTCCCTTTCAGCCCGTCGCCTCCAGCCTGCAGACACTCTGGCAGCGTGGATATCCAGGCCAATCCCCTCCCCTGCGGCTGTTGATCAGCGATTTAGAGGTGAACGAGGGCGAGGTCTCCCCACTCATCGCCGGGATTAAAACGGATCTCGCCAAAGGGGCCTCTGCGGGGGTTTTGGCCCTGAAGCTGCCATTTACGGGCCCAGTCTTTGATTCTCAGGCACGACCCCTGTTCAAGGGCACGCTCAATCGACCGCTCTATCTCCTGGCGACTGGCCCTGCTGACCAGGTGAAGGCCCTGCTGGAAGAAATCAGAAAAATCATGGCCCAGAAGGGAATACAGAGCCAAGAGTTTTCTGTTTTTGGTGACCTGAACAGCAACCCTACTCTCACGGCAAAGGACGCCAGGGTGATCCCACCGGAGAAAGGAGCGGTGGGTCTACCCGTGCAGTTCAGTACTGGTCGCTTCAATCCCGGCAGCAATAGCGACTATCGCTTTATCCAATTGAGGCCTGGCGCTACTGGCTTCTCTGTGATGACCATCAAACCCTGGAGTGGAGGCACAACGCGCCCGGATCTGGGTTTGGTGCGGTTGGAACGCATACCCCTTAGTTCCAATGACAGCACCTCCCCAGGTGGGGTCAAAATTCGCCATATGATTGTGTCGGGAAATCAGGTCCGTCTTGATCTGGACGTACCACCATCTACCCCCTCTGGCGCAATGCGAGCAACGATCGAGACCCTACCGGAACAATGGTGGATTGACTGGGATCGGGAGAATCGCAGCGATCTGAAACCAGCCGAAAAGGCAGAGAAGACAGATGGTCTTCTGTTATTGCTGAACACTCTCAGCACTGAAATCCGCCAGGCGAAAGGCACACCACCTGCCGCCACACTTTGCATGGCTTTTCAAACCACTCCCTAATTCATCTTCATCATGCGTAACACTCAATACATCTGGCTAGGCATCAGTGTGATGTGCGGGATCCTTTGGGTTTTCTTGGGCCAAAGTTGGTTATTCTTAAATATTTTTCCAGGCCTCTTGGTCGGTCCAGGTCTCAATTTGGAGGAATACCTCCAAACCGGCAGCAGTCCTTCCTTCACCATTCTTTGGTTCAGTTGCCTGGTAGCGCTATTTATCTGGTTGTACGTAACAACAACCTCAAGGCCACGAAATGGGGATGAAGTAAGACAAATGCAACCCCGCTGGTGGCTTGCAGCCACCCTGCTGGTGGTGTTGGGCTGGCTTTACCAGTTGCTTTTTACTGTCTTCATCTGGCAGGTGCGTGGACAGTCTCCCACCAATGTTAGCGGAATGAACTACTTCCCTATCCCCCCTGCCGGGTGGCTGTTACTGATGGTTTTTGTTATTATTGACGTAATTCTGCTATTTTGGCTTCCAACGCTCCTGGCATCTCCTAAGACCTTTCGGTTGGTAGTGCCCGGTGCTGTTCGCCTAATGGGAGGTCGTTGACATGCAACTTTTTGCCATCGGTGTCGGCGGCAGCGGGGCAAAATGCCTCGAGGCCCTCACCCATCTACACGCCTGCGGTCTTTTGAAAGATACCAACGGTAATCCTGTACGGCTCGGCACCTTCCTTGTCGAACCGGATCAGGAGAGCACCTTGCTCACCCGGGCAGAAACAGCTATTGAGCGTTACAGCAAGATGCACGCTTCGCTTAATAAAAAAACAACAACTTTCGCCCGCGGTGAACTTCGTCATTACGGCACTTGGAGCCCCCTTAGCAGTTCCTCCGGAGCCATCCGTCTCGATCAGATTTTTTCCAGACCCGTGCTACGAACTCAGGCCGCAGGATTGGCATCCCTTTTTGATTGCCTGTTTCCACCGGAGGAACAAAGTGCTGATTTGGTGGTTGGATTTCGTGGTCGTCCACCCATTGGTGCGGCAGTAATGAGCCGTGTCAGTTTGGCCAGCGAAGCCCAGACAGGACAATGGCAGCAGTTGTTGGGTGATGTGAAGGCCGCCACCGGTGGTGGGGAGACAACGATCATCCACCTGTTTGGCAGTGTCTTTGGCGGTACGGGCGCTGCTGGCGTACCCACCCTCGGCCAGATGCTCAAAAACTGGCTCCGAGATGAAAAGTTGCTCAGTGTGCGTGTGAATGCCTCTTTATTGCTTCCCTACTTTGATTTCGAAGGCCAAGGGGAAGAAGATACAGGCGTCCATGCTGAGGCCCGCAATTTTCAGCTCAATACGGACGCTGCCCTTCAGCATCTTTGCGCCAGGGGGCAAAGTTGCTTCGACCATGTCTACTTGATCGGCAGCGACATCAAAGCCCGTTATGGTTTCAGCATTGGCGGGCGGTCCCAGGAAAATGCTGCCCATCTTGTGGAACTGCTGGCAGCCTTGGGCGCAAGACACGGTCTCCAACCTGCCGCTGAAACTGGCTATGCCTACGTAATCAGTCGCGCCAAGCAGAATCAGATTACCTGGACTGACATACCTGATAATGAAGTTGTGGGAGTTGGGCTGGCCCGCGGCGCACGCTTCGCCGTGGCTTGGCTCAACAACTTCAGCCTTGAGCTGGATCGTGCCCAAACGATGCCGATGCTCAAGTTCCTCAGTGGTGCACCCTGGTCAAGGCAATTTTTTCAGCCCAACGGGCAGGATAATGAGTTTCAAGGCGGGCGCCCGAGCATCCGTAATGTCGATGAGCTGAATCTCAAAGCCGCCATTGATGCCTACAGCGAAACCCTCCTGCAGTGGTTTTATCAGCTGAGCGCCAATACCGGATCAGGATTCAGCCAGGAGATCTTCTCTCCAGATTTGCTGCGCCGCAATAGCAGCCACGAAAATGATCTAGCCATGGTGGTGCGTGGTTCCGCGCGTCCTACGCGAGATTCCCATTCCGACACCGTTGAGTCCATAAAAGTGCGTATCGACGATTTGCCTAAGGAACAGTTGACTTCAAGAGGAGTTGCTGGCCTGGCGGACACACTCTGGGATCAAGCTTACTGAAGCTGCTCATCGGTTTACCCCTTCGCACTACTCCAATGCCTACAGACGACAATTCACCAAACATCTTGCACCATCCCTGGTTTCCCAAAACAGATCCACCTATGGGTGGAGGCTCCCGTTCAGGGGATTGGTTGATTCGTGATCAGCGGAAGCTGGGCACCATCGCCGAAAGCCTCGTTTATGAGGTCGCCAGCAGTCGAGTCAACTCGCTTCCTTCCCCTTGGTCCCGCGCCCTGCAGTTCGAGCAGGCGGTGATCAACGAGCGCTATCCAACACGCGACGATCTACTCGATGAGCTATTCGGTTGCCTTGCCACAGTAGCCCTTTGGGAAATGGTTGGACTCAAGATGGATGCCGAAAGGGTGGCACTCACAGACCATACAATTTCACCAGATGAGGCCGTTGGCCCATTCGCCCGCAGCCTCTATATGTCCAGGCCGAGCGGCGAAAAAACGCTGTACAGCCTCGCTGATGGCAGCAATCCCTGGGAGGTTTTGCATGTGTTGAAGGTAGATGATTTGGTCATTGGCTTCACCTCTCCCGCCACCCTCCTCTGTCCGGCGGTGTATTTGGGGCAGTCGATACCAGGAATGCAATGGACTGCAGGTGGACATTTTAGTGCACCAACTAACTTTCTCAGTCCTCAGCAGAAACAGGCGTTTGCTGATTGGCTCAGCCATGTGCGTCGTGAAATCCTGATCGCCCCGGATCGAAATAGCCAATCCATGGCTTCCCAACTTGCCAAGACCTTTGATGAATTTATTCATAAACTCACAGGCGGCAAGATTGGTAATCCCATCTTGTCTGACACGACAGTGGCGAACTTGCCGCCGCGTCCTCGTGCCATTTCCCTTCTAGCTCGGGCCGCCAAGGGGGGAGACAAGGCCGCAAGCCTGGCGACTTTGCTGCTTGGCGATCGCCACAAACGGCCCCTGCCTCAAACGCCGGTCTGCCCGGTGATCCTTCTAGATCCGGAGATGCCGAATCGACTCGGGATCCCCGCGACAGAAATCACTTTATATAAGGCGGCTACGCTTGAGTCGGTAGGTGGGGATAAGAGACGCCTTGAAACCCTTTATGGTGCTGAAATCGAAGTTCTTACTATTGATGATATATTTATATCTGAATTGCATCTGTTGCCTCGTGAGGGGGCACTTGCAAACTCATGGTTATGCAGAAAAATCGAGGGTAAGCCAGTTGTTAATGGCATACCCGTCACACCCTTGTTGCCCTTGAAAGAGCATATCCGAAATCTCTTTAGTAGCGAAGAGCTATCTCGGCAATGCACTTTAAGTCTAGTAACTACAGGTGGGGGCATGGAATTAAAGGTGACTCTGGTACTGCCGCTGGAGGGTCATCAAAGCCCCTACCAGATCACCAAGACCTATCAAATCAAGGAAAGTAATCTTATTGACGAGGATCTACCCGTCATTGCCCTCTGGCCAAATATCAATGACCTGAATTGGAAGCAATATGTTATCTTTTCAGAAGATAATGGCACTGGGTTATCTGTCGATGGATTCGCTGATTATGAACTCCATAAAGGGCGAGAAGGTCAGGAAAGTGTTAAATATTTTTCATGCGAGCGTTTTCCTGACTTGATTAAACTCACGGAACGTAGTGAGTATAGAGGATTCATCCCTGTCAATTCACCACCGTCCACCAGCAACACTGCCAGCAGCTGGCGGGTAGGTATTGACTTCGGAACCTCTTTTACTAATTTCTTTATTGATGAGGGTTCAGGTCCATCCCGTAAACCCCTAGAGACACGGGTAATTCCGTTGACAATGGCCCAAAAGGAATACCAAATGAACTTACTCTATAAGTTCTTTATTCCAGAATCACTTTTGCCCAAGGATGGAAACCCGCCAACATCAACCGCGCTGAATACCTATGGCTGGCAAGAAAGTCGCGGTACTGTTCCAAATCTTTTTCACCAAGCCAGAGTGCAATGGCCAAGCTCCAATGCTCAAGCACTCCGAGGCCCGGGAATTCGAACGGGCTTCAAATGGCGACAAATGCAATACCAACGGCCATTCCTAAAGGAACTGGCACTGCTGATTAGCTGCAATGCCGCCGCTGCGGGTGCAACGGTTATGGAGTGGGCGGTCTCATACCCAAGCGCCTTTTCACCCAATGAATCGCGGAGTTATTACCGCCTCTGGGGAGATCTTTGTAAAGAACTGACTAACCTTACTGGTTTGCAACAACAGATTATTGCCGAAGGGGGCGAGGGTGGTATGCAAACAGAAGCCGTTGCTTTTGCTGGCTACTTTGGCAACTACCTAGACCGCCAAATGGTACATACGGCCTGTCTCGATGTAGGCGGAGGCACTACAGACATCAGCATTTGGCAAGATAATACTTTACTTCATCAAGTATCCGTTCCTTTCGCGGGTCGCGATATATGCACTAGAGTGATGCAATCCAAACCTTCCTTCATTCGTTTTCTATTTACACCTCAACTAGCCGGAGACATTGCCGATAATAATGAGGCGAAATTACGACAGGATCCCAACTTTAATAGTTGGCTAGATAATTGCCTAAGATATGAGTCCACTGAGCTTCTCTTGGAACGGATGCCAATCCATCGGGCAGAGCAAAATAAGCAGTTGCTTGCTTTCGTTAGCCTCTTAGCGGTCAGCTTTGGTGGGCTGTACCACTATTTAGGCCTTATCCTCAAGGCTTTGGGCAGAGAAGGTCGCCTCCACAAAACAGCGCCTATGCCTGTTTATATGGGCGGCAATGGTGCTCGTTTTCTCCACTGGCTTGATGAGAGTGGTGCTTTTAGCAGAGGTTGTGATGCCGATCTATTGATGGAGGTACTTCAGCGCCAGAGCGCTGGCTTTGAGGCGAATGGAAAAGGATCTGCTGGAACAACCCTTTCCGATGCTTTCAAGGATGAAACCGCCTGCGGATTGATCAGCAAGGGTATAAATTTGAAGGGTGATTTTGATCCTCGGGATGAGGTAATGTTTTCTGGAGAAGAGCTGGTTATTAATGGTCAAATTTTCAATGCTTTGGACAGAGTAAATCTTCCTCAAGAAATGAACACTGTGGAAAGTTTTACCCTAGGTAGCCTGACAGAATTAAGAAACTTCGTAAAAAATTATGATGAAGCACTCACTAATCTCAAGATAAGTACACTTTTACCCATCCGCAAACTTGCGACCAATGAGACTTTCTGGGATGAGGTACAAACACAAGTACGGGCGATTTGTCTGGAGCGCATCAACAAGGAAATCAGTGATCTCGAGCCCGAACCTGGATTCATCATTGGCCTTCGTGCCCTTAGCAATACTCTCGCCCGTCAGTGGGCGGAGCAATTTTGATGTGTCCTCTCGCTTTAACTTTCTTCCCATCATGTGGTCTTCACGAACACCTTTTCTTTCCTTTGGTTTCAGACACCGTTTGCTGCTCAGCTTTCTGCTTTCGGTATCGCTACCGGTGGCGGCTCAGCCAACACCTCCGCCCCAAGCTCCCTTTTTAACAGGCTTAATTTCCTTGCTCAAGCCTCTGGCTAATACGTGGAGTGAGATTGGTGTTGTGTCACTTTTTCTAGGTGTGTTAGCTTTGTTTTGGTGGGTTTATCAGCTTAAAAAGCAACTTAAATACCTAAATAGAGTCAATATTTCAAATAGTTCTAATAATATTAATAAAAATTTAGACCCAGAGTCACTTGAATTTCGTATCTTGAAGCTTGAAGAATTTGCCCACGATTGCATGAAAAACATTAAAAAAATAAATTCAGATTTGATCGAAATCGGACTTCAAGGGCGGGAGGCACTTATTTTGGCAAAAACTGTAGACAGTATCCAAAGACGTCAACTAAAAATTAGTAATCTTGATATACAAGGATACAAGACAAGCGAGGCGATTCTTCCAAACCTATTAAATAATTTGCAGGATGATTTAGTTGAGCCAAACGAAAGTAAAAGCGTAGCCCATTATTCAGTTGATATTTCCGCAGCAGATCCTGCTAAGGCTATTGCGGTTAAGTACCAGGATGCAGTTTCCCGCGATGATCGTTCCGCACTGCGGCAAATGGTCTCGGATGAAATGAGCATTACCGAAGATTGCGAGCAGGCGCTCTTGCGTGGAACTGCTAGCGCGACGACGCAACTGCAGATAGATAAACAGGGAGGCAGTTATCTGCTCATTCGTCAGGATAACAAGAACTGGTTGGTCCCCACGTTCCTAACTCTTAAATCTTTTACAACCATCCAGCCAGCTAAAGGACTTTTCTTTTACGAACGTGATAACGTCTCAATTGCGGAACTTAGGCGTCCGGCTGAAGTTACAGAAGAGCGAGGAGTCTGGGAAGTGGTGAATATGGGTGTGGTAGCGGTACCTGCCTGAATTACCTGCCCTGCTCTGCCTCCAGGTAAGCTAGACGCGACTCTAGGCTAGCCATACGATCAGTCAGCCCCACTCTCACAGGGTCTGGGGTCACGCTGAGTTCCCCCTTCTCCCGTAGTTGCCAGCGACGTCCAACTACTACGGCATCGAGCTGAGCGGGACGGACCAGATGCAGCAATGCGGGTAGTTGACGCACCCCCTTAACTGTGTAAAGTCGTTCCAATGATTGCAGTGAAGTTTTCCGCTCTAGGGAGCCGGGCCGGGGAAACAATAACCATCCACCAGGTTGGCTTTCTACCACCCAGGTAGACCCTTGAGCAAAAACCTCCAGTTCCACAGCTTCAATTTCGCCGCTCAAAGTGCGGCCTGTCAGGCTGCACGGCCTGCTGAAAGGCTCCAGCAGGATGGGGGTGTTTGCATACACATCGATAATAGACTCCACTGAGAGGTTAAGAACCGGAACACGAAACTCGGCGGTTCCTGGAGATACAGGCAGTTGGGTCTCAACTACCAGGGTTCTTGAACTGTCACCCTCAGACGCACTTGCACGTTCTTCCCACTGACGTTCTAATAACTCTAATCGCCGACGCAGCTCATCAACATCAGAGCCAACGCCTTCAAATCCTTTTTTGACCTTGCCTTCTGATATAACATAAGTATCACTTAGTTTTTTTACGCTAGTTAGCAAAAACTTAATCGTTTCAATGGTTTTGTCTTCAGACGCCATCGTTGGTTGTGCAATGCTGATTTTCGATAAGTATAGATCCTTTTGACTTCAATTTGAGAGTGCTGCCGTGATTCATTGTAAACACAGACATGACCATGGCTTACCTGGCACTCGTTGCCGCAGCATCACCTGATTTCCAGGCAGGTTTGCATTTAGTTAGGTTAGGACCTTAAGGAGATAGATGGTCTGCAGCGTACGCTGAACTGAAATCAACCTAGGATAGCAATTTAAAGATTACTCACTACCAACCACGGTTACACTGAGGTGGTTGGCTTTTACTGGACCGATACGGGCTCAGTTATCGTTAACCCTGAGCGGGATGGGTCAGTTGCTACTTCATTATAGACCACATAGGGAGTCCTGCCTCCCAGTGAGCGATGGGGCCTTACATGGCAGTACCTCCAGAGGAACCGGGCCAGGCCAGTCTCTGCTTCCCAGCCATCCTCATAGGCCCTGAT
>Ga0114979_10001304_pt1 | contig 16723 bp, 15 predicted proteins | sample S_140625_EF_Meta_FD_87315 | JGI IMG/M metagenome (GOLD analysis project Ga0114979, IMG submission 87315) | Freshwater microbial communities from Lake Simoncouche, Canada to study carbon cycling - S_140625_EF_MetaG | ecosystem: Environmental > Aquatic > Freshwater > Lake | place: Lake... | reverse complement strand
GCGGCGTTCATCAACCTTGCCCCGTCCAGATGCGCAATCAAGCCATAGCGCTGGCAAAGTGCACCCGCGGTTTGAAGGTAGTCCAGCGGCAACACCTTGCCACCGATGGTGTTCTCCAGCCCAAATAGCCGGGTGTGAGCGAAATGGGGGTCGTCGGGTTTGATGGCGGCGGCGACCTGAGCGAGATCAATCGTGCCATCGGGCCGGTTCTCGAGCGGCTGGGGGTGGATTGACCCTAAGACCGCCATCCCGCCGCTCTCCCATCGGTAAGCATGGGAGTGCTGTCCGAGTATGGCCTCTTCGCCGCGCGCGCACTGCGTCATCATGGCGATCAGATTGGCCTGGGTGCCCGAGGGGACGAAGAGCGCAGCCTCGAAGCCGAGCATTTGCGCGGCCTCTGCCTGCAACTCCAGTACGGTCGGGTCATCGCCAAAGACGTCGTCGCCAACCTGAGCGCTGAGCATGGCGTCCCGCATCGCGGGGGTGGGACGGGTGACGGTGTCGCTTCGAAAATCAATGCGTGTGGACATGGGGCGTGCAGTTTGGGTTTGTGGGGTGGATCGACCAGAGTTTGGATGGATTATGGGGCGCGGGGTGTCGGCGAACAAAGCGATTGCGCCATTGCGACCGCAGCCGCAAAGCTGCGGAGGTCAGCGCGCCCCTGCCCGGCGATGTCGAACGCCGTCCCGTGGTCGGGGCTCGTTCGTACGAAGGGCAGCCCGATCGTTGCATTGACGCCGGCGTCCAGTCCGAGATACTTGACTGGGATCAAGCCATGGTCATGCGTCATGGCGACGACCACGTCGAACTCGCGAAAGCCTCGAGCGCGCATAAAAACGGTATCAGGCGCCCAGGGGCCGCTGGCATCCAGGCCCAAGGAGCGCGCCTGGCGAATCGCGGGCTCGATCTGGTCGATTTCTTCACGTCCGAACAAACCGCCCTCGCCCGCGTGAGGGTTGAGTCCCGCGACCGCGATTCGGGGGGCCGCCACGCCCGCCCGCTGGAGCGCATCGTGGGTCATCTGGATGGTGCGCAACACCCGATCCGTCGTGATGGCGAGGATCGCATCGCGCAATGCCAGATGCACGGTCACGAGGACGGTGCGCAGTTCGTCATTGGCCAGCATCATCCGGACTTCGGCGACCCCGGCCAGCGCTGCCAGCATCTCCGTGTGTCCCGGGTAAGGCACGCCGGCGGCGGCGAGCGCCTCCTTGTGAATTGGCGCGGTGACCAGTGCGCTGACGCGCCCGGCGAGTGCATCTTGCGCGGCCCTAGTGATCGCGGCAGCGGCGGCCGCGCCCGCCTCTGCGCTGACCTCCCCCAGGGGTTGGGCGATGGACAAGCTTGAACACGGGATGAGGTGAACCGTGTTGGCTGCGGCGCTCGAGTCACTCCTTAAGTGAATGTCCAATTCCGTATTAAATCCGATATTCATTCCCAACCGGCGGGCCTCGCGGGCGAGGATGACCGGATCGCCGTAAACCCAGTAGTCGCGCCGTCGTGCTGGCGGTTCGGCGTGGAGGAAGCGCAGCACGAGTTCGGGGCCAATGCCAGCGGGATCGCCGGCGGTCAGGGCGATCGGCAGCGCAGTTGGCAGGGCAGTTGGCAGCGCAGTTGGCAAGGCAACCGGCAGTGCGGCAGAGAATGGAGTGAGTTGCGAATCCTTCATAAAATGGGGGGGAGATGCGCCGGTTTGAGGACAAGGTGGCAGAATCCCCAGAGTGTCGCATTGTGGAAACTTTTGAGAAAACCGATGACCTTGCACCTTCGAAACTCAGCGCTCCTGCGCACCGACGCGTTCATTCACGGCCGCTGGACTTCCGCGGACTCGGGCCAGACCTTTGCGGTCCACGACCCAGCCACGGGCGAAGAATTGGCTCAGGTTGCAAATTGTGGACCCGACGAGACGCGTCGCGCCATTGCGGCAGCGGATGAGGCCTTGCCCGCTTGGCGCGCAAAGCCCGCCAAGGAGCGCTCAGCGATTTTGCGGCGCTGGCACGACAGCATCATTGCCGCGGCAGACGATCTGGCGCTCCTGATGACCGCCGAGCAGGGTAAACCCTTGGCCGAAGCGCGCGGGGAGGTGTTGTACGGGGCCTCGTTTATCGAATGGTTTGCCGAAGAGGCCAAGCGTGCCTACGGTGACGTGATCCCGACTCCACAGACCGATCGGCGTCTGTTGGTCATCAAACAGCCAATCGGAGTGTGCGCGGCGATTACGCCGTGGAATTTCCCGATCGCCATGATCACCCGCAAAGTCGCTCCAGCGCTTGCAGTGGGCTGTACGGTGGTGGTTAAGCCGGCGGAGGCCACGCCCTTGTCCGCACTGGCGTTGGCGCAACTCGCGCTTGAGGCGGGTGTGCCTGAGGGGGTTCTTAATATCGTCACCGGGGCGGCCGAGCAGGCGCCCGGCATTGGACTGGTGCTCTGCGAGAGTCCCCTGGTGCGACATGTTTCGTTTACGGGCTCGACCGAGGTCGGCCGAATCCTGTTGCGCCAGTGCGCGGACTCGGTCAAGAAGGTCTCGCTCGAACTCGGGGGCAATGCGCCGTTTATCGTGTTTGATGATGCGGACCTTGACGCGGCGGTCGAAGGTGCGCTCGCCAGCAAATATCGCAACGCCGGTCAGACCTGTGTCTGTGCGAACCGGTTTTATGTTCAGGATCAGGTGTACGACGCGTTCGCTGCCAAGCTGGCCTGGCGCGTTGCCCGCATGACGGTGGGTGCGGGGACCGAACCCGGGGTCCAGGTTGGACCACTGATTGAGGAGGCTGCGCTCAAGAAGGTCGAGGCCCACCTTGCCGATGCTGTGGCCCACGGGGCTGAGATTGCGGTTGGCGGAAAGCGTCACGCGCTGGGGGGTCTGTTTTTCGAGCCCACCGTGGTCACGGGCGTGACCCAGGCGATGCGAGTTGCCCGCGAAGAAACCTTTGGTCCGGTCGCGCCGCTCTTTCGCTTTGAGACGGAAGAGCAGGCGCTGGAGATGGCCAATGCGACTGAATTCGGGCTCGCTGCGTACTTTTATTCGCGCGATATCGGGCGGATTTTCCGGGTCGCCGAGGCGATTGAATCCGGAATGGTCTGCGTCAACAGCGGCATCCTGTCGAATGAGGTTGCACCCTTTGGCGGCGTCAAGCAATCGGGCCTCGGACGGGAGGGCTCGAAGTACGGTCTCGATGATTACCTTGAAATCAAATACATCGCGCTGGCAGGGCTTTAAATCATGAAAATGCGAGCAGCGGTTTTACGTGAGATCGGTTTGCCTGCGCCTTATGCGCAGAGCCTCCCGCTGTCGGTTGAAACGGTGGAACTCGCCGCCCCCGGGCCTGGTGAGTTGACGCTCAAGATCCGAGCAGCGGGCCTTTGCCATTCGGATTTGTCGGCGATTAACGGCGATCGGCCTTGGCCGGTCCCGATCGTAATCGGGCACGAGGCCGCCGGGGAAGTGGTCGAGGTGGGGGCCGGGGTCAACGATTTGGCTGTCGGGGATTCGGTCGTGCTGGTTTTTCGACCGATGTGTGGTGCCTGCCTGGATTGCGCCAGCGGTCGGCCCGCTCTGTGCGGCCCCGGTGGTGTTTCAAATGCAGCAGGTTCACTGCTCGGGGGCTATCGCCGCCTTGGCTTTCCGGCGCAAGCTTTCCCGGCGCAAGCCTCCGCAGCGCAGGCATCCCCAGTCTTAAACCACCACATGGGTTGCGCTGCGTTCGCCGAGTACGCAACCGTGTCGCGGCGGTCCGTGGTCAAGGTCGACCGCGAGTTGGCGTTCGTGGAAGCCGCTTTGTTTGGCTGCGCCGTCATGACAGGGGCGGGTGCCGTGTTTAATACGGCCCGGGTCGAGGCGGGCGCGCGGGTCGCGGTCGTAGGCCTAGGAGGGGTCGGATTTTCTTCCTTGATGGCGGCGGTCGCCTCGGGGGCCCGTGAGGTGGTCGCAGTCGATCTGGTACCTGCCAAGCTGGAGATGGCCCGTCGTCTGGGGGCAACCCATGTCTTTGACGCTCGCGATCCAGAGGTGGTGGCCCAGGTCAAGTCTGCGACCGAAGGCGGGGTGGACTATGCGTTCGAGATGGCTGGGTCTGTTGCTGCGCTCGAGTGCGCTTATCGGATCACCCGGCGCGGGGGGACGACGGTGAGCGCGGGGCTGCCGAACCCGGCGGCGCAGTGGCCCTTGCAGGCGGTGAGTCTGATCGCCGAAGAACGCACGATCAAGGGCAGTTATGTGGGGTCTTGCGTGCCGAGCAGGGACATTCCGCGTTTTGTCGCGATGTACCGGGCGGGGCATCTACCCGTGAATGAACTGCTGTCTGAAACGATTACCTTGGATGAGATCAACCCGGCGCTTGACCGGCTCGCCCAAGGGATGGCTGTGCGCCAGGTGATCCTGCCCCACGGGGCCTGACGCTTCTGATTGAATGGTAAACGAGCCTTTTTCCAAGACTGCGGGGTCGTCAGTGTCGCCGGCTGAATCTGAATTTGATCGCAACTCGGGTCGTAAGTTGGATCGCGAGTTGGGTCGTAAGTTGGGTCGTAAGTTGGATCGTAAGTTGGGTCCTGACTTCGGGCGCCAGTTCGAGCGAGAATTTGACTACGTGATCGTCGGCGCAGGCACCGCTGGCTGCCTGCTCGCCAATCGACTCTCGGCCGACCCCGCTAACCGGGTGTTGCTCCTCGAAGCCGGGGGCCGGGACGACTACCACTGGATTCATATCCCGGTCGGTTACCTCTATTGCATCGGCAATCCTCGTACGGACTGGATGTACCAAACCGAGCCTGAGGCCGGCTTGAACGGGCGTTCGATTCGATACCCTCGCGGCAAGGTCTGGGGTGGTTGTTCGTCCATCAACGGCATGATTTATATGCGCGGGCAGGCTGCCGACTATGACAGCTGGGCCGCCCTGGGTAACGCTGGATGGAGTTGGCAGGAAGTCCTGCCCGACTTTACGCGCCATGAGGACTTTTATCAGCTGGATACCGGCGGCTCAGATCCCCTGCACGGTCATGGGGGGGAATGGCGGGTGGAATCTCAACGCTTGCACTGGGATATTTTGGACGCTTTTCGGCAGGCGGCTTCCGAGGTTGGAATTGCGGGCCTTGACGACTTTAATCGGGGCGATAACGAGGGTTGCGGTTATTTTCAAGTCAACCAAAAGACCGGGATTCGCTGGAATGCCTCAAAGGCGTTCTTGCGACCTGCTCAGGCGCGGCCCAATCTGACGATTCTGTCCGGCGCCGATGTTGATCAAGTGATGCTGGGCGATCGAGACGGATTCGGCGTGGCGGGCGGTTCGACCTCGGCCCCGCTCGCGGTGCAGGGTGTGTGTTTCTTGCGGGGTGGTGAGCGCTGGCAGGTTCGGGCCCATCGGGAGGTCATCCTGGCCGCTGGTGCGGTCGGTAGCCCCGCGATTCTGCAGCGCTCGGGGCTGGGGCCGAAAGCGGTCCTCGACCAGGCGGGGGTCGCCGTACGCCGGCCGTTGGCCGGGGTCGGGGCGAACTTGCAGGATCACCTCCAGTTGCGCCTGATCTACCGGCTCCGGGACACGGCCAAGACGCTCAATACCCTGGTCGGGACGCCATGGGGGAAAGCCTGGATCGGATTGCAGTACCTGTTTGCACGGCGTGGGCCGATGACGATGGCACCGAGTCAATTGGGTGCATTTGCTCGATCCTCAGCCGCCGTCGACCGAGCTGATCTGGAGTGGCATGTTCAACCGCTTTCGCTCGATCGGTTTGGCGAACCGCTGCATGATTTTCCGGCCTTCACGGCCTCGGTCTGTCACTTGCGGCCCGAGAGTCGGGGCCGTATTTCGATTGCCTCGGCCGACCCCCTGGAGGCCCCCCGCATCGCGCCCAATTACTTGTCTACCGAGAACGATCGACGGGTTGCGGCGCAAGCGATTCGCCGAACTCGAGCGATTGCGGGTGCCCCGGCTCTGTCCGCCTGGGTCACGTCAGAACTGTTGCCGGGCGCGCACCGGGTGTCCGACGAGGAGTTGGCTCTGGCCGCCAGCGAGATCGGTACGACGATCTTCCATCCCGTCGGTACCTGCGCGATGGGGGTCGCCAGTGACCCGAGTGCGGTTGTGGATGCTCGGTTGCGCGTTTACGGAGTTGCCGGATTGCGGGTTGCTGACGCCTCCGTGATGCCAACCATTACCTCAGGGAACACCAACGCGCCCACCCTGATGATTGCTGAAAAAGCGGCCGCGATGGTGCTCGAGGATTCGCGCATATGATTCGACCACCGCATTCGAGCGCATAACTCAGAGATCCCATTCCAGCACTTGGTTGGCCACTGGCGGGGCTCGGGCGATTCGCGGTGTTTCACGTGAAACAGTTTGCTTTCGATTCCGCCTATACTCGCCAACCGTGTTCGACCACCGCGCCCACCCCCCGGGGATTGCATGAACCATCCTGAATCCTTTGATGTCATCGTTGTTGGCGGCGGGCACGCGGGCACAGAAGCTGCGCTCGCCGCGGCCCGATCGGGTAGCCGCACGCTGTTGTTGACACACAGTATCGAGACGCTTGGGCAGATGTCGTGCAATCCCTCGATTGGTGGCATTGGTAAGGGCCATTTGGTCAAGGAAATCGATGCGCTCGGCGGCGCGATGGCGGCGGCAACCGACGAGGCGGGAATCCAGTTTCGGATTTTGAATTCGAGCAAGGGCCCAGCGGTACGAGCCACCCGCGCTCAGGCTGACCGCGTCCTCTATCGCGCAGCCATCCGGCGCCGTCTTGAGAATCAACCGAATCTGTGGCTTTTTCAGCAAGCGGTGGACGACCTTCTGATCGAGGGCGACCGGGTGGTCGGGGCCCGAACTCAGATTGGCCTCGATATTCGTGCGCGTGCGGTGGTGTTGACCGCTGGCACTTTTTTGAATGGTAAAATTCACGTGGGGCTCGACCACTACACGGCCGGGCGAGCCGGTGATCCGGCCGCCGTTTCGCTGGCGGAGCGACTGAAGGAGTTGGCGCTGCCGCAAGGTCGTTTAAAGACTGGGACGCCGCCGCGGCTCGACGCACGCTCGATCGATTTCAGCCGATTGGCCGAGCAGGCCGGCGATTGCGACCCGGTGCCGGTGTTTTCATTCCTGGGGACTGCGGCCCAGCATCCGCGACAGGTTTCGTGTTGGGTGACTTACACCAATGCCACCACGCACGCGGTGATTCGCTCGGGTCTGGATCGTTCGCCGATGTACACCGGCGTGATCGAGGGGGTCGGGCCAAGGTATTGTCCGTCGATCGAGGATAAAATTCACCGTTTCGCCGACCGTGATTCGCATCAGATTTATCTGGAGCCAGAGGGGCTGGAAACCCACGAAATCTATCCGAACGGGATTTCGACCAGCCTGCCGTTCGATGTTCAAGTGGCCCTGGTGCGATCGATGGTGGGGTTGGAGAACGCCCATATCCTGCGCCCTGGCTATGCGATCGAATACGACTATTACGATCCGCGTGCATTGCGCAACACGCTCGAGAGCCAGGTCATTGGGGGCTTGTATTTTGCCGGGCAAATCAACGGCACAACCGGTTACGAGGAAGCGGCTGCGCAAGGGCTTTTGGCGGGTATCAATGCCTCTCTGCAAGCCCGCGGTCAGCCCTCTTGGTCACCGCAACGCCACGAGGCCTATATCGGCGTGATGGTTGACGATCTCATCACCCGCGGCGTCTCCGAGCCCTATCGGATGTTCACCAGCCGGGCCGAATACCGGTTGAGCTTGCGTGAAGACAATGCCGACCTGCGCCTGACCGAGATCGGGCGTCGTCTCGGTCTGATTGACGATCAGCGGTGGGACCACTTTAGTCGTAAACGTGATGCGATTGATGCGGAGCTTAAGCGGATCCGTGGCATTCGGGTCGACCCCCGTGTCTGTGATCTGGCCGCGATCGAGGTGGCCGTGGGGCAGGCACTCGAGCGCGACGCCTCGGTGGCCGAATTGTTGCGTCGACCCGAAGTCCGCTATGACGCCCTCATGCAGTTACCTGGGATCGGTCCGGGGGTCGCTGACCGAACGGTGATCGAGCAAGTCGAAATCCACTCCAAATACGCAGGCTACATCACCCGCCAGCAGGCCGAAGTGGAGCGTCAGTCCCACAATGAAGGGCTCGAGATTCCATCAGACCTTGTCTATTCGCAGGTTCGTGGATTATCTAAAGAAGTGTGTCAGCGCCTTGAGCGCCAGCGTCCGGCAACGCTGGGTCAGGCCGCGCGGATGTCGGGGGTGACACCGGCCGCGCTTTCCTTGTTACTCATTCACCTTAAGCGCATGGGTGCCTTGCGTCGAGTCGCCGCCTGATGGGATCTTATCTGGCGAGCCTGGCGGCGCACCCTCAGAGCCGGGCGCACCCGCAGGGCCTGGCACCGTCATTGGCCGAGGGTTTGGAGCGTCTCGGACTAGCGGTCGATGATTCGGTTCAGGCGGCGCTTCTCGAGTATCTTGCCTTGCTCTCAAAATGGAATCAGGTCTATAACTTGACCGCAATCCGGGACCCTCAGAGCATGCTCGTGCAACATCTGCTCGACAGCCTAGCAGTGGTCCCGCCGCTGAAGCGACACTGGGAGCGACACCGGGGGCAACAGCGGGGGCAACACCGGGCGGACATGAACACGCACCCACCCGAACTCGCCGATATTGGCTCCGGTGGGGGTTTGCCAGCGATCCCGATCGCGCTCGTTTGGCCGCAGGTCCGATATACCCTGGTCGAATCCGTGTCGAAAAAGGCGGCCTTTTTGCGTCAGGCGTTGGGCAGTCTCGGCCTGACCGACCGGGTGCGGGTGATGGGTCAGCGGGTTCAATCGGTGCAGACTCCTGTTTCTTTCGACTTCATTACCTGTCGAGCCTATGCGACGCTCGCCGACTTCGCCAGCGACGTGGATGCCATCGCGGGTGAACAAACCTGGCTGGTGGCGCTCAAAGGACTCCGTCCGGATTCGGAGATGGAAAGCGTTTTGCCGCCCTGGGTGGTCGATGAGGTCGAGGAGATCGGCGTGCCTTTCTTGGATGCACAGCGCCATCTGGTGTGGCTTCGTCGCGAATGAGTACTACCAGCCAAACCGGGCAAGCCCGAACCTTTGTGGTGGCGAACCAAAAAGGCGGTGTCGGGAAAACAACGACCGCCGTCAATTTGGCCGCGGCGCTCGGCCTCAGCGGCCAGCGGATCTTGCTGATTGATCTCGACCCGCAGGGCAATGCAACCATGGGGAGTGGTGTCGACAAGCGCGTGTTGGACCGATCGGTCTATCAAGTCCTGCTCGGATTGGCGTCGATCGCGGATGTCCGGCGGCGCTGTCCGGGCGCGCCCTACGACGTGTTGCCCGCAAACCGTGAACTGGCCGGTGCTGAGGTTGAACTGGTCGGCCTCGAGAACCGCGAGTACCGGTTGCGCGATGCATTGGTCGCGGTGGGGCGGGAATACGACATCGTTCTGATCGATTGCCCCCCCTCTTTATCGATGCTGACGCTCAACGGTTTATGCAGTGCTCAGGGTGCGCTAATTCCGATGCAGTGCGAATATTTCGCGCTCGAAGGGCTCTCCGATCTGGTGAATTCAATCCGCAAGGTTCAGGCGAATTTCAACCCGGATTTGCAGTGGATCGGGCTCCTTCGGGTAATGTTCGATTCTAGAACGACCTTGCAACAACAAGTGGCTCAACAATTAGAAACCCACTTTGGCGACAAGGTGTTTCGTACCGTGATTCCGCGCAATGTTCGCCTGGCAGAAGCGCCCAGTTATGGCGAGCCCGGTGTGAGTTTTGATCCAGCCTCGCGGGGCGCAAAGGCTTATCGGGAGTTCGCCGCAGAACTTCTCGAGCGCCTTGACGCCTTGTGACCTTCTTCTGATTCTGAACCTCTGATCTCGCATGAACGCTAAGAAAAACAAGGGCTTAGGCCGAGGCCTCGACGCACTGCTCGGAGCCGATCCGACAACACAATCCGCGCCAGATTCACTCGTGAGCCCGGGCCTACCGGTCCATGCGCTTTACCCGGGTCGGTATCAACCCAGGTCGCGAATGGATGAAGGTGCCTTGCACGAGCTGGCGGCCTCGATCAGCGTTCACGGGATGATCCAGCCCATCCTGGTTCGGCCCGACGGTAGCGGACGGTTCGAAATTATTGCGGGGGAGCGACGCTGGCGCGCTGCCCAGCTGGCGGGTTTGGATCAAGTCCCGGTGATCCAGCGCGAAGTCGCCGACGAACAGGCACTCTCGATCGCGCTGATCGAGAATATTCAGCGCGAGGATTTGAATCCGCTCGAGGAGGCCCAGGCAATCCAGCGCTTGATCGATGAATTCCATTTCACCCATGAGCGATGTGCGGAGGCAATTGGTCGCTCGCGCAGTGCAACCTCTAACCTGTTACGACTACTGAACCTGGCAGAGTCGGTTCAGGCCCTGTTATTGGCGGGCGATCTGGATATGGGGCATGCCAGGGCTTTATTGGCGGTCGAGCCCGGGGTTCAAATCCTTCTCGCGAATCGGATTGTCGCTGAGCGTCTGACCGTGCGCGAAACTGAAAAGCTGATTGCAAACTGGCAACGCGATCGCGAGATGGTCCAGAGTCCGATCAGGCGCCGCGCGGTGGCTGCGGATCAGGATCTTGAGCGATTCTCTCAGCAATTGTCGGATGCCTTGGCGACTCGTGTGGAGATTGCGGCGACCGCCCGCGGACGCGGGAGGCTCGTGATGCACTTCAACGATGCAGACGGATTTGAGGCGCTTTTGGCTCGTTTGAAGTTGGATTCAGTGTTGGAGAGATAGAAGGCGCTGTGGTTCGGGTCGGTGCAGTTCGGTGCAGTTTGGTGCGTTGGAGGGGGCGGCGGGTGCGCAGACTTCAGTACTCAGGCATAGCCTTCACGTCCTGAAATCTGCGCACCCGCCGCCCCGCCTGAATGCAGCGAGCCTTCACAAGCAAACTCTTTGATTGGAGCGACCGATTGGAGCGCCCAATTGGAGCCCCAGTGGCGAGGGATTTAGATTCCGGCGGGGCGAATTAAAAAATCATGCCGGTCCACGGACTCGACCGAGATCTCCTTCAGTGATCCACCCTGCAGAAGACGCAACGCGACGCGGGATCCGGCCGGGCCGGATTTCCAGATTCGGCGATAAAAGTCGGCCTGATCTTTGATCTGCTCTGAATCGCCGCCAACGCCGACGACGATGTCCCCTACTTCGACGCCAGCCAGTTCAGCGGGCCCACCGCCTGCGACCCTCACAACGGTCAGGCTTCCGCGGATGGTCTCGGTGGTGAGACCGAGCCACGGCTGAGCCGGTCTTGAGGAGCGACCGCGCGTTTTCAGGTCCGCAAGAATTGGTTTCAAGAGATTGACAGGCACAAACAGGTTTCCGGGGACGCCCGATTTGCCGCCGGTCGCGTCCTCGACGATCAGGGAACCAATCCCGATCAAGTCGCCCTGCGCGGAAATCAAGGCGGAGCCGCTCCAGTTGTTGACGGGCGGAAAGGTATAGATCGGCTGCTCCAGCAGATATTCCCAACTTCCGGCGAAGGGCTTTCGGGAGACGACGATCAGGGGTGTAGCCTCGGTCTCACCTTGTCCGATCGTCAACACGGAATGGGATTCGTGAATTTGATCCGAGTCCCCCAACGGCAGAGGATGCCCTTCCAGGGGCAAGAGCGCGCGAAGCACGCCGAGCCCTGTCGCGTGGTCATAACCCACGACGGTTGCCGGCACATTGCGACCGGAGGCCGTATGGATTCGCACGCTCTCGGCTTCCATGATCAGGTAGCCGATCGTGACAATGGTTTGGGCATCGATCAGCACGCCCGAGCCTTCTCGCGTGCGACCCAGCGTCGCAACTGAACGGCCGCCCTGGAGGATCGTCGCCTCAATTTTGACCACCGATTGGGCAAAACGGGCGAGCGCCACGGGAGGCTGTGTCGGGCTTGGGACCAACAGTGTTGTTGACCGTGCGCCTGGGCTCCAGAGCAGGAGCACCGAAATGGTGACCGCTACAAGGGAAGCGAATGCGGGCAGGTGCACACGGTGCTCACGCAGGGTGCGGAGTGCCTCAATGGAACGCGATTGGAGGGCTTGCGTGGCCGTAAGAATCAGATGAATCACGGGTGGGTCCCCTGGGTGGTGCGCCGGGCGAGCGGTCTCGTCAGCGCCTGATGAGGCAGAAAATGGCATCTAAGTGGCAGAAAATGGCAGCAATTGGTCGCAAATCGGTTCAAGCGGCGTCCACGCGTCCGATTGAACACGGGTCCAAAATCGGCTGCAAGCACAAGAATCTCGAAGAATTGTCGACAACAGTTTGAACCTCAAGTGGCTCACCTGGATCGAGATCAGCGAGCGGCGTACCTGAACCGGTCTCACCAGGCGGCGCCTGGCTAGGAGTGAGCGGTCAACCCATTCGCGTTGACGTCGTCCGATCAAAACCCTATCATTCGCCCACTTTTGACCGCTGGGGGCCTGTGCGCGATCGACTTCCTTTCGTCGCCGTCGGTTTCCAGGCGACCGCTGTTTTGGTTTGTGCACTGGGTGCGTGGATCTTCTCGGGGGCGCCGGAAGCACTTTTCGTCTTGTACGGGGGCGCTTCGGCAGTCATTCCAAACGGCCTGTTCGCACTGCGACTGGCGTTGCATCGGGGACGCGCGCCGGAAACCTACCCGGTGGTGTTTTTCGTCGGTGAAGCGCTCAAAGTGCTGGCGTCCGTAGCCCTTTTAGGGCTGGTGGTGCAGGGTCAGGATGATGTGCAATGGCTTGCGCTGCTGATTGGATGGATTGTGGCTCTTAAAGCGCCTCTGCTTTTGCTGCCATGGTGGCATTGGCAGTCAAGGCGTAGTGCGGGGAGACCCGAGATGCTTGTTTCTAAATCGAAGACTTTTAGTTGAACGTTGAATTAATGGCTGCCGAGACTCACGCCCCGACCGCTTCGGAATACATCGTTCACCATCTGACGCATTTCAATACGTCGGGCGAACCGCAAAAAGACATTATTGATTTCTCGCTGATTAACTGGGACACCGTGTTCTGGTCGTCGGCGATGGCTGTTTTGGCCGCGTTTCTGCTTTATCGCGCTGCCCGCCTGGTTCATGCCGGCGTCCCGAACCGATTTGTCGGTGCGATCGAGTCGGTAGTCGAGTATGTGCACGAGCAGACTCGGTCGATCGTCCGGGGCGACATCACCTACATCGCGCCACTGGCACTCACGGTGTTCATCTGGATTGGGTTCATGAACGCGCTCGACTTCGTTCCGGTCGATCTGCCCGACTTTTTGTTGCGCGCTACGGGGCTTGACCACACCATTCACTATCATCGTATCGTCCCGACGGCGGACTTGAACGGGACGCTGGCGATGTCGCTGGTGATTCTGATCTCGTCGATTTATTACGGCATCAAGGTCAAGCATTTTGGCGGCTGGATTCATGAGCTATTCAGCGCCCCGTTTGGCGCCCATCCCTTGCTCGCGCCATTCAATTTGTTGTTAAACCTAATTGAGTACGCTGCCAAGACGATCTCGATGGCGATGCGGCTCTTTGGCAACATGTTTGCTGGCGAGCTGGTCTTCTTGCTGATTGCTTTACTGGGCGCCACGGCCACCACCTGGGGCGCGGGCTTGCACTTTTTGACCGGGTTGGGATGGGCCATTTTCCATATCCTGATCGTTGTGTTGCAAGCCTTCATCTTTATGATGCTGACCCTGGTGTATATCGGTCAGGCGCACGAAGGGCATTGAATTCGGATTTTCCACCTCGCCCGCTCACGTTCTTTGTGGTCCCTCTCTCGTCCTCTCGCTTTTTTTCCTTGTTTTTCTTTGTTTTCCCCTTGTTTGCTTTTTTCTTCGGTTTACGAAGGTTTCTCCAGGAGTAGTCAAAAATGACGAACGTTGCTCTCGTTGCGATCGCTTGCGGTCTGATCATTGGCCTCGGCGCACTCGGTGCCTGTATTGGTATCGGCATGATGGGGGGTCGCTACCTCGAGGGTGCAGCACGTCAGCCCGAGCTGATGGATAAGCTGCAGACCAAGATGTTTCTTCTGGCCGGTCTGATCGACGCGGCCTTCCTGATCGGTGTCGGTATCGCGATGATGTTCGCGTTCGCTAACCCGTTCAAAGGATGATCCTTCCGTGAATCTGAACGCGACTCTGATCGTCCAGATCGCCGTCTTCTGCGCACTGTGGTGGTTCACCGCCCGGTTCGTGTGGCCGCCGATCACCCAGGCGCTCGATGACCGCTCACGCAAGATCGCCGACGGGTTGGCGGCGGCGGAGCGCGCGCGCACGGAACTCGCCGACGCAAAGCGCCGGGTTGAGGCGGAAATCGCCGCAGCACGGAGCAGCGCCGCCGAGGTTCGAGCGGCCGGTGAGCGCCAGGTTGCGCAGTCTATCGATGAGGCTCGGGCCGAAGGCGCCCGCATCGTGGCTGCGGCTCGCAAGGCTGCCGAAGAGGAGGCCGCGCTCGCGATGCAGCGCGCCCGGGATGTGCTGCGGGACCAGGTCGCTGCGTTGGCAGTGGCGGGTGCGGAGCAGATTCTGCGCCGCGAGATTGACGCTGCGCGCCACGCCGAACTGCTCGCAGGTCTGGCGACGGAGCTCTCCCCGGCTGAGCCGCAGGGGCAGCGCGTGGCACCGGGGCACTGAGCATGGCTGAACCGCTTACGATTGCGCGCCCCTATGCGGAAGCTGCTTTCCAGCTCGCGGTCGATGATGCGCAACACCATGGCGCGACTCAGCTGGCCGTCTGGGGCGAAGGCCTCCAGGCGCTGGCGTCGGTCGTCCAGGCTCCAGGTGCTGAGGCGTTGATTGCCAACCCGGCGCTTTCCGCCGGGCAAATTGCGCAGGCCGTGATCGAGATCGCCGGTATCGGCGTCGGTCCGATTCAGGGGTTTGTGCAGGTTCTGGCGGCGAATGAGCGTTTGAGCGTGGTAGCCGAGATTGCCCAGCTTTTTGAGCAGGCCCGCGATGCCCATGAGGGCGTAATCGACGCGAGGGTGACCTCTGCGTTTCCCATGAATGATGCCCAGGTGGCTGATGTGGTGGCTGTGTTGACGCAGCGCCATGGCCGCCCGGTCAAGGTGTCGGTCGACGTCGATGCCGATCTGATCGGCGGCGTGTCGATCCGAATCGGTGATGAAGTGACTGACCTCTCGGTGCGCGGCAAGCTGTCCCAGCTCGCTAGCGCCCTGATGCACTAGGAGTTTTGCGATGCAACTCAATCCAGCCGAAATCAGCGAACTGCTGAAAACGAAGATCAAGAACCTCGCCGTCGATGCCGATACCCGGAACCAGGGAACGGTCGTGACGGTGACGGACGGGATCTGCCGCATCCACGGCCTGTCGGACGTGATGCAAGGTGAAATGATCGAATTTCCAGGTGAAACCTTTGGCCTTGCGCTAAACCTGGAGCGCGATTCGGTCGGCGCGGTAGTCCTCGGTAGCTACGAGCACATCCGAGAAGGCGACACGGTCAAGTCGACCGGGCGGATTCTGGCCGTTCCTGTGGGTCCAGAATTGTTGGGCCGCGTGGTGAATACGCTGGGCGAACCAATCGATGGGAAGGGCCCCATCAACGCGAAACTGACCGACGTTCTCGAGAAAGTCGCACCCGGCGTGATCGCGCGCCAAAGCGTCTCGCAGCCGGTACAGACCGGCCTCAAGGCGATCGATTCAATGGTCCCGGTGGGCCGTGGTCAGCGCGAGTTGATCATCGGCGACCGCCAGACTGGTAAGACGGCGGTCGCGGTCGATGCGATCATCAATCAAAAAGATACAGGCATCAAGTGCGTCTACGTGGCGATCGGCCAGAAGGCATCGACGATTGCCAACGTGGTGCGCAAGCTCGAAGAAACCGGCGCGCTGGCCTACACCATTGTGGTGGTGGCGTCGGCCTCTGAATCCGCCGCCATGCAGTACCTGTCCGCGTATGCCGGATGCACGATGGGCGAGTACTTCCGTGACCGCGGTGAAGATGCGCTGATTGTTTACGATGATCTCTCCAAGCAGGCGGTGGCGTACCGGCAGGTTTCGTTGTTACTGCGTCGCCCGCCTGGTCGCGAGGCATTTCCGGGTGATGTGTTTTATCTCCACTCGCGTCTGCTGGAGCGCGCAGCGCGTGTCAATGAAGACTACGTCGAGCGCTTCACAAATGGCGCAGTCAAGGGCAAAACCGGTTCATTGACCGCGTTGCCCGTGATCGAGACGCAGGCTGGCGATGTGTCTGCATTCGTGCCAACCAACGTGATTTCGATTACAGACGGACAGATCTTTCTCGAAACCGATCTGTTCAACGCCGGCATCCGCCCCGCCATCAACGCGGGTATTTCGGTGTCACGCGTCGGCGGTGCCGCACAGACCAAGATCATCAAGAAGCTCGGTGGGGGCGTGCGTCTGGCGCTGGCTCAGTATCGCGAACTCGCTGCCTTTGCTCAGTTCGCAAGTGATCTGGACGAGGCGACGCGAAAACAGCTCGATCGCGGCCGCTTGGTGACTGAGCTCATGAAGCAGCCTCAATATCAACCGTTGCGGGTTTGGGAAATGGCGATGACGCTGTTTGGCGTCAACAACGGCTACTACGACGATGTGGATGTCAGTCGTGCGCAAGCGTTTGAGCGGGCGCTGCGTGACCACCTGCGCAGCGAACACAGCGCGTTAGTCGAGCGCATCGAATCGTCCAAGGACCTGACCAAGGACGATGAGGCCATGCTGAACACGGTCATTCAAGCGTTCAAGAAAACCGGCTCATACTGATCATGCCCGGTAGTAAAG
>Ga0114979_10001301_pt1 | contig 16772 bp, 17 predicted proteins | sample S_140625_EF_Meta_FD_87315 | JGI IMG/M metagenome (GOLD analysis project Ga0114979, IMG submission 87315) | Freshwater microbial communities from Lake Simoncouche, Canada to study carbon cycling - S_140625_EF_MetaG | ecosystem: Environmental > Aquatic > Freshwater > Lake | place: Lake... | reverse complement strand
TACTTCAACGTTTGAAGTTTGGGACAAAAGCAGGGTCACATCAAATCCAAGATCTGCAAAATAAGTGGCTAAGGCTTCACCAGATTTGCCAGTGCTTGAATTTGTGAGTCGCCTGACATCATCAATGAGCTCTTCGGTCCCGCCAGCAGTCACTAAAATTTTTGGTAGACCTGTACGATCTGGGTTTACGTGGTGTTCCACTTTTTTTGATGAGGAATTTTTTAAAGCCAAGGATATTTCTTGAAAAAGCAATTCAGGATCTAAGAGCTTTCCATATCCTGTTTCACCGCAGGCAAGGACTCCAGAGGCAGCCTCGAGAATTGAAAGTCCCCATTTTTTGAGCTCAGCAATGGATTTTTGAGTGGCTGGGTTTAAGTACATGGCAGTGTTCATGGCCGGAGCGACTAAAAAAGGCTTTTTAAACTCATGGGCCAAAAACAAACTGGTTAATAAATCATCGCCTATTCCATTTGCCATTCTGTTAATCAGATGGCTTGTCGCAGGTGCTGCTAAAATAATGTCAGCCCATCTCTCGAGGTAAATGTGCTCCATGGCAGAACCTTTATGCCACAGATCTGTAGCTGCGGAATTTCCAGAAAGACCTTCGAGAGTTGCTTCACCGACGAATTTAAGTGCCGACTGACTGGCAGCTACTTTTACTTCAAAATTATTTTTCTTAAGAAGTGATATCAAGTAGCAAATTTTATAGCAGGCAATAGAGCCTGACATCAGGATTAGTATTTTCGTTTTATTTTCAGATTTTGACATTATCTATAAGCCTCACATCTCCTAAAAAAGCAGCCGCAAATCTTCTGTCTCCGTGGTCCTCGACGTAATCCACTTGAAATCCTAATTTTTGCAATTCTTCAATGGCCTTGTCCGGGGATATTTTTTGAGAAATAACTTGATACATTTTTGGAGCAAGAATTTTTTGCTCGGGGCTTAATCGAAGATTTCGCGAGCTCATTGCAAGGCCAGAACTTTCTCGTACGGTTTCTACCATTTTAATTTGTGATGAAATAAAAAATGTGTCTGCCATATCCTTGATCAGTTTGTACTGTTGGTAGTCCTTTTCCCCAAAGTAGGCAGCCTCCGGCCTCACAATATTCAGAAGTTTTAGAACAACACTTAAGACACCCTCAAAGTGTCCTGGTCGATATTGACCACATAATCTTTTCGAGAACTCATTTTCAGTCATCTTGAATCGGTAATTATCTTGATAAAGATCTTGATACTGCGGAGTTAAAACAAAATCCACTGCTGCTTCTTGTGCCATCCTGAGATCTTCAGCCAAAGTGATCGGATAGTTTTTAAAGTCAGAGGGATTATTAAACTGAGTTGGATTGACGAAAATGCTTAATACAACTTTTTCATTTTCCTGTCGTGCGGCTTTGAGAAGTTCCAAATGTCCCTGATGTAATGCTCCCATGGTCGGCACAAATCCCACAGAGTGGCCATCCAATGACTTCCTTAGTTTTATCATTTCTTGAACAGATTGAATTTGTTCCATTAAGAATAACTTTCCTTATTGGAAGGAAACTGACCATTTTGAACATCCGAGTGAAAAGACTGAATCGCGTCTGTGATCAATTGAAAACCTTCCAAATATTTTCTTAAAAACTGAGGTTGAAACTCATTGTTCATACCCAGCATGTCTTGAAGAACTAAAATCTGTCCGTCCACATGAATTCCAGCTCCGATTCCGATGGTAGGTATAGAAAGTGATTCTGTGATTTGTTGACCCAGCTCGGTCGGCACACATTCTAGGACCAAAGAGAAGCAGCCAGCTTCTTGTAAAAGTTTTGCATCTTGAGTTATTTTTTTAAATTCTTCCGGCTTTCGTCCTTGCACTTTATATCCACCCAAAGTGTGAATGGATTGAGGTGTCAAACCTAAATGGCCCATGACAGGAACTCCGGATTCAACAATGTGTTTAATGATTGAAAGATGTCCTGATGCCCCTTCAAGTTTAACTGCGTGAGCCCCTGCTTTCATGAGTTTTTCAACAGAATCCATGGCAGTTTTAAGTCCTTTTCTGTAACTTAAAAATGGCAAGTCTGCGATGACAATCTTTTTAGGAGCAGCTGCTGAAACCGCTTTCACGTGTTGAGCTATCATTTGTGTGGAAATATTCAGTGTGGATTTTTCAGCATGCATCACCATGGCTGCAGAATCCCCAACAAGAAGAGCATTGATTTCTGTTTCATTTAAAATTTTTGCAAACGTTGAATCATAGCATGTCAGCATTGAAATTTTTTGGCTCTTCTGCTTCATCAATTGGAAATCTTGAATTTTCATCATTTTAAGTTAAATCCTTTTCTGCAAGAGATTGAAGAAGTTCATATAATTTTCGATCCTGAGGTGTCTTCAAAGAAACTTTGTTTTTTTCAATTGTTTTCTGATCTTTTCGCACCCAAGGCCCGGTCATTGAGTTCTTCGGGTTTAAAAAAAATTGCTCTGTGACTTGTTTTAGATAAAGCTCACAGGCCTGATCGGGAACTCCAATGGCTTTCATTTGCTGAAAGGCCTGCCTCCATAAACTTTGTGTTCCCGAAGCCATCACAACAGCCCAGGCGTGATAAAGTCCTTTTTTACTGTCTGACAAAAGAAAACATGGGTTTGAAAGCTGAGGAAGAAGTTTTTTGAACTGATCTACACTTGAAACTGCAAAGTGGATTTTTTTGTAAAATTCTAAGGTGTAAAGACTTTGAGTGAAAGTCATCAGAGGATGAAATCCAATCATCTTTTGATGAAAGTAGGCTCCGGAAAAGTGAACGACAGTTAAATGAGTTTTTGACAGATGATCGAGGTAAAATTGTTCGATGGCATCATCACTGATTGCAAGCATGGCAAAACTGGAATTCGAAATCAGCTGATTTAAAATTTCAATGGATTCACCACGAGACCAGCAGAGATGATTCAATTGTATTGATGCAAAATAATATTTGAGGTGGGTTGCCAATCTGCCAGAGCCAATTAAAAGTGGCAGAGCTTGAGTTTCTGTGTGCTGTTTAATCATTGGTACCTGTCCCTTCAGATCAAGTCCTATAAAACATTCTTGTATCCCTTTGCAGATGCTTAAGAAAGGTGCAGTTAGTCGATCAAATGCTAGCTCTCTATTGGAACCAATGATAATTGAATACCTATGGGAAAAATTTATTGGTCAGTTGTTGCATTAATTATTGTCACAGGTCTTTCGATTGCTTGGTACGTAGCAAATGAAAACGAAAACTCGGTCAAATTTGCTCCTCAGCAATTTGAAAATGAAAATCAAGCCATAGATGCTGTGTTGCCTCTATTTCAAAAAATGAGTGAAAGATACCAGTGGATTTTTCTGGCGCCTCAGCCTGAAAATGATTTGCACTGGAAGCTTGTGATGCTTTTGATCGAAAAAGTGAACCAAGATAAGCAATGGACCGTTGTGGTGGATACTTATTTTTCGAAAGCCACCGGCTACAGAGGTGACCTTGACCTAAGCCTTCTGCAGTCTCAATCTTCTTTTCTTCCGTTATTGCTACAAAAGTATCCAAAGAAAAAAATTCTTTTGATTAGTCCCAATGTTCTCTCTACGCAAATCATCGCCGAGTCCGTCAGGAGCTCTGTGATGTTTCAAAAAATTGCGCCTGAAAATGGAGCTCTCACATTTCTGACTTACCCCAAATCCCGCGATGAAGAGGCTGACTATTTACTTCCCTGTTCTGAATCGCGAGATCTCAAAACAGGGCTTTCTGATTTGGGCTGTTACGTCAGGCAGCAGGCCAGACCTTTTTATAAAACACTCACAAATCTTAAATCACCCTCAGGATTTTTACTTGAATTGAATTCCTCTGAGCTGGTTTTATTTATCCAATAATTTGGACTTCAAGACATTGCGCATTATTTGTGTTTGGAATTGGTTAGTATCGGTTTAGGCAAATGACATCACACAAGTCGTAGGGCAAATCATTCGAACAACAATAACCATATATGCCGCAGATCAGGTGCGGTGTTTCTACTGGGCGCCAACACAGCCCAACCTATGGAGGAAATATGAAGCGATCACTATCTTTGGGTCTCATTCTTTTTGTCGTTAATGCTTTTGCAGGACTCGGCGAAGACTTTCGCGATCTAAAAAATTCTGGATCAAACTATGAAATCGTTGGAACAGTCTGTGAGGAAGTGACTCGACTTCGCTTCCAAGAAGAATTCCCTGCTCCAAAATACGGAATCGTCCGTGGAATCGAATACGGAGATGGAAGTAGAACTATTGGTGAACTTGATGTGGTTGTTTTTGATAACTCGACTAATCGTGTTTATCAAATCGCAGAAATTAAATGTTGGAAGAACAATGAGAGCGCAATTCAGAAAGCTCAAAGCCAAATACAAAGATTCAATAGAACATTGCAATCTGGAAGATCTATTAAGTTCAAAGCCCTCTACTCTAAAAACCAATTTCGCAGAGAAAATTTCCTGCAGAACCCAAAGATAGTTACTATCGCTCCAGTGGGATCTAAAGCTGCAGGTTTCGATAGGGAACTTGAGTACTCGCTGACAGAACTCATGCAACTTCGAGATATGATGATCAAGTGCCAGGCATCTGGACAATGTTCAACATCAGGTCACTAAATTTAAACTATCTAGGCTGACATTTAGGGAAACTTTTAACACTGAAGTTTCTCTCGGTTTGAATGCCTATAAAAGATGAAGTGGCGACGGCTGCTTCATTGATTCCTAAACGCTGCAATTTAAGAATAAAAATTTTCTTTTTACTTCTGCCGATCTCAAAGCCTGTCACGTTCATCAATAAAGTTTTTTTACCATAGTAGCCCACACGTTTTCCAAAATGAGTGTGGTATTCGTTCACAGAGTGACCGTTAGAATCCAAATACTCTGACTTTTGGACTTTGATATCATCCACCACTTGAGGGCTATAGCCGAGTTTTCTTAAGTTACTTTTGACCTCTGATGTTTCTTTGCCCAGCGCAGGCATAAATAAAGCACAATCTCTGACTTCAGACTTCATCCCAGTCGAGAGCAGCAAATCAGCTGTTACAACGCCTTTTGAATCAGCGAATGCTTGCGAAAATGATAATAAAAATAGGATTGATGCTATTAATCTACAAAACATGTCGTGTGTGCTTCAAGCTCTGTACCAGATTTAAACTCATTTGAATGGTTTAAACCTTCTAAGTGTCTTAACTTTCTGCGCTAATGACAATTTTGGTAGTTGTCTCAATTTGAGAAACAATTTGAGAAACAAAAGTAAGGATCTGAGTTTTGAAAATTCAAACTTTGCTATTTTAGAAATGCAAATGCCTTAAACGTTCTCGTGGCTCAGTGGTCTTCTAGGAGCTCTAAAATAAGTTCGCGGCGAGAGCTCAAGAAGATGATTGAGAGTTGCCATGTAAACGCAAGCATATCTGTCAATTTGATAAGCCAAGTAACTTTCCTCATTACCTGCGCGCATCAGTTGACCCCACTGCGGGTTGTACAAAGCTTGCTGTTTCTTAATTAACCCAGAAATTTGAGTGTCAATTTCAGTGATCTTTTTTTGCAATTGATCCACCGCTTTGTCTTCATCAATTTTAGGTGTATCAATCCTTTTGGTCATGATTTCAGTGAGCTCATCTTCAAAGGGCTCTTTTTTCTTCATCAGATCTTCGATCTCGTCGATAATGGGCTGAGCTTGCTTATTTTTTTCAACTTCATCAGCGATCTCTTCGATGACCATTGCCGTTCGCCAGTTGCATTCTTTTTTCAGTCGTAAAATATCACCGTAGATATGATCCCCGATATAAAGAATGTCATCGCCCTCGAGGCCTAAGTCATCAGTAAATTGTTTGGCATTGCCGCCCTGATAAACACCTGGCCCTAATTTATCGTTCCAGTTTGTCATAGATCCATCGGCTGTATTGACCCGAAGATACTTATTATTTTCGTAGAAAAATTTAGGCTTAGAAGCAAAAGTGATTGTGATTTCGAACAGATCTTCCCATGACTTATGATCTTTTAAAAAAGGGTTGATAGCATAATCCAAAAGTAATTTTGAGTAATAAAAATCAGAATTAGTTAGAATAAAAATTTTCTTCCCGTGCTTTTTATATTTTTCAAGCCGCTGAACAACCGTTTCATCTTTGATAATATACTTTTCTAAATTTTTTCTGACTTCATCCTTCAGCGAGCCATCTCTGTGGGCTTCATCTAAAGAATCCAGAACATCATCTGCGATTTTCGCATATTCGGGATAAACACGATTTGGATCAGAATCTTTAAGTTCCACAATCTGAGAAAATAGCACAGCCAATGACAACGAGAAAAAAGTATCAATGGCTAAGTATCCACCTGTGCTTAAATCGATATAAGTCGATCGATAAAGTTTTTTGTGAGCCTTAAAATCGATGGGTTTCATGCCATGATGTGAAGCTCGAATAGCCGTGTAGCGATTAAGTTTTAAAAGATTTCCTTTTTGTCGATCAATCACAAGTCCACGGATAGCATAATTATAATCAAACTGAAGTTTTCTTAAAGTTTCTGGGTAGGATTTATTCTTAATGAGTTTTGAAATAATAATCGAGTGAGACAGTCTTTCAAAATTTTCGCTGTTGTAGCGAACTAGGGTGTGATCCATATCAAGACCGATGTACTTAATTCGTTTCAAATTCAGAGTTCGGTTCACATAAACTTTTTGCGACATAATAATTAAAACCTCGCTAAGGGAAAGACTTCCATGATATGTCCAAAAGACGATGGCTCACAAGAAGGAAGAACTCGACGCTCTGAATCCCGATCAAAAACAGGCCCTGGAACTGCTCAGTTCTGGTGAAAATATCTTTTTAACGGGCGGTGCCGGCTGCGGGAAATCCTATGTGGTCAGACATTTTATGAAAGATGTCATTCCCAAGCAAATGCCCATCTTAGCTAGCACAGGTGCTGCAGCAGTCTTGTTAGGTGGACGCACTTTTCACAGCTTTTTTGGGCTTGGAATTATGGAAGGTGGGTTCGAAGCTACTTTCCAAAGAGTTTCCAATGACAAAAGACTTTTAAAAAGACTCAGCGAAGTTGAGGGTGTCATTCTAGACGAAGTCTCGATGATTCCCGGAGAGGCTCTTAGGCTGGCTGAAACTTTATCTCGGGTTGCTAGAAAATCTGATCTACCGTGGGGTGGTATGCGAATGATCGCCGTCGGTGATTTTGCACAACTTCCTCCGGTCACAAGAACAGGAAAGCGGGACTGGGCTTTTCAAAGTGAAGCCTGGGGCCAATCTGGATTTATTCCTTACAAACTGACTCACAATGAAAGAATCCAAGACGAAAGCTATTTGTCGGTGTTAAACAAAGTACGGGTTGGCACAGTTGACAGCGAAGTTCGAAGTTTTTTAGATGCACACCAGTTTGAGCATGATGATACGGATCTTGCGACTCGGCTTTTTTCAAGACGAGATCAATCTCTCACTTATAATTTGGAAAGACTCGGTGACATCGAGAGTGAAGAGGTCATGATTCCCTCCATTTATTTTGGCAGTGAGAAGCATCAAGAAATGCTGATGAAGCAAGGGCCTGTGCCTGTGCAACTGCAACTGAAAGTCGGTGCAGAGGTCATGTTTATTCAAAACGATCCTCAAAAAAGATGGGTCAATGGAACTCGTGGCACAGTTGTCTCTATTGAAGATGATAAGATTGTCGTAGAAAAACGACAGGGTCGGGATGTGACGGCAGAAAAACAACAGTTCAGTTATTTAGATGCTGACGGTCAAATTGTAGCTTCAGTGATTCAGTTCCCATTAACTCTCGCCTACGCCACAACAATCCATAAATCTCAAGGCGCCACATTAGATGAATTGTGGTGTGATCTCTCGAACTTATGGGAGCCAGGCCAGGCCTATGTGGCACTGAGTCGCCTGCGATATTCACGGGGACTTAAGATTCTCAAGTGGAGTCCAAATTCCATCAAGGTTGACCCTTTTGTTAGACAATTTTATTCGACCATGGAATAAATATTTGATCAGGAGATCATTTATGAAAATCATTTTAACTCTCGCTTGTTTATTTGCATTTCAGTTCTCTCAAGCTCAAAACGTAGGCCTCAAGGTCGATGATATTAATGTCGAAGATGGCACAACCATCGAAATTAAAAAGGGTGTCAAATCATCAGGTTCCATAGGAACGATTGTGTCAGCCCCTTTATATGAGATCACAGAAGGTGAAGAGTCCATCGACGGTGACGGTGCTCCACTTTTAAAAGAAGCTCGTAACAATCATAAAAAAGCCTGCTCTGATTGGAAAAAAGAATTCAAAGAAATGAACAAAGATAATAAAATTATCACGATGAACTGTGGTAAGCCTGCTTGTGCAACCGAAGCCATGGAAACTGTCTGTACTTCCAAGGCCACGTATAAAATGAAAGTTCGCCTGAACTAAAAAGGAGTTCTCATGCCAATGAACGAACAAAACCCAGTAGGTCTTAATGGCGTCAGTTTTATCGAGTATTCGGCACCTGCAGACAAAAACACATTACCAGCCCTCTTCGAGAAAATGGGCTTCAAAAAAGTCAGCACGGCCTCTGACGCAAAAGTCGATCTTTATCGTCAGGGAAATATTAATTTTTTATTGAACTTACAGCCCGATTCTTTTGCTTCCCACTTTTCAAAACTTCATGGGCCAGGAATATGCTCGACAGGTTTTCAAGTTTTTGATGCTGAAAAAGCTTTTGCTGTCGCAGTCGAGCGAGGAGCAAAGCCTTTCACTGGATCAGCTGCGGCCAAAGGTGCGACTCCATTTCCTGCTGTCTATGGCATTGGTGACAGTTTAATTTACTTTATTGATGAAAAAAACAAAACCCAACTTTTTGAGTCCGTGTTTAAAATTGCACCTCAAGATCAACATCCAGTAGGCTTTGGCCTTCAAGTCGTAGATCATTTCACCAACAATGTGCCTCGTGGTGAAATGGAAAAGTGGTGTCAGTTTTATACTGATGTTTTTAACTTCCGAGAAACACGTTACTTCAATATCAAAGGAAAAATGACGGGTCTGGAATCAAAAGTGATGCGATCACCGTGCAGTCAATTTTCAGTGCCAATCAATGAGCCGACCGGAGAAAAATCTCAGATCCAAGAGTACTTAGATGAATACAAAGGTTCAGGCATTCAGCACTTAGCACTGACAACTGATGACATTGTGAAAACTTTAGAAACCATGAAAAACACAAAAATTGAGTTCTTGTCACCACCGCCAAACTCTTATTATGCCATGCTGAAAGATCGCATCCCCAATGTGATCGAAGATGTCACACGCCTAGAAAAAAACGCGATTCTTGTGGACGGAGATCAAGAAGGCTACCTACTTCAGATTTTCACAAAAAATGTGATTGGACCGATTTTTTATGAAGTTATTCAAAGAAAAAATCATTCTGGTTTTGGTGAAGGCAATTTCCAAGCTCTGTTCGATGCCATCGAACGGGATCAAAAAGAACGCGGCTACTTGTAGGGGGATCTGTGTTTCAATATTCTCAAGGCAAACATACGACTCAGGGTCATAAAGCCATTCCTGAAAATCATTTTGAAGAAGAGCAAGGCCGTAAAGGATTTTACGGTCAAGTTTCTCATCTGATTAAACCCGAGCCCAGCACTCGATGGGTGAATATTGATGGCAACTTAAAGCCCCACTTGTTTGATGCTGTGGAAATGAAGAAAAATTACGGTGCCTGGCAACGAATGATGTTCAATTCTGACGTGACCATTTGTAACCTTTGGCTTCAAAAAGCAGATGATGCGAAAGCCACAGGTTTTCGAAATGCCGATGGAGACACTCTTTATTTTTGTCACATTGGCTCTGGCCAAGTGATGACTGAATACGGGTTATTGAGTTTTAGAAAGGGAAGCTACATTTGTATTCCAAAATGTGTGACTCATTCAATATTCCCAGCAGAAGAATCTCAATTTTTAGTGATTGAATCTCACTCTGGTGCCTACAAAGAACCTGATCGTGGCATGGCTGGTAAAAATGCATTTTACGATCCCGCCTCCTTTGGAAAACCAGATTTGGATCAATTGCATGATTTCAAAAAAAAATCAGGTGTAAAAGTCCTTAGTATTATTGCAAAAAGAAATTCTGAGCCTACTACTTTTTCCTACTCCAATTGTTATTACGATACAGTTGGATGGAAAGGTGATTTTTGGCCCTTCACTTTGCACATCAGTGATTTGATGCCAATTTTAAGTGCCAGAGTTCACTTGCCACCTTCGGCACATACCACTTTTGTAGCCAACGGTTTTGTTGTTTGTACTTTTCTGCCGCGACCCCTTGAAACGGATGCTGATGCCTTGAAAGTTCCTTTTTATCATCAGAATATTGATTATGATGAAGTGCTTTTTTATCACGATGGTAATTTCTTTTCCCGGGATAATTTGCACGCAGGTATGCTGACCCTTCATCCAGCTGGATTTCCCCACGGCCCCCATCCGAAAGCTGTAAAAAGTGTAGGTACTAAAACTCATACAGATGAAGTGGCTGTTATGATCGATACTTGGAAAAATTTAAACATTGATCCAGAATTTATGAGCTGTGAAAAGCCGGATTATTGGAAATCATGGATGACAAAATAAAGCTCAGTTTAGATCAAGCGATGCAGCTTGCGATTGATGAGGCCTACAAAGGTGCTGCATTTGTTTCTCCTAATCCTAAAGTTGGTTGTGTAATTTTAGACTCTCATGGTTGTTTATTGTCCAAAGGCCATCACCAATTTTTTGGTGGACCCCACGCTGAAGTGGAAGCTTTAAAAAATTTGAACTACGAGCAACTCAAGGGCGCAACGTTGATTGTGACTTTAGAACCCTGTGCTCATGAAGGGAAAACTCCGTCCTGTGCAAGTAAAATTGCGACGCTTCCCATCGCCCAAGTTGTTTATGGCATACAAGATCCCAATCCCTTAGTGGCTGGCCTTGGGGCTCAGATCATTCGAGGTGCTGGCATTCAAGCTTTAGAGTATCAGGGAACATTAAAGGCAGAATTATTTGATGTTTGTGAAGAATTTTTTGTGAATTTCACAAAGAAAAGAGTTTTTGTGGCCATGAAAGTGGCACAAAGTTTAGACGGGAAAATAGCTCTTAGAAATGGACAAAGTCAGTGGATCACAGGTCCTGAATCCAGAGAGGAAGTCCAACGGATTAGGTCTCACTATGACGCTGTTCTTGTGGGCCATGGGACTTTAGTGAAAGACAATCCATCTCTCAATATTCGAATTCCTGGTCTTGAGAAAATAAATTGGGCTGTGATTTTAGGCTCCAAAGAAGTCTCAAAAGAAATGAACGTATTTAAAGTTAGACCTTTTGATAAAGTGGTGTCTTTGAGCGGCGAGCTTTCAGAGGTTTTGCAGCAGATGTGGAACTTAGGAATTCGAAGTGTCTTGGTCGAGGGAGGATCTACAGTATTCTCTAACTTTATAAAAAGTGGACTCGTTGATAGGCTTCACCTATTTACTGCCCCTATTTTGTTGGGTCAGGGCATCGGCTGGACTGATGAGCTCGAAATAAAAAATCTAGATTTAATTGCGCGTCCCCAGCGCGTAAAGACTCAAAAACTTGGGGTTGATACCTACCAAAGTCTGGTTTTAAATTTGGATTTTAAGCTTTAAACTCAGCATTAGAGAATTAATCACATAAATATTAACCTAGTAAAATTAATTACTTAGAAGATAAAAATACATTTATAAAGCTTAACTCAAGAAGACTGGACCCTTTTGAGACAATAATTATGCTATATTGTCTCAATATGGACCCTGACGGATCGAGTTCGAGACAGAACCCTTTAAAAATTGAATGGACACTCTTCTGGGAAGGCCTTTTTGGCGATGACGAGAAGGACTCTGAGATGAAGCCCCCTGTGGCTTTAACAAAAGAAAAGCTGAAAGAGCTTTCTCGCGAACTTTCTAGCCAGCGAAAACAACTTTACAAGCAAATTGAAACTTTAAATAAAGAGCTCGAAATGAATTCAGCCAAGCTTGAAAGTTTGAAGCTTGTGGGTGGCGAAACTGATGACACCATGGCACGGATCAACGAGCTCACTGATAAGGGTCAAGACCTTAGCCTTCAACTTCAAAAGCTCAATCAAAAGCTTCAAATCGTTCGTGAACATGAGAAGGATTGGATCTAAGCTGTTTTAAATGGCTTCAGACAAACAATCTCTACCAATTGATCAGTATCTTTCAGAGATTACAAATAAACTTAAGACTGGGTCCTCTGTCGTCTTAACAGCGGCACCTGGAGCCGGTAAAACCACTCGAGTTCCGCCAGGGCTTATGAGTTTAGCAAAAAAAAAGATTGCAGTTTTGGAACCCCGAAGAATAGCTGCTGTTGCCGCAGCCCTTCGAATCGCTGACGAGAATCAATGGAAACTGGGTCAGGAAGTTGGCTTCGAGGTCCGATTTGATCGAAATATTTCTCAAAATACAAAAATCGTTTTCCTTACAGAGGCCTTGCTACTTCGAAAAATGAGCGCAGACCGTACACTTTCAGAATTTGATCTGATTATCTTGGATGAATTTCATGAGCGTTCAATTTATACTGACGTCGCTTTAGGATTAGTTAAAGAGCTTCAAATGCTTGAGCGGCCTGATTTGAAACTTGTGGTGATGTCAGCCACTTTAGATGCACAAAAGATTTCTGATTTTTTGGATCAGGCCCCAATCATCAATGTCCCTGGCCGCCTTTTCCCGATGAAAATTGAATACGACCAAAAACCCCAAGCACTTTCCTGGAGTCCGCAGGTCACGGATCGAATCATTGAAAAAATTAAATCAGCAACACAGGTTTGTAAGCAAGACATCTTGATATTTCTGCCTGGAGTTTTTGAAATCGAGCAGTGCTTAAGAAAAGCTGCTGAAATGGATTTTTTGAAAGGCTTTTTACTTTTGCCACTGCATGGAAGGTTGTCATTAGAAGAACAAACGAAAGCCCTGCGATCAAATCAGGTCCGTAAAATTATTTTCTCTACAAATGTAGCAGAATCTGCAGTCACCATCGATGGAGTTGACTGTGTGATTGATAGTGGTCTTGAGCGAGCCTCAGTTCATCAGTATGGATCTGGGTTTCAAAAGCTTTCCACTTACCGAATTAGTTTAGCCTCAGCCCATCAAAGAGCAGGTAGGTCTGCTCGGCAAACCAATGGATATTGCTTAAAACTTTGGATGCCCCATGATGAAAGATCTTTTTCAGAATATGCATTACCAGAGGTTAAAACACAGAATTTAGCGGATATATTTTTGTTTCTAACAGTTTTAGGAATCCAAGATCCCAGATCATTTTCTTGGTTTGAACAGCCTACGGCAGCTCACATTCAACAATCCATGGATCAGCTCAAGAAACTAAAACTTGTGAATGACTATGGCGTGACAGAGTTGGGTCGTAAAGTACAAAAACAACCACTTCCCATTCGATTAGCCCTTTTGTTTGAGAATTTTAAAGCCAATCAAAAAGAAGAATTAGGGGCCTGGGTGACAGCTCTTCTGTCTGAAAAAGTAAAAATGAAAGCAGATTCTTCGGATCAATCAGAGTGTGATGTGATTTCGGCTCTTGTAGGCCTCAATGGATTCAATCGAAAAAAACTTGAGCCTGTAGTTAGACAACTTAGTCCCAGAGCTTCTCAGTATAAGTGGAAAGATGATGACGAGCTTATTTTGAAAAAAACATTGGTACAAAGTTTTGCAGATCAAATAGGAAAAAGAAGAACCAAAGAATCTGATCGGGGGGTTTTAGCAAGCGGTCGGGGCGTTGTGTTTCATCCACAAAGTCTAGTCAAAAGAAGTCCTTATTTTGTGGCCCTTGAAGCCTTCGATCAAGAGGGCTCTCAGGAATCAAAAGTCAGTTTGGCATCAGGTTTAGAAGAAAACTTTTTGATTCAGAATTTTTCGGATCAACTGAAGTCAGTTGATCAAGTCATTTGGGATCAAAATAAAAAAGAATTTTATCTGCAATCAGAAAAGTCTTTGTGGGGATTAAAGCTTGGACAGTCCACACTGAGTCGAGTCACAGGACAATACATTAAGGAACATTTACCTAGCGTGGCTTTGAATAATTTTGATTGGATTGTAAAAAACCATGAAGGCTTTCAAAGCTGGTGGCAAAGATTTATCTTCTACAAAGAAAAAGTAGAAAAAGTTGAACTCGCTGAAGTAGAAAAAAAATCATTGGTTGAAAAAGCCCTGCAGTCCGCTTGCATGGCTGCAAATTCACTAGACGATCTATTGCAGCAAGACCTCATCTATTTTTTTGAATCGCTTTTAGATCCAAGTGTTCAAGCAGGTATGAAAAAGTGGGTTCCAGAGTTTTTAGTGGCTGCCAAAGATAAACGAATCAAAGTGCACTATGTGGGTGAACAAGCCCCATTTGTTGAAGTGAAAATTCAAGATGCTTTTGTGTGGTCAGAAACCCCTGTGGTTGGAAAAGATATTTTAGTGACACTGTATTTGCTTGCTCCCAACATGAGACCCATGCAAGTGACAAAAGATCTGACTGGATTTTGGAGTGGGTCCTATGCTGAAATTCGAAAAGAACTGAAGCCTCGGTACCCGAAGCATGATTGGCCCGAGCCTCGGGCGAAGAAATAAAATCATTGTTCGATAATAAGCGTTGTAGCGGGGGTTTTTGGCAATGAATTTCACCGATTTTTAAAACTTGCGACGTATCTTTGGTTTACGTAGAAAAGTAGGATCAACCGGCAATGCTCTCAAGCTTTTCTTTACGTTTTTTGACTTCTTTAAACTCAGGTTCCGCATCAAACCCATTTGGGTAAAGAATAATCTCTGGAGAAAGCCCCATGAAGGCAGCAAGGCGGAGAGCAATTCGAGGACCAACATCCCTGCGGCCGTTTTCAATTGCACTTAAATTTGCCTGGGAAATTCCACAGGCAAAGGCCATATCGTCCTGTGAAATTTCAAAATTTGTACGCCAAGATTTTACAAGGCTGCCAGCTGTCGTTGCGCTACGAAAGACATCGAGAGGGTTCTTTAATTTAGGTTTCATAATTTTCCGCCTTTTCTGTAGTCATGCACATCAGTTATTCGAGCTATTTTGATTTTCACCACTTTTTGTCAGCTCGAATAGACTCGGGACCGTGTAAAGATATTTGTCGGACCCAAGCTGCAAGGACTTCTTCATCGGCTTTCGAAATTCGTCTGGCTTTGATGAGCTGCTCTACTTCAACTTGGGTTTTTATGTTTTCGAACTGCACTTTCCACATTATTCCAAGCTAACTTTACTATATTGACATGTCAATAGTGATAAGTCAAATTTGATATATGACTGTGTTGATTTTTGGTCTATTTCGAGACTTTCTGAGTCCAGATGCTCCTTTTAAGTGTACCCTTGGAGATAGCTGCCCTTGCGGCTCGATTCTATTCACGATCTACACAATGGGCGATGGTCCTTACATAAAGTGTCACATTCTAAGAAACACAGTGCTTAGTTCCAGCCCTATTATTAGGATCGAGTTATGAAATATATTTATTTTCTTGTGATCTTTGCTTTTGGCTTCACCGCCGGGCGCTGGTCAGCTCGAGATATTAATGCAAACTTGGCAAATATCCCAGATACTGAATCAACATTTAATTCTCAAGGTAAGTCTACCGTCCCGACAGTTAAAGTGGACGCGCTTTCTAAAGGCGAAGCACCTACTCATGAATCAAAATTATCAGAAAGTCCTAACCTGGTGCGAACAGATGACAAAGCAAGAGAAAAACAGATCAGACACTTGTTTGCTCAGCTGGTAGAAGCAAATGAAAAAAACCAGATCGAAGAACAAAATAAGCTTTTTCGCGAAATGGAATCTTTGAATCCTCGTCATGAAACCGTTTTTCAGGCTAGAGCTATGTTTTTACAAGACGATGAAGACTGGCAGGGAGCACATGATGTTCTGAAAGAATGTGTCGGAGTCATTCCCGATTCAGTGTATTGCCTTAGACACCTTGCAAATATCCGTTCGAGCACCACCGATGAGAAACTTCGTTACGGGAGCGAGTGTCTACAGGCCTCAAAGAATGATCCTTTGTGCCTGGTAGATGTAGCCATGGCCTTGCAGCTCAAAGGTGAATTCGCCAAAGCGAAGGATTTTTTTGAGCTGGCTTTGAATCTTCCACAAAGCGGCGAAGGCTACAATAAAGACTATCTGCTTTATCAATATGCCCACACCCTTGAGAGTCTGGGATTATACGCAAAAGCTAAGGTAGCCTTTAGAGAGTCCTGCAGACTGAAAATGAAGTCTGCCTGTGAAGAACTGCAAAGACTAGAAAAGCTGGCAAGATAGAGGCATTAGCCCGTTCGATCTAACTAATACCTCTACGTTTCGAACCGAAGGCTCAGTCATTTTACTGACCCTTCTTAGCCTAGTAAAATACGGAAATATTTCTTAACTTTGATTCGACAACCGAGGCGAAACATTGACCATTAAACTTCAATATTTTTTTAGATAAACGATAAGAATGGCACTAATTTGCAACAGTTTGAAAAGTCTAGTCATTGGTGTTATTCGATATCCACAAAAATAAAAGAGAATGCAGAGTTTTATGGACTGGAAAAAAGAACTTAGAAATCTAGAGGGTTGGCACTTTGGCGGAAAAGGCTCAGGCATTGAAGATGAGTTGGCAAACTTAGTAGTAAAGGGAATCAAATCTGCTACTTGTAGCTGGTATGAGGTTTACCAAATAGAAAACGAACCAATTCCAAAAGTCGGAGAGCGATCTTATATTTTGAACTCGAAAGATGAGCCTGTTTGCGTAATTGAGTTGATCGATGTTCAAGTGAAGC
>Ga0114979_10001299_pt1 | contig 16780 bp, 13 predicted proteins | sample S_140625_EF_Meta_FD_87315 | JGI IMG/M metagenome (GOLD analysis project Ga0114979, IMG submission 87315) | Freshwater microbial communities from Lake Simoncouche, Canada to study carbon cycling - S_140625_EF_MetaG | ecosystem: Environmental > Aquatic > Freshwater > Lake | place: Lake... | reverse complement strand
CAGGCGCCCTCCACGATCTTCTCAATGCCCTGGTTTGGTTGAGTTTTCCTCGGGTCAAGGCGGTCTTGCATCAGCTTCAAGCGACCGAGATTGCGCGGGACGGCATTCGCGCTGCCCGCGGGCGCCTGCGCGATGGGGTAACTTTGCTCGATGAAAATGGGATTTTCCTGGTGATACAGGACCAGTCTGACGCAACGCGGCTGCGCGAGCGGGCCTGGCGTAGCCTTCTCTATGAGGACCGCGCGCGCTGGGGCCCGGAGATTTGCGCCGTCCCGCTTGGCCATGGGTTAGTTGAACGTCTGGTGCGCCCTTACCCCGCGCTCACCGCGCATGTGCGACCGTTGCGCCTCCCGCCTGCGTGGTTCGCATTGCCGCCGCATGAACAAATCCGTCAACTCGATCGTGCTGCCGCCACTCGTCTGCGCGCTCGGCCGCCGCTCCCTCGTGCGCTTCATCCCCTGCCGGTCCTGGGTGTTCCGGGCTGGTGGCCCGGCAACCGGGACCCCGCCTTTTACAGTAACGAGCGTGTTTTTCGTCCTCGCCCCGCGTAAACTGTGGGTGGGATGTGGGCTAGGCGATCGCTGTCGCCCATCGGTTTAGGCCGATGGCGGGGGAGGAAGGTCCGGGCTCCACAGGGCAGGGTGCTGGCTAACGGCCAGGCGTTTGGCGATTTCGGTCGCTGGGCGACGGAAAGTGGCACAGAAAATATACCGCCGAAGCCGCAAGGCTGGTCAGGGTGAAAAGGCGAGGTAAGAGCTCACCGCGGGTCCGGCGACGGGCCTGGCAGGCAAAACCCCACCCGGAGCAACATCAAATAGGCACGCGCAGTCCCGGTTTTCGGACTGGAATGGCAGGGCGGCTCGTCCAAGCGTGCGGGTAGATGGCTAGAGCGGCTCCGCAATGGGTCGCCCAGAGGAATGATCGTCACGCCGGGAAACCGGCGCACAGAACCCGGCCTATCGGCCCGCATCCCCCTTTTTTTGCAGCGCCGCGACCAGCGGATCGGGCGCGCTCCCCACTCTGATGACAACCCACTTGCACAGCGCCGCCCAAGGCTCTGATTCAACATGGTTTTTGTGTGATTTCCAAAATCTAAAATCGCTCCTAAGTCCTTGTCGCTATTGAAAAAATCCCCGTTGATGAGCTTGACCAGCGGTAGTTTTTTGCCTTAAAGTGGGGGACGGTGTCAAAACGTGGTGGGGAGTGGGGTGATGAGGCCAAAATCCTCTTCGCCCGATGGTGTAATCGTGTTCCAGGGAAGCTCAGCACTCAGCCTAGATCCAAAGGGTCGCATGACGGTCCCCGCGCGGCACCGCGACTCATTGGCGTCGCTTTGCGACGGGGCGCTGACACTCGTTCGTCACCCAGACGGGTGTCTGGTGCTGTATCCGCGTCCGACCTGGGAACAGCAACGCGAGCGGATTGCGGCGTGGCCGGCGAATGCCCGGGTCTGGCAGCGCATCCTCTTGGGTAGTGCAACCGATGTCGAGATGGATTCCGCGGGTCGGATTCTGGTCTCGCCCGAGCTGCGGGCGGCTGCATCGCTGACGCGCGATGTAATGTTGTTGGGCCTGGGTAATCGATTCGAGGTATGGGACGCCGGCACGCTCAGTGCTCGCGAGACCGAGGCGCTCACGGCGCCGCCGCCCGATGCTGTGGCTTCTTTTGCCTTCTGATGGACGCTCAATTTCAACACCGACCCGTTCTTTTCGAGCAAACGCTCGGAATGATGGCGGTCCGCGAGGATGGGGTCTACGTCGATGCCACCTTTGGTCGCGGCGGTCACGCCCGAGGGTTGTTAGATCGACTGGGCCCCGATGGCCGGCTCATTGCGATTGACCGTGACCCGGAAGCGGTCGCTGCAGCGCGGGCGATTAATGACCCGCGCTTTTCGATTGATCACGCGCCGTTCTCGGAACTGGCCGACGTGTTGCAGGCCCATGGGGTGGTAGCCATTGACGGCGTACTGATCGACCTGGGAGTTTCCAGTCCGCAACTCGACGACGCAAGTCGCGGGTTCAGTTTTCGTCACGATGGTCCCTTGGACATGCGCATGGACCCGACCCGGGGCATCTCGGCTCGCGATTGGCTGCTGGCGGCTGACGAGGCCCAAATTGCGGCGGCCCTCAAGTTGCACGGCGAAGAACGAGCGGCTGCACCCATTGCGCGAGCGATCGTGGCCAGGCGTCTTGAGGCGGGTGAAAACGCTTTGCGTGGCACCGCTGAACTCGCGGCCCTGGTTGCCAGGGTCGTTCGACGCCGGCCGGGCGCGGTTGCACCGGGCAAAGATCCGGCAACTCGGACTTTTCAGGCCATCCGAATCGTCGTTAATTCCGAACTCGATGAAGTGGCCACGGTTTTGCAGATCGCGACCGATCGTCTGCGCCCGGGCGGGCGCCTCGTGGTGATTGCGTTCCACTCGCTCGAAGATCGAATCGTGAAGCAGTTTCTCGCTCAGGAATCAGGTCGGGCGGGATCGTTCCCGAGTGCGGGGTCGAGTAAGGGTTCGAGTAAAGGTTCGGGTAAAGGGCCGCTCCCCGTGGGTCTGCGGGGCCTGCCCCCACCTACTGGTGCCAAGCTGCAGTCGGCTTCCCGCCTGCGATTGCTGCCTCGAGTGTTGCCGGATGCGGCAGAAGCGGCTGCAAACCCGCGGGCCCGCTCGGCGGTCTTGCGCGGTGCCGAACGTCTGCAGGCGGTGGCGTGATGACCCGCATCGATATCGTCCTCACGATTTTGCTGGTCTTGTGTTCGCTCCTGCTGGTGGAGTCCCAGCACAAGAACCGGCGCGCCTACATTGAACTCGAGCGGGCGCAGCAGGCCGAAGCCAAGCTGCAGGTGCAGTGGAACCAATTGCAGCTCGAACAGTCGCGCCTGACCAAGACGTCGCTGATCGCGGAAGCGGCAGCGCGCGACTTGAAAATGCAAGGGGTTGTCCCGGCTCGGACGCTCTATCTGTCGGAACCTGCGGGCGCTAAACCATGAGAAAGACCCGGGTTCATTCGTTCACCCCCAATCCCTTGCTCAAGGTCCAGTTGCCGGCAGGACGTTCACGTTTCGCCATGTTCGTGATGTCTTGTGCGTTCCTGGCGCTCGTTGCGCGGGCGCTCTGGCTTCAAGTCTGGTCCAATGATTTTCTTCAGCGCCAAGGCGAGGTGCGATTCATGCGCACCCTCGAGATGCCAGCCACGCGCGGTGGGATCACCGACCGTAACGGGGCGATTCTGGCCAAGAGCCTGCCCGCGCGGGCAGTGTTCGCAAACCCTGGCGATGCCCAACTTGAGCCCGGCCAGATCAGCGAATTGAGCAAGCTCCTGGGGATGCCCGAACGGGATCTGACGAAGCGTCTGGCCTCGGATAGCAAGACCTTTGTCTATCTGAAGCGTCAGGTCGACGCGCCGGAAGCCGAGAAAATCGCCGCCCTCAAGCTACCGGGGATTCACCAGTTGCCCGAGTACAAGCGGCATTATCCCGATGGCTCGACGATTGCCCATGTGGTGGGTTTTACCAACGTCGAAGACGCCGGTCAGGAGGGGATGGAACTCGTGCATCAGCGCGGCCTGGCCGGACATGCAGGGGCTCGCCGCGTCATGCTCGATCGGATGGGCAACATCATCGAGGATGTCGGAACGCTGCGCGAGCCGCAGGACGGCAGCGACCTGCAGTTGTCGATTGATACCCGGATTCAATATCACGTGTTCGACGCTGTGCGCGATGCCGTTAATCAACACCGCGCGGTGGCTGGTGCGGCTGTCGTCCTCGATGCGAAGACGGGCGAAGTGTTGGCGCTCGCTAACCTGCCGACTTACGACCCCAACGAGCGGGGTGCCCTATCGGGCGCACAACTGCGTAACCGGGTGATGACCGATACCTTTGAGCCGGGTTCTACATTCAAGCCATTCGCGATTTCGGCCGCTCTAGAGGCGGGGATTGTCAAGCCCAGTTCGATGGTGAACTGCTCGGGCAAGCTGACGATTGGCTCGGCATCGGTTGGTGATGCGCACGGCCATGGGACTTTGTCGGTCGAGGAGGTATTGCAGAAATCCTCCAATGTGGGCACCGCCAAGATCGCATTGCAGTTGCCGCCGCAGCGGATGTGGGAACTCTATAACTCACTTGGGTTTGGGCAGGCGCCAGAGGTGGGATTTCCCGGTGCGGTGGCGGGACGTGTGCGCCCCTGGAAGACCTGGAAGCCGATCGAACAGGCAACGATGTCCTATGGCCACGGGATCTCGGTGTCGTTGCTGCAACTGGCCCGGGCCTATACCGTCTTTGCCCGCGATGGCGAGATCATCCCGCTCACCTTCCTAAAAAGCGAACAACCCGCCGTCGGTCAACGGGTCATGAAGGCCGAGACTGCTCGAGCCGTTCGACACATGCTTGAATTAGCCGCCGGCCCAGGTGGCACGGCGCCAAAAGCGCAAATTCCGGGGTTCAGTGTGGCGGGCAAGACCGGTACTGCCCACAAACTTGAAGGCGGGCGTTACGTCACCCGGTACGTCTCGTCCTTCGTGGGTTTTGCTCCCGCGTCGAACCCCCGCGTCATCATCGCAGTGATGATCGATGAGCCCTCGGCGGGGGAGCATTACGGCGGAACCGTCGCGGCGCCGATCTTTGCCCGGATTGCCAGCGATACGATGCGTACCCTGCGGGTGACGCCCGACATCCCGTTACGCGCCGAGACCGGCGCTGGTTCCAAATCGGGCCCTGGTTCTGTTTCTGGTCCATCGACTGGCTCGGCTCCGGTCGGCAAGACCGCGCGCGCGCCGGCCCGCAGTCGAGGGAACGCGTAATGACGGCGCGTCCACCTAACGATGCATTGGCTACCGCCGGGATGCTCTCACCCGAGGCGATGACCGCCGTTCGATGGCTTCGACGAGGTGCACACTGGAGTGCAAGCGCGCGACTGCGCCTCGATAGCCGTCAGGTGCGACCAGGCGATGTTTTCGTGGCTGCACCGGGTGGCAAAACCGACGGTCGGCGCTTCATTGCGGAGGCCGTTCAGGCGGGTGCTGGGGCGATCCTTTGGGATCCAGCGGATGGATTTGTATGGCCCGCAGAACCCCATTCCGGGTTTTTCGGGTCTGGGCGCAACGTCGCGAATGCGGCGCTCATGGCTGCACATCGCAATTCGGGGCCGATTGCTGCCGAGTTGCTTGGGCATCCCTCGGCGCGGATGGCGATTACTGCATTTACCGGAACGAATGGCAAAACCACCTGTTCGCAGTGGCTGGCGCAGTTATTGGAGAGCGACGGAACGCCCTGCGCGGTGGTTGGCACGCTGGGCGCCGGGCGATTTGGACCGCTGGAAAACCTCACTGTGCTGGGTCTGACCACGCCTGAAGCAGTTGATTTGCAATCGATGCTGGTCGATTGGACGCAGGACGGACTGGGGGCTGTTTCGATGGAGGCCTCCTCGATCGGCATCGCGGTGGGGCGTCTCCATGGCACTCAAATCAAAACCGCTGTCTTTACCAATCTGACGCGCGATCATCTCGATTTTCATCCAGATTTCGAATCGTATGCCCAGGCAAAGGCGACGCTTTTTGCATGGCCGGGTCTGGCGTCTGTCGTCGTCAATTGCGACGATGCGATGGCCGACCGGATGCTCGAGGCGGTGCCCAGCCACGTCCAGCGGATTGGCTACCGGATCGACTCCAAGCGCCGCGGGGTTCAGGCCAGTGAGCGAGTGGACGCATGGCTGAGGGTCGAGCGGATCGAGACCCTCGATTCGGGGGGTTACCGGATCGAGATCGACGGAGATTGGGGGCGTGGTTCAGTCAATTTGCGGGCGCCCGGGCGGTTCAACATCAGCAATGCGCTCGCCGTGGCGGGCTCGGCGCTGGCCAATGGAATGGGCTTTGAGCAGGTGCTGGTTGGGCTCGCCAAGCTGAGCCCGGTGCCGGGGCGGATGGAATCCCTGACCGAGCGCGATTCCCCGCTGGTTGTGATCGACTATGCCCATACCCCCGATGCGCTGATCCAGGTGCTGGGTGCGTTACGCCCGATCGCAAAAGTGCGCGGCGGACGCCTGCATTGCATTTTTGGCGCAGGCGGTGATCGGGACACCGGTAAGCGCGCCCTGATGGGCGAAGCGGTTGCGCAGCACGCCGACACCCTGATGATCACCACGGATAATCCGCGCAGCGAAGATCCGGCGCAGATCGTGCGCGCAATCCTCGAGGGCGTCGCACGGGTGCCGTCAGCCAATGGCGTTCAGGTCGATCATGATCGCAGGCGGGCCATTCAACAGGTTATCGGCGCTGCTGAGGCCGCTGATGTCATCCTGATTGCTGGCAAGGGTCATGAATCTGTCCAGGAGATCGCGGGCCAGCAGTTGCCGTTTCGTGATGTCGATGAGGCCCGGCTCGCGCTCAGCCAGCGGAGTGATCGTGCAGCTTGACTTGCAGCAGGCCCAACGCTGGATCCCCGGGGCGGTTGGCCACTTTCCGGCCGGTGCGTCGGCAGTCGTGAACGGGGTCTGTACCGATACCCGCGCCATTACTCCCGGATGCATGTTCGTCGCCTTACGGGGCGATCGGTTTGATGGCCATACATTTGCCGATGCAGCCATCGCCGCCGGTGCGAGTGCCGTCATGCTCGAGACCGCTTCTGCGGTGTGCGCCGCGGCAAGGACGGACGCGCAAATTCAGGTACCCGATACCACCCTGGCCCTTGGGGCCTTGGCTGCGGGTTGGCGGGCCCAGTTTGACCTGCCCGTCATTGCAGTGACCGGGAGCAACGGCAAGACGACGGTCAAGGGCATGATCGCCGCGATTCTCGAGGCCGCTTTTGGCCCGGCGCGTTACCACGCGACGCCAGGCAACCTGAATAATCAAATCGGCGTTCCGCTCACGCTTCTGGGGCTCAGTGCTGAGCATCGTGCGGCCGTCGTCGAACTTGGGATGAATCACCCGGGTGAAATCGCCGGGCTTGCCCACATGACCGGTGCATGTGTCGCGCTTGTCAACAATGCGCAGCGCGAGCATCAGGAGTTTCTTGACGGGGTTGAAGCGACTGCACTCGAAAACGGTGCTGCCATCACCGAACTCGGCCCTGACGGCGTGGCTGTGTTCCCAGCCGACGACGCCTTTGCGCCATTGTGGCGATCATTGGCGGGTTCGCGGTCGGTGATCCAATTCGCACTTGGCGATGACGGTCAAGCCGTGGTCAGTGCATCCGAGGACGCCGATTCGGCTGGATTCGAGCTCCGATTGCGCGGCCTTGATGTCAATCTCACCGTACGCTTGGCCATCGACGGCCAGCATAACGTGCGCAACGCGCTCGCTGCGGCCGCCTGTTGTCGGGCGATTGGCGTGCCATCGGCTGCGATTGTCGAGGGGCTTGAGCGTTTCCGTCCACTCCCCGGGCGGTTGGTCCGGCATGCCCGCGCGGGCGCAGCCACGGTGATCGATGACAGTTACAACGCGAACCCCGACTCGGTCCGCGCGGCGATCGACTTGCTGGCTGGATTACGTCAACGCGGCGCGGCCGAACGGGTCGTTCTGGTCTTGGGCGATATGGGCGAGGTCGGGGCCAATGGACCGGAGTTTCATGCGGAGGTTGGTGCATGGGCCCGCCAGCAGGGGCTCGACACCCTCATCGCCACCGGGACCCTGGCCCGCGCTGCGGTGCAGGGTTGGACATCGACGACAGGTACTCAGGATCTTCAGACGGCGCTGCATTGCGAGTCAATTGATGAGGCGATCGCTGCGGCTCGGATCGCCGCAACCCCCGGGACCACGTTACTCGTCAAGGGTTCCCGCTTCATGCGAATGGAGCGGGTCGTGCACGGGTTGCTTGATGCGGACGTTGCTCACCCCGTCGGAGGGCATGCCTGAATGCTGCTCGAGCTGACCCAGTGGATTGCGCGCGAATTGCGCTTTTTTTCGGTCTTCAATTACCTGACGCTGCGTGCAGTCCTCGCCACGATGACCTCGCTTGGGATTGGGCTGCTGTTGGGGCCAATGGTGATCCGTCGGTTGGCGGCGCTCAAGATTGGCCAAGCCGTTCGCTCGGATGGTCCGCAGACCCACCTCGTAAAGACAGGTACGCCGACGATGGGCGGCGTTCTGGTCCTGTTATCGATCGCGGCTTCGGTGCTGCTGTGGGCCGATCTGAAAAATCGTTTCATCTGGATTGTGTTGGTCGTCACCTTGGGCTTTGGGGCCATTGGATGGTTCGATGACTGGCGCAAGGTCGTCCACCGCGACCCCGAGGGCATGCCCGCCCGCGAAAAATACTTCTGGCAGAGCGCTATTGGGATTGCGGCCGCGATCTGGCTCGCGTTCGCGGTACCGGCCGAGAGCGGGTCTGAGGCGCTTCGTCTGTTGATGGTCTGGGCAGGCAGCGGGTTCACCGGGGAGTTGCCGCCCAAGGCCGATCTGATCGTCCCATTTTTTAAGAATATTGCCTATCCGCTAGGCAGTTTTGGATTCATGGTCCTGACCTACTTCGTGATTGTTGGGACTAGCAATGCGGTCAATCTGACGGATGGGGCGGACGGCTTGGCGATCATGCCAGCGGTCCTCGTTGGCAGCGCGTTGGGTGTTTTCGCCTACGCCAGTGGCAATGCTGTTTTCGCCCGATACCTTTTTATCCCCTACATCCCGGGCGCGGGCGAACTGGTCGTGATTTGTGGTGCGCTGGCGGGTGCCGGCTTGGCCTTTCTCTGGTTTAACGCCTACCCGGCCCAGGTGTTTATGGGGGACGTGGGCGCCCTGGCCATCGGCGGTGCGCTCGGAACCATTGCCGTCATCGTGCGCCAGGAGATCGTGCTTTTCATCATGGGCGGCGTGTTCGTGGCCGAGACGCTTTCCGTCATGGCGCAGGTCGGATGGTTCAAGTTCACCAAGCGTCGCTATGGAACGGGTCAGCGGATTTTACGCATGGCGCCTCTGCACCATCACTTTGAGCTCTCGGGGGTCAAGGAATCCCAAGTTGTGGTCCGCTTTTGGATCGTCACCATGATGCTGGTCCTTTTTGGACTTTCATCACTGAAGCTGCGCTGAGCATCCTGATGCACGCCGCCACCCCGCAAGCTGCCGCCCCGCAAGCGGCCGTCAAGCCGGCCCGCAGGTCGTCGGGCGTTCGGCGGACTCCGGTCCGCAAACCTGTGCTCGATTCCAAGGTGTGGAACCCGCCGTTCGTCGTCCCGCCGGCCGATTTCAAGTGGCTAGGTGCGCGAGTTGGTGTTGTTGGCCTTGGCGATTCGGGCCTTGCCATGGCCCGCTGGCTGGCCGATCAAGGGGCTGAGGTACGGATTTGCGATAGCCGCGTAGCGCCCCCGCGCCTCGCCGAGTGGCAGCACGAGCACCCCCAGGCGCGCTTCAGCGGCGGCACCTTTGCGCTCAGGGACAGTGACTGGCTGGACGGACTCGATTGCCTGGCCTGGAGCCCCGGTCTGTCGCCCTATCTCGGACCATCCGCTGCACTGGCGGATTTGGTGCGTGAGCGGGCAATCCCGGTGGTGGGCGAGATTGAACTGTTTTGTCGCGCGATCGCCCAAGATCCGGAGTCGCCGCGCGTGATTGCCATCACTGGAACCAACGGCAAGACGACCACGTCGTGCCTTCTTGCCCATCTATTGGCGGCGGCTGGGACCACGGTTGCGTTGGCCGGAAACGTCGGCCCCCCAGCCCTTGAGGTATTGCTCGAACGCCGGCGCGCTGGCGCGCCAGCCGCTGTCTGGGTTCTTGAATTGTCGAGCTTTCAGCTCGAATTCGCCCCTTCGTTGGCGCCCCATGCCGCGGTGATCTTGAATCTGAGTGAGGATCATCTGGATTGGCATCCGGACCTGATCGAGTACGGTGGGGCCAAGCAGCAGATTTTCGCGCGCGCCAGAAGCTGTGTCTGGAATCGGGACGACCCGGTGACCGCCCCCCCCAACGTAGGGTCAGGCCGGGATGATCGCTTGATGGTCTCGTTCGGACTCGACGCGCCGAGTCGCTTGGGCGATTTCGGTATCGTTTGGGACGGGGGCTTGCCCTGGTTGGCTGAAGGCGTCGAAGCTGAAGTTTCGCTGCACCGTCGACCCGTCGCAGCTGGCAAGCGCGCCGTCCGGGTCAATCCACTGATGCCAGCGGACGCATTGCGAATTCGGGGCCGCCACAACCACGCCAACGCGTTGGCCGCGCTGGCGCTCGGGCGGGCAGCCGGGGTGCCAATGGCGCGTTTGCTGCATGGGCTGCGTGACTACGCCGGCGAGCCACATCGTTGCGAGTCGGTCGCTGTGATCGACGATGTCGAGTATGTCGACGACAGCAAGGGCACCAACGTGGGCGCGACGGTCGCGGCGCTCAATGGCCTGGGCGCAATCGACGATCAAGCGGTTGGCAAAACCTCGGCAAACAGGGCGGCCGCGCCCAGGCTGTGGCTGATTGCGGGTGGCGATGGCAAGGGACAGTCCTTCGAGCCGCTTGCGCAGCCCGTCGCTCGACACGCTCGCGCGGTCTTGTTGATTGGTCAGGATGCCACCCGTTTGCGTGCAGCGCTGGCGACGACGGGGGTCGAGCTGATCGATTGTGCAACCCTCGAGCAGGCGGTTCAGACTGCGGCGGAGCGGGCGCGCACCGGTGATGTGGTGCTGCTCTCGCCCGCGTGCGCGAGTTTCGGCATGTTCCGCAATTACCTGCACCGCAGCGAAACCTTCGTGGCCGCCGTTCAGCAAGTGGCGTTACAAAGGGGTCAGCCATGCTGAATCGCTTGTCCTTGCCCGGACTGATGACGTCAATTGGCGGTTCCCGAACCGGACGCGGCACGACCGACACGCGGGAGATCGACGTCGGACTCCTCCTGGTCGGTGTCGCCCTGCTCGCCTATGGGTTGGTCATGGTGTATTCAGCTTCGGTCGCCTTGCCGGATTCACCGCGCTTCGCCAATTTCCGTCCGACCCATTACCTGACCCGTCACCTCTTTGCCCTCGTACTGGGGGGTATCGCAGGCCTCCTGGTGTTTTCTGTGCCAATGAAGAAGTGGCAGCAGTGGGCACCCCTCGTTTTCGTGCTGGGCCTCGTGCTGTTGGTGGCGGTCTTGATCCCGGGTCTGGGCAAAGTGGTTTACGGCGCGCGGCGCTGGCTGCCGCTCGGGCCATTGAACCTGCAACCGTCTGAAGTCATGAAGCTCTTTGCGGTGCTTTATGCGGCTGACTACACGGTGCGCAAGCAGGACTGGATGCATCGGTTCTCGAAGGGTTTTGCGCCAATGGCAGGGGCGATGTGTCTCGTGGGCATGTTGTTACTTCTCGAACCCGACCTTGGCGCATTTGTGGTCATCGTGACCATCGCCATGGGCGTGCTGTTTTTGGGCGGCGTGAACCTGCGCCTAGCGCTGGGCATCCTGGTGACTCTGGCCATCACATTCTGCATTTTGATCTGGGTCTCCGAGTATCGCCGGGCCCGCATTTTTGCCTATCTCGACCCCTTTGCTCCCGACAATGTGCTTGGGCGGGGTTATCAGCTATCGCACTCCCTGATTGCATTCGGTCGGGGCGAACTTTTTGGCGTGGGACTTGGGGGTAGTGTTGAAAAATTGCACTATCTGCCGGAGGCGCATACGGACTTTTTGCTTGCGGTGATTGGCGAAGAGTTAGGGTTGGCCGGCGTATTGGTCGCGATTGGTTTGTTTTTCTGGTTTACCCGGCGCGCGTTCGAGATTGGCCGGCAGGCGATCGCGCTTGAGCGTAGCTTTCCCGGTCTGGTAGCCCAAGGCATTGCGATCTGGATTGGCGCGCAATCGTTTTTTAATATGGGTGTCAACCTTGGGCTCCTGCCGACCAAGGGGCTGACCCTGCCCTACATGAGTTACGGGGGGAGCGGCATCCTCGTCAACATCATGGCGCTGGCGTTATTACTGCGCATTGATCACGAGAATCGACGCCTGATGCGTGGGGCGCGGCTATGACAGCGCAGACTGCGGCTGGGGTCCGTACCGCGATGGTGATGGCGGGTGGGACCGGAGGTCATGTTTTCCCTGGCCTCGCCGTCGCTGAAATACTGGGTGCCCGAGGCTGGCAGGTTCATTGGCTTGGGAACCCAGAAGGGATGGAGGCGGGCTTGGTTCAGCGGGCGGGCTTGCCATTTCAGCCGGTTCGTTTTGGGGCCCTGCGTGGCAAGGGGTGGATCGCGTTGTTGCGTCTGCCGCTCAATCTCTTGCGGGGTGTGACGCAGGCGCTCGAGTCCCTGCGGCGGGTCCGTCCGCAGGTCGTTCTGGGAATGGGGGGCTATGTCACGGTACCCGGTGGCGCGGCCGCACGTCTCATGGGCATTCCGCTGGTTCTGCACGAGCAAAATTCTATTGCCGGACTCGCAAATCGAGGCCTGGCGCGGATTGCAAGCGGCGTCATTGAAGCGTTTCCAAAGGCCTTCGAGCGCGCTGGTGGCGGGGTCTTGGGGCGACTTCTGAGCCTGGGCTTTGGAACATCTCTGAAGTCTCGGGTCGCCTTGTTGGGCAACCCCGTGCGCGCCGCGCTCGCGCGGCTACCGGAGCCCGCCGAGCGCGCTGCAAAGCGCAAAGGTCCGCTGACCTTGCTGATTGTGGGGGGTAGTCTGGGCGCTCGCGCCCTGAACGAGACCGTGCCGGCGGCCCTCGCGCTGGTGACCCAGCGGCTAGCGCCGGAATTTTGGCCCCGCGTGGTCCATCAGAGCGGACGCGCCCATCTCGAACCATTGCGTGCCGCGTATGCCAGGGCAGGGGTTCAGGCGCAGGCGGTGGATTTTATTGATGACATGACTCAGGCTTACGCTGAGGCGGACTTGGTTATTTGCAGAGCGGGCGCCGCTACCGTGGCCGAGCTTGCTGTGGCCGGAGTCGCCGCTCTGCTGGTGCCGTATCCGCATGCCGTAGATGATCACCAAACCGGCAACGCGCGCTGGCTGACGGACGCGGGCGCGGCGTGGCTTGAACCGCAGGCGCATTGGACCGCCGAGGGCTTGGCGGATCAGTTGGTCCGTTTGGCCCAGCCGGCCACTGAGGGGGCTGCTGCTTCGGGGGTCGATTCCCTCAAGGCGCCAGCCGGTCGAGCCGAGCTTGTTGTGATGGCCGAGCGCGCTCGTGCGCTCGCCTTTCCGGACGCGGCCGAGCGGGTCGCTGATTTTGTCGAATCGTTGGCGCGCAGGCTCCCATGAAGCACAAAGTCAAACGGATCCACTTCGTGGGGATTGGCGGAGTGGGAATGAGCGGGATTGCCGAAGTCCTGCTCAATTTGGGCTATCAGGTGAGCGGCTCCGATGCGATTGCGGGCAGTGCGACCCAGCGCTTGCAGGGCCTCGGCGTTCCGATTCGAATCGGCCACGATGCGGCGCAGATCGTGAATGCCGATTGCGTGGTGATTTCGACGGCGGTCGCGGCTGATAACCCCGAAGTGCTTGCGGCGCGCGCTCGAAGGATCCCGGTTGTCCCCCGTGCGCTCATGCTCGCCGAGCTCATGCGCCTGAAGCGCGGCATCGCGATCGCAGGTACCCACGGCAAGACCACGACAACCTCACTGGTCGCGAGCGTGCTGGCGGCGGGGAATCTGGATCCGACTTTCGTGATTGGAGGGCGGCTGCTGTCCGCCGGTGCTAACGCCAAGCTGGGTCAAGGTGATTTCATCGTGGTCGAGGCCGATGAGTCTGATGCGTCGTTTTTGAACCTCTCGCCCATTTTGGCGGTGGTCACGAACATTGATGCCGACCACATGGAGACTTACGGTCATGATCTGGCCCGGTTGCGCCAGGCCTTTGTCGAATTCACGCAGCGTCTGCCGTTTTATGGCGCCGCTGTTCTGTGTACCGATGACCCCGGCGTTCGTTCGATCCTGCCATTTATCTCCAAGCCGATGTTGAGCTATGGCTTTGGCGAAGATGCGCAGGTTCGGGCGGTCGATGTGGAGGCGATCGGCGAGACGATGCGTTTCACCTGTTTGCGCGAGGACGCTGCACCACTGCCGCTCACGCTCAATCTACCCGGTCGGCACAACGTATTGAATGCCCTCGCCGCGGTGGCAGTGGCCGATGAACTGGGGGTCGATGACGACGCCATTCGCGAAGCGCTCGAGGCGTTTCGGGGCGTGGGCCGACGGTTCCAGCGCTGGGGCGCTTTCCCGGCTCGCGAGGGCGGGCAGTTCTCGGTCATTGATGACTATGGTCATCACCCTGTCGAGATGGCGGCAACCCTGGCCGCCGCGCGCGGCGCCTATCCGGGGCGACGCATCGTCCTCGCGTTTCAGCCCCATCGGTTCACCCGAACCCGAGACTTGTTTGAGGATTTTGTGCGGGTGCTTTCCGGGACCGATGCACTCTTGCTGGCCGAGGTCTATGCGGCCGGTGAGCCGCCACTCGTGGCTGCTGACGGACGCGCGTTGGCGCGTGCCGTGCGCGTCACCGGCCGGGTCGAGCCAGTATTCGTCGAAGACATTTTGAGCATGCCCGATGCCATCGAAGCCATCGCCCGCGACGGCGATATCGTGATCACGATGGGTGCAGGTTCGGTGGGCGGCGTGGCGGCGGCGCTGCGCGAACGCCTCGATCGAATGGAATTGCAAAAAAACACGGAATCGCAAAAGAGCGGGGATCGGCCATGAGTGCGCACGGAATCGAGCCCGGCATCGGGGAGGCGATTGATCCGCGCGGGCTCGGCAAAGTCGCCGTATTGTTTGGCGGCGATTCCGCCGAGCGCGAGATTTCCATCCGCAGCGGCACCGGAATGCTCGCCGCTTTATCTCGCCAGGGTGTCAATGCGCACGCCTTTGACCCGCGTGACCGGTCCCTTGATGCACTCCCGCGTGAAGGCTTTGATCGCGCGGTGATTGCCCTGCATGGTCGCTGGGGTGAGGACGGTACCGTCCAGGGTGCGCTGGAGCTATTGCGTATCCCTTATACCGGTTCCGGCCCGATGGCTTCGGCTATCGCGATGGACAAAGTGGTCACCAAAGAACTTTGGCGTGCGGCTGGGTTGCCGACGCCCAACTGGCAGGTGCTTGAGGCGGCGCAGGTCAATAGCGCCTGCGGTCGGGCCCAACTCATCGCCCACCTTGGCTTGCCGCTAATCATCAAACCCGCACACGAAGGGTCCACCTTGGGCTTAACGAAGGTGCAGCACGCGGACCAGCTTGTGGTGGCTTTCGAGCGCGCTGCGGCTTGTGACGACACCGTGTTGGCCGAGCAATTCATCGCCGGGCGCGAACTCACGGTCGCGCTCGTGGGCGGTACCGCGGTACCCGGGCCTCTGCGTGCCGAAGCGCCGGTTCATGCCCTCCCGGTGATTGAGATCTGCGCACCCGATGGTAATTACGATTACCAGCACAAGTACTTTGGCGACGAGACGCGCTATCTCTGTCCGGCGCCGCTGCCGCCCGCGGTCGATGCCCAGGTACGCGCGTTGACTGAGCAAGCGTTTCGACTGCTGCGCTGCCGCGGGTGGGGGCGTTGCGACGTCATGCTCCAGCCTGATCCCGACGCGCCCGATCAGCCCGAGCGCATGCGGCCAATGTTGCTTGAGATGAATACCTGTCCGGGCATGACCGATCATTCCCTGGTTCCGATGGCTGCCCGCGCGGCTGGAATGGACTATGACGAACTGGTGCTGAGACTCGCCGCGGGCGCTGCCCTGACGCTGCGTCAGAACCGGAGTGCCCAGCCGTGAATCCCTGGCAAGCGCCCCGATTCCTCAACCGGGTGGCGGACACCCTGTTCGCCCTTGCGGTCCTTGCCCTGGTCGCTGCGGCTGCACATTGGTTTGCGCATCGTTCGTGGTTCTCCTTGCGCGCGGTTGCGGTCGAGGCGGCGCCCGGTCATAGCCTGCGCCACAGCAGTGAATCCACGATCAGGACCTTGGGCGTTCAGCCCCTGAGCGGTACTTTTTTCACCACCGATCTCGAAGCCGCGCGAAACCGGTTCGAATCGATCCCCTGGGTACGTCACGCCAGTGTCCGGCGGGTCTGGCCCAACCGGTTGCTGGTTCAACTCGAAGAGCACCGGCCGTTCGCGACCTGGGGCGACGGGCGCTTGGTCAATACGCTGGGTGAGTTGTTCGCGGCCAATGCGGCCGAGGCCGATGACGAAGGCGCTCTGCCGGAATTGTCGGGGCCCCCTGGGAGTACCGGAGAGGTTATCCGACGCTGGCGTGAACTCACTGAATGGCTGGCGCCACTCGAGTTGCGCCCAGTCGCCCTGGTGCTGTCGCCCCGCTGGGCCTGGACCGTACGTTTAAGCAATGGGACCACGCTGCTCTTGGGTCGCGATCAGGGCAAGCCGATCGCCGAGCGCGTGGCTCAGATGGTCAAGGTATGGCCGCAGGTCGCCCAACGACTCGGGGCGACCGACACGATTGATCTTCGATATCCCAACGGATTTGCGTTGCGGACCACGCTCGCGAACACGTCCAGCAAGGCCGGTTCGACCAAAAACTTATCAGCAGCAGTAGCGCAAAGGCAGCGATGACCAAGGACAGCAAGGATCTGATCGTCGGCCTCGATATCGGAACATCCAAGGTGGTGGCGATCGTCGCCGAGATGCAAGCCGACGGGACTTACCACATCATCGGTAGCGGTCAACACGAATCTCGTGGCCTCAAAAAGGGGGTCGTCGTCAACATTGAGGCGACCGTCGCCTCGATTCAGCGGGCCCTCGAAGAGGCCGAATTGATGGCCGATTGCAAGATTCGGTCGGTCTTCACTGGGATTGCCGGTAACCACATCCGGTCGTTCAACTCCAGTGGCATGGTCGCCATCAAGGACAAGGAAGTCACTGACGCCGACGTCGCCCGGGTGATCGAAACCGCCAAGGCGGTCAGTATCCCGACCGAT
>Ga0114979_10001293_pt1 | contig 16812 bp, 8 predicted proteins | sample S_140625_EF_Meta_FD_87315 | JGI IMG/M metagenome (GOLD analysis project Ga0114979, IMG submission 87315) | Freshwater microbial communities from Lake Simoncouche, Canada to study carbon cycling - S_140625_EF_MetaG | ecosystem: Environmental > Aquatic > Freshwater > Lake | place: Lake... | reverse complement strand
TTGTTGAGATTTTGGTCAGCATTGCTGTTATTCGCTACTTCATGATGAACCCTGGTACTCACTGGTTCAAGGCACTGGTTGCTCCAGCTCTTTCAGCTATCGCTCTTGGGCTTGGTCTATACCTCTTGATGTCACGCTTCAACCTGCTATCAGGACTGGCACCATCACCTGAAGAATCAGGTAACGCCTGGTCTATGACTAGCCTTGGTTGGACCCTGGTCTTGCTACCGTTCGCAGCTCTTGTGATCGGTTTCATTTGGGGAATGATCAACAAGAAAGACGGCTCAAAGATGAGTGCTGATATCTTGTCCTAACATTCACTAACACTGAGGGCTCAGACCATTTGGTCTGAGCCTTTCGTGTTTGGTTAGGAAACTAACGATTTAATGGCAGACTAAAACCATGTCAGCAATGAGGCTAGAACATGACCTGCTCGGTGATTACGAGATACCTTCAAGTGTGTATTGGGGGGTGCACACAGCAAGAGCAGCAGAGAACTTTCCTATTTCGGGAGTTCCTATCGGGCACTATAGATCTCTCATTAGAGCGTTAGCTCTAGTTAAAGAATCTTGTGCCAAAGCCAACTTAGAGGTTGGCGAACTAGATGAAAAAGTAGCTAGTGCAATCATCGCTGCCTGCCATGAAGTTGAAGCGGGTAAGTTTGATAAAGAATTTATTGTCGATGCGATTCAAGGGGGTGCTGGTACCAGCACCAACATGAATGCTAATGAGGTTATTGCTAACCGAGCGTTAGAGCTCGCTGGGTTTGAAAAAGGTGACTACGACAAGATTCATCCCTTGAATGATGTGAACATGTCGCAATCAACAAACGATGTTTATCCAACGGCACTCAAGGTTGCTTTGATTCTTGAAATAAGAGAACTGATTATAGCTTTGGAGTATTTGCGTTCTAAATACAACTCCAAGGCTATTCAATTCAAGGACCTCATCAAGATGGGTCGCACTCAATTACAAGATGCTGTGCCAATGACATTGGGTCAAGAATTCGCAACATTTGCCAGAATGACTCAAGAAGATGAGCAACGTCTACTCGAACTAATTCCACACCTCAGTGAAATCAATCTAGGTGGAACAGCGATTGGAACTCAACTAAATGCTCCTAAGGGGTATGCAGAAGCTGCTTGTGCTCAGTTGAGTGAATTAGCTGGTTGGCAATTCGTTGTTGCGGAAGACATGGTTGAGGCAACCCAAGACGTTGGTGTATTTGTTTTGGTTTCTGGAGTTCTCAAAAGAGTAGCCGTCAAGCTCTCTAAGACCGCTAACGACCTGCGTCTACTTTCTTCTGGTCCTCGTGCTGGATTTGGTGAAATCAATTTACCTGCACGTCAAGCAGGATCTTCAATCATGCCTGGCAAAGTGAATCCGGTAATCCCGGAGGTAGTGAACCAGATTGCCTTCACAGTAATCGGTAATGACATGACAGTGACTATGGCCTGTGAAGCAGGCCAGTTGCAACTGAATGCCTTCGAGCCAATCATTACCAGAGCTCTGATGATGAGCATTATTTACCTACGTCAGGGTTGTTACACGCTTGCAGATAGATGTGTTGAAGGCATAACTGCAAACGCAGATCGCCTAAGGGCAGATGTTGAGAGATCGATTGGAACAGTCACAGCACTTTCACCGATGTTAGGTTATGAAAACGCGACTCTAGTAGCTCAAACAGCTTTAGCTGAAGATAGCACTGTGAAAGAAGTTGTCCTAAGGATGGGCCTCATGACTGAAGCAGAGTTTATGGACATCCTAGGAGATGTCGACAAACTGGTTAGACCTAATGCCTAATTTGCCTTATCGCTCTTACTTCTTTGGCGTCTCACCAGCACGGATCCGAGTATTCCACCAATAACAACAAATAGCCCACCCCAAAGCAAACCTTGGATAACTCCAGCTGATGGATCTGTTTTAGTAGAAAGTAAATCTTGGTTGGTTGGCAATAATTCAACCCCGTTATCGTCAAAGCACTGGTTACCAATTCGGTCTGTTTGATAGCCAGTGTTGTTTTCAACAGTTATTTGGTATTCCCCTGCAGCAATGTGTCCATCGTCTGAAGCGTTTCGCCAAAGCACTTTATACACGCCAGGGGCTGGGATATTTACCGTTGTATACAAGGTGGTGCCATCGACGTGAGCACAGGCTGGGCCAAGCTGCTCTCCGGTAGCAGCATCGGCGATAGCTATGAGGTTTCCTTCGCCAAAAGCCGTTTGAATTGGTTCCTCAGAGTAACTAAGGCGTATCTCAATTGGCCCTGCTTCAACAACTGATTGGTCACTAGGGCTCTGGTCAACTAATTCATTGTGAGCTGAGGCTGGTGAACTGATAAACAAAATTGATGAAAGAGCTAAAAGGGTTGCTGAAACTGTTAACTTGCGCATATGCCCAGTCTAAGCGATGGGTTAAGGTCTAAAATTGAGTGGAATAGAGCCGTTTGGAGTGCAAATGCCATCACCTAACTCACCGTTGAATTACCTAAGGCAAATAGCCATCGGGTCAGCGACCGGGCTGCTGCTTCTCGTGCTCATTATCGGTGGCTTTACTCTCGCTGCTCCAGCTAAAAATGGAGCGACAAACACTCCTACTAATACGCCTACCGATTCCCCAACAGTTTCTCCCACTCCAGAAGGCAGAGATTGCTCAATTGCTGAACTTGCGGCTGATCCACGTTTAGTCGGGTTACACGCCCAAGTCATTAATCCTGCAACCAATGAGGTTTTGTTTGATGTGGAGGGGGATGTTCCAACTCAAACAGCTTCTGTCATGAAACTTCTTACCGCAACAGCAGCCCTTCAGGTATTGGGCCCAAACTATCGTGTGCAAACCAAGGTGTATGCAGACCTTGATGTGCCGGGTCAAATTGTGATTATTGGAGCTGGCGACCCTACTCTGTCTAGAGTCAGAGCTGGCTTGGAATCCGTATATAAGGGTGCACCTAAACTCAGCGAAATCGCAGTGAGCATAAATCAATGGGCGAAGGCAACCCCAATTAGAAGCATTGTCTTAGACAGCACTTACTTTGAGCCTGAGGGATGGGATCCGGGCAATCCTGAAACCGAAAGAACCATCGGCTATCAATCCCTAGTCTCTGCTCTTCAAGTAGACGGGGATAGAGAGAACCCAACGAGACTAACCTCGCCTAGAAGTGAAGACCCAGTAGCAAGTGCTGGCCTTGCACTCAAGAAGGCGATAGGTTCTCTGGCATCTTCGGCCACTTTGATTCAAGGAAAAGCCGGAGGTAACTTGCTGGAAATTGCTTCAGTTAAATCACAGCCAATCAGCAAGTGGATTGAGCACATGCTACAAGTTAGTGACAACACTGAAGCAGAGTTCCTTGCGCGTTTAGTTTCCAAACAGCTTGGATATAACGGCTCAAGAGACTCAGTAGATGTTGCTATCAAGGCCGCACTAACACGTGCAGGATTATCACCTGCTGGACTTGTTCTAAAGGACGGATCTGGATCTAATGAAAGTAACCAGGTTTCAGCTACTTTAATCAACGCACTTTTGAAGAAAGTTCTAAATGAGGATGGCGACCTCGGTGTCATTAAACGCTCACTTCCGATATCTGCTGAGTCGGGTTCGTTAGCAAACAGATTCAAAGGCGACAACCTTGATGCGGCTGGAAAGATTTTAGCTAAGACCGGTTGGACTAAGCACGAGTATTCACTGGCTGGAATTATCAAAGCCAAGGATAAAACCGATTTGGTTTTCAGTATCGCTGCTATTGGTGAGGTAAACGCAACCGCTAAGGATGCTATCGATAACCTTGCCACAGGAATATACAGATGCGGCAATAAACTCTCGGCAGAGACTAAGCCAATAACTAACAACTAAAGAAGGTAGCAATGTCGCTCTCCGAAAGTGAACTCTTAGCTAAAGTCCCAACCCAGCTTTACATAGGCGGTAAGTGGGTAGACGGTCACGGAGCACAAAACATTACTGTCGAAGATCCTTCCACTGGCCAAGCGCTAGCAACTATTGCAAATGCGAACGAAGTTGATGGCCTGGCTGCGTTGAGCGCAGCTGCAAACGCGCAAGAGTCTTGGGCAAAAACACCGCCACGTGAGCGCGGAGAAATACTTCGCAGAACGTTCGAACTAGTAAAAGCTAGATCTGAAGAATTTGCCATGCTAATTAGTTTGGAGATGGGTAAGCCAATTGCTGAAGCCAGAGGTGAAGTTACCTACGGTAATGAGTTCCTGCGCTGGTTCTCCGAAGAAGCGGTAAGAATTTCAGGAAGATATGGCTCATCTCCTGAAGGCACCGGACGCATGCTGGTTACCCACAGACCTGTAGGTCCAACATTTGCAATCACACCTTGGAACTTTCCTTTGGCTATGGCAACTAGAAAGATTGGACCAGCAATAGCAGCTGGTTGCACCATGGTGGTAAAGCCTGCTGAACTTACTCCACTGACAACACTTTTATTGATGGCAACTTTAGAGGAGGCAGGACTTCCAGCAGGAGTTGTGAACATAATCACTACCAGCACCTCTGCCGCTACCAGCGCTCCAATCATCGCTGATCCGAGGCTTCGAAAGATTACCTTCACTGGCTCCACTCAAGTTGGGGTCAAGTTACTAGAACAATCTGCAAAACAAGTACTTAGAACTTCGATGGAATTAGGTGGTAACGCTCCTTTCCTAGTCTTTGCGGATGCCGACATCGATGCCGCAGTTGAAGGAGCAATGCTTGCCAAGCTTCGCAACATCGGTCAGGCCTGCACAGCAGCTAACCGTTTCATAGTTCATGAGTCACTAGCAGATGAGTTTGCAGGCAAGATGGCAGCCAAGATGGAAGCGCTGCCTTTGGGCAGAGGGGTAAACCCAGAAACTAAAATGGGACCGGTTATTAATGAAAAAGCCCGAATGAATCTCCAACGCTTGGTTGAGACAACAGTTGCAGAAGGCGGCAAAGTCTTATCCGGTGGCAAAGTGGTTGACGGCGAAGGTTACTTCTTTGAACCAACCGTGCTCACCGATGTGAAGCCTGGCTCAACCATTTTGAATGAAGAAATCTTTGGCCCTATTGCTCCAATCGTGAGATTCAAAGACGAAGATGAAGCAATCAGACTCTCCAACGATACTGAGTATGGTTTGGTGTCCTACGCCTATACCCAAGATCTAAAGCGCGGAATTCGCTTGATTGAAAGGCTAGAAACTGGAATGACTGGCCTAAATACTGGACTTGTTAGTAACGCAGCAGCACCTTTCGGCGGCGTGAAACAGTCGGGTCTAGGCCGTGAAGGCGGTCTGGAAGGAATTCAGGAGTACCTGGAAACCAAGTACGTCATGATTCCAGACCCAAACCTTTAGCAACTGGAGTATTTGACCTCTAATTAGACCAATTCAAGTGGCAATCAGGGCCTTTTTGGCCTGATAATCAAATGGCCTGGAACAAAAGAAATACTTTGATAACGAATTTGTAAAGACTTGCTGAAAGCGGTTTCTCGTAAGCGCTTTCAGCAATAAAGTCTAATCAAGCCATACCAATGGCCAGCCATACCCTTGGTCGTCGAAGAGTTCTACGTCAAGGAATCCGAAAAACTGAAAGGTACAGGGATGAACCTCAAAATATCCAAATCGATGTCCGCGTTAGCTTCATTGCTAATGCTCAGCGCATCATTTGTCGGTCTATCAGGAACTGCCGCTAATGCAGCTGCAGCTCCATACACTCAAAACTTTGACAACATGTCAACTTACACAGGCATTGACTTTGATGGCAACGTTACTTCGTTGGTCTCAAATCAACCAGCTGGTGAAGGATTCACCGCTGGTAAGGCCATTAAGTTGGACAACCAGGGTGCTCCATGGGCTGGAACAAAGTTCGAACTTCCTGGAAACTCAAGTTTCATTTCCACAGCTAATGCAACTGGTTCTATTTCGGTGTATGCACCGGATGCAGAAGACCGTTGTTTCTTGGCTAAGTTGGAAGGCCCAGGAGTCCAAATCGAGCGCATCGTTCGCTTGAACAAGGCTGGTTGGCAGACAATCAACGTGGATTACTCAGCCAACTATGACGCAACCAAGAACTACAACGTTTTGGCACTTATGCCAAACCTTGCAGGTATCGGTTGTGGCACATGGGGTGGCACTAAGGCACTTACCACTTGGTATGTTGACAACATTTCTTACCCAGGTGCAAGGGATGCAGCGGAGGCAACAGTAGTTGTAGTTCCTCGCACCGCTCCTGCACTATTGGTTAACTTCGAGAGCAACGACTCTTCAGGTTACGCAACTGTGGACTTCGGAGGAAACACCTCAGTTGTTGCTTCAGACGCTCCTGCAGGTGGATCTCAGGGTTCTGCTGCTGCGTTGAAGGTCACCACTGCTGGCGAAGGCTGGGCTGGAACAACTTTCATCAAGAAATCAATCAAAGCCTCTCTTATCTCTGCAGGAAAGATGGCTGTCACAGCAAACATCTATTCTCCAGTAGCTGGCGCAACCATCATGATGAAGATTGAAAGCCTTGAACACCCTTCACAGGTTGTAGAAATTCGCAACACTAGCGTTTTGGGTTGGAAGACATACACATTTGATTTCACAGTTGGTGGAAACATCACTGACTTGGATTACCCAATGGCTTCGATTTTCTTGGACTTCAATGGAGCTAAAACAGCAAACCCTTGGTACATCGATGACATAGCGTTCAACGGTGCTCAAGGAGCTGCTCTAACTGCACCAGTAACTCCAGCAACTCCTGTTCTTGTTAACTTCGAGAGCAACGATTCATCAGGTTACGCATTCACTGACTTTGGTGGCAACACTGCAACTAAGTCTGCAGATGCACCTGCCGGTGGCTCAGTTGGATCAACATCAGCTATGAAGATTGTCAGCCCTGGCGACTGCTGGGGTGGAACAACATTCCTATCCTCAGCAAAATCATTGCTAGGTAACGGAAATTCAGTTGTCAAGGCAAACATCTACTCACCTGCTGCTGGTAAGGTCATCAAGCTAAAGCTTGAGGACTCAGGCAATGGTGGAATCAACAAGGAAGTAGACGTAACTAGCGTTGCTGGTTGGAACACATACAGTTTCAACTTCGCTGGCTTCGACTCTGCGGCTAAGTACAACATGGCTTCTATCTTCACCAACTTCACTTGTGGAGCTGGAAGCAAGAATGCTGAGCCTTTCTACGTTGACGACATCGCCTTCCTAGGTGCTGCAGGTGCAGCTTTGGCTGGAACTTCAGTAGAGCCTGTTCCTTTCAATGGAAATGCAAACGTTCGCTTGGTTGGCATGGATGACTCAAACTCATTCAACCGTCCTGCTGACGCTGCCTTCTTCTCTGTAGCTAACCCTTGGTACCGCGTTGGAATCAACGTTCGTACCAAGCAGGTTCCTGTTGGTTCAACTCAGACTCTGACTTACCTAGTCACAGACCAGTCGAACAATGCTCCTCTTGCCAACACACTAGTTACTTTGACTATGGGTAAGCAGTACTCAGGTTCTAACGCGAAGGTAAATGTTGGATCTGTAGCATCTGCTGGAGAACAGAACAAGACTGTCACTGGCGTAACCAACGCACAGGGACGAGTCACATTCTCACTGGCTAACACTGACGTTGCTGCTGATGCTGCTAACAACCCAGGTGAAAACCTAGGTGCAGACTTCACCGGTAAGAAGCTATTCAGCCAGGTAACAGCTTGGGTGACCAGCCAAAACCAGGACAGCATCGACCTAGTTGACTTCATCTTCTTCAGACCAGCTGATGCACCAGTTATCAAGACTGCTGTTTCACGTCTAAACGGTGTAGATGCAACTAATGCATGGATCAGCGAAGGCGAAGGTTGGTACCAGTACTACGCAGCCGGAATTCGTTACATCCAGCGTGGTATCGAAGTTGGAAAGACAACATCACTTTCATTCACTGTCAACGACACTGATGGAGCTCCTTACGCAAACAAGAAGGTTAAGCTTCTAGTTGGAAAGACCTACTCAGGTTCTTCTGCCAAGGTTGCTGTAAATGGAACTTCATTCCCAGGTGTTGGCGATGAGAAGGTTGTTGAATTAACAACCAACGCTAATGGTGTTGTTAGCTTCGATGTAAGCAACAGCAACTTCACTGCAGATGCAGATCCATACCAGGCTTCAAACCTAAAGAACCCAGAAGGTGGAAAGAAGCTATTCGTTCAGCTAGCTCTAGTTGGTGAAAAGGGTAACCAGGATGTCCTAGACATCGTTGACCTCTTCTACTACCAGGCTCAGGCAGCTGCTCCAGCAACCGTGTTCAACGCGCGTCTTGCTGACTGGAATGCGAACAACTCATTCGATGGAACTCACGTATGGGGCGACGGAGGCCTTGGTAGCTGGTTCCCAGCTAATACCGGTTACTTCGCTCACTACGTAGCTGCAGGATCAACCTTCAACCTTCGTTACAAGGTAACTAACTCAGTTACTGGAGCTAACGCTCCTGATGGCACAGTTGTTACTTTGAGCCTAGGTTCAGCTTGGTCTGGCTCTAACGCTAAGTTCACAGTTGGTAACACTGTCGTTGATGGTAAAACCGTGTGGGGAGCTAACGGTCAGTTGGATCAGGCATCTGTAACAGCAACTGTTGTAAACGGTTACGCTACAGTATCCATGACATCTAACGACCCAGCCGAAGATGCAACTCCAAACCCAGGAAGTGCAACAGCAAACCCAGACCAGTTGAACCCGCTATTCATGCAGGTGAAAATCAAGGTCGAAGGTAACGCTGTTACACAGCAAGACTGGGTCAACATTGTTGTAGCTCAGAAGGCTGCTGCTCCAAGCATTAGTTCAGTTTCTGCAACTTCTGGAAAGAATGGTCAGGCTATCGACATCATTGGTACTAACTTGGGCGATGCCTTGAGCACACCAACCGTCTCTCTATTCACACCAGCAGCCGGCAAGGTACCTGCAGTTACAACTGCAGTTCGCGTAATTGCCGTTAGCGCTGATGGAACTCGATTGACTGTAGCTGCTCCAGGTAAGGCACAAAAGGGTAGCTTCCGAGTGACCAACACTGGAGGAACTGCAACTGCAACTTCAGTGTTCAGTGCAAGCGCATCAACCACATCGAAACCAGCAATCACAATGGCAGCATCTTTGGTGAAGGAAATTGGTTCAACAATCACACTAACTGGAACAAACCTTGGTTCAGTTTCTGCGATCACAATCGGTGGGGTAAGTGCTCCGTTCAGAGTGTTGACTGCTTCAAGCGTCATCGTTACAGTTCCTGCTGGAGTTACTTCAGGTTCAACAATCAGTGCGACTAACCCAGGTGGAACTACAACTACAAGCAAGTTTGTTTATCAAGCTGGTGTAGTTGCTACCTCAACAGCTGCTGCGAGAGTTGGACAGACTGTGACTATCACTGGATCAAACTTGAAGGCAACCACAGTAATCTTTGGTGGCAACAAGTCTGCTAAGCCAGTAATCAACACAGGTAGCACCCTTACTGTAGTAGTTCCAACCGGAGCTCTTACAGGTGCAATCAAGATAACAACTGGAGCTGGATTGGTTACTATTGGCTCCTTCACCGTTACCCCACCTGCACCGACAGTTACATCATTCACACCTACATCAGGTAAGAAGGGTGTAACAGTAGTCTCCGTAAAGGGAACTAACCTATCAGGCGCGACAGTAACAATCGGTTCAACACCGGTTACTGTTTCTGCTGGTGCCACTGCAACATCACTGAAGTTCGTTATCCCAGCTGGTGCATCAACCGGCAAGATAACAATCACTACCGGTGGTGGAACAGCTAGCTCAGCTACTAACCTGACTATCAACTAGTACTGAAAAAGAAGAACTGCCCCATCCAGAAAATGGATGGGGCAGTTCTCTGTTTAAGCCAGTCTTAGTTTTGATCTACCGGAATAGTTGCCGTGAATTCTGTGTACTGAGTCTCTTCATTCCATAACAGGCTGCGGTCAACGCAAACTGCATCCAGCATTCTGGAACCAAGGCTCTCGACAACATTTCCTAGTGGCTTCTTGCCATCGTTTGCAGCAACAATGGCTATGTCACCATTTATGTCTAGCCGTATCCTGATTACAGCTTTGCTAGCCTGGCCATGCCTAACGGCGTTGCTCACTACTTCTTTGAGCACTTCGTTTAGCACCTGACCAGCTGTTGATCTTTCGTTTGTAACTTCAAAGACTGATTCGGACACGTCCATCTCGATGTCGCAAATACCTTGCCACAGCTGCTGGATGTTGAAGATTCCTTCAGCTAGCTCTATTTTGGGCGGGCTGCTTTGCTCCAAGGCATCTAATGCCCTTTGAAGGTCATTTTGAATTTCGCCAGCAATTTCTGGCGTCATCTTCTGCGCACTAGCGGCTCTGATTGATGCAGTGGTTACTGCTGGCTGGACAACACCATGTAGGAGCAGATACCAACCGTGCCTTGCCAGCCATGCCTTCTGCTCATAGAGCTTGTTTTCCCTAGCCAGCTCCTGAATTCTGAGAGTCAATTTGGTTTCAGTAGTGGACTGCCATTCGTCCAGAATGTATGCCATTGAACTGGCAAGCACCGACCAAGCTGGGATTATGAGAAAAGTCGGCATTAGGTCTGCAACCCCTCCGGTGCTTGGAACGCCGGAGAGCAACAGATAGCTAGGAATGCTCGAGATATAGGCCACAACGGTGATACTTGCAAAAGCCTTGGATATTGAGAAGTCCTGAGCCCGCGACAACGCCAGCTTGAATAACCCCAAACTCGTTGCAAAAACTAATGCAGCCACCGCGGCATCCATTGGAGTCAATGAGGGAATTATGAATGTAGAAAGTAAGTAAAAAGAAAATGGAACAGGTAGAAAAGAAATCCAAACACGGATTGACTTCGATGGTGTGATTTTTATCTGCTCTTTAGCTTGCCCGTCTAGAGAAACGACTTCACGGCTACTGGCCAAAATAGAAGCTTCTAGCGCGAGCCTCTCACCAAAGGGCTTTATCTCTTCTGATACAAACTTGCTTAGCCGATCCGCGCTATCTAGAAGGTTAGGCGAGTTAGTCACTAACTTCATCAATGCTTCTAGTTGAGGAATGAGGGTAGCGGCAGCGTTCTGGGCCGCTATGCTGTTGGTGTCCTCGAGTTCTTCGAATGCGGCTTCTCTAAATTGCCTTAGTTCAATCTCGATAGAGCGCAATGCCCTGAGACTGTTTACTCTGGCTATTCTGGTCCCAACCACATTTGAGAAAAGGATTAGTAATGCAACTCCAATAACGAATCCGCCCAGAAAGCGCACAATCGGAACGCCACTATCTTCAATCCCAAACAAAGGCGCTAACAACAGGATCAGGACATTTTTGAAGGCCAGACATAACCCAGCGAAGAGTAGGTTGAATATCGGCTGGTTTCGGCCTAACAAGTTTGCAGAACGCTTCAAAAGCAATATCGGAATAGCAACCGCTAGCACAATCGCAGCCCCCGCTGCGTTTAGCGGAATCCACATAAGCGTGTAGTTTTGAAGGCGCACTGCATCAAAGGCAAAGCTCAAAATAGCAACTGCTATTACTGATACGAATAGAAGGTTATGGCCGATTATGTTAGGTTGCCCTAGACGTGTCCAGAATCTAGTTGTTGTGAAATTTTTCAAATTCAACCAGACCCTCGCTCGACTGCATTCTCACCTAAAGTCTAGTTTTGTAGCCCCTATACCTAGCGTTAGCTCAGTAGATTCAGTCTTCCTCGGCTTGATCCAAAGATTGACCAAATGCAATGCTTTGATCTTCATTACCCGTGCCGAGGGAAATCCCAAGAATATCAGCGGAGCTAGATGGCAGGTCCAAGTTTTCCACTTGGCTTAGGGCCTTGTTGACTGCTCTTGTCCTAGTGCCGGCTTGCGCAACAGTCTTCTGCGCAGTTTCAAGTTGCTTGGCCAATGTGTCCATCACTCCGGAGTACTTACCGAATTCAGTTTTTGCAGCACTGAGAACCTTCCAAACGTCTGAGGCACTTTTCTCAATTGCAAGTGTCTTAAAGCCCATTTGCAAGCTATTCAGAAGAGACATTAGCGTTGTGGGCCCGGTCACCAGTACTCGATATGTGTTTTGAAGCTCACTCGTCAAACCTGGTCGGCGGACTACTTCTGCGAACAGTCCTTCGGTTGGTAGATACATGATGGCAAAGTCGGTACTCACTGGAGCGTGCAGGTATTTTTCTGAAATGAGTTTTGCCTGGGTCTTGATAGCCTTTTCAACCGCCTTGGCTGCCGCGCTAATCTCTTCAGCAGATCCTGAGTCTTGTGCATTCTGAAGCCGTTCATAATCTTCTTGAGGAAACTTAGAGTCAATTGGCAAGTAGACGTATTCTGCATCGCTGCGACCCGGGAGTTTTACCGCAAATTCAACTAGGTCATTCGACCCAGGTTTGATTTTTACATTCTTTTCATATTGGCTCGGCGCTAGCACGTCCTCTAGCTGACGCTCAAGCTGGACTTCACCCCAGCCGCCTCGTGACTTAACGTTAGTCAGCACCTTCTGCAGGCTACCAACATCGTTGGCAAGGTTTTTCATTTCACCAATTCCTCGGGCTACTGCCTCGAGGTTTTCGCTGACGAGCTTGAAAGACTCTCCAAGTCTTTTCTCTAAAGTGCCTTGAAGTTTTTCATCAACTGTTTCGCGCATCTTCTCGAGTTTTTCTTCGTTTCCTTTGCTCATCTTCTCTATTTCAGTCTGCAGAGTCTTCTGCATTTCTTGCTGTTTTCTAGCGTTAGAGTCGGTTAGCTCAGCTATTTTGGTCTCGATGCTGCGAAGCGATTCAGCCAGGGATTTTTGTAATTCGATTCGGGAGACACTTGCTTCTTCACGTTGCAACTTTGCCGAGTTCTGCGCAGACTCACTAAACGAGGTTAGGCGTTTTTCAACTATGTCGTGATTACCGGCGATTGCCGAGCGAAGCTCATCACGATGCAGTTGAAGATCTTTGCTCATGTCGGTTGACCCGCTAGATTGCTTGCGAGTGAGAATCACAACAATCAGTATCGCAATTGCCAGAATGTTGAAGATGCCGAGTATTGCTGCGATTTCCATTTATCTCCTGATATTCAATGGTGACTATAGTCTCTCAAACACTAGCCCTGACCGGTGACAGAAGATTCTTTAGTAACTAGAGTTTCTGAGCTTTACCAGGAGTGCTATTCAGATTGGGCTTCTTAATTTGAAACCCTTATGCAGTCCTGTTCTTGCGACAGGGACCTAGTTTCAAGCGAACAGGGCAACTAACAAGAAAACGAATATCGATATAAATACTGCCGGAGTCAAAAATTGTGAAACCTTTAGCCAAGGTCCCAACCTCATGACGTTGGTTGAAAGATAGCCAGGCGCTGGCAAAGCACTCAGGCTCTTAGCTATCGCTTGCCCCTCCATAGAAGCAGAGAACTGAACTAAAGCTCCTAGAATTCCTGACGCTAACAAAATGCCGGCAGCAGCTAGTGAGGCATATAAGCCAGAATCGCGTATAGAGTCGATTAGCCCAACGGTGGTGATCAGTAGAAAGGTAGGTGCTAACTGGGATATCACCAGTTGCTTGCGTGTTTTTAGCCAAAGTTCAAGCAAATCTTTTTCAGTCATAAGGCAAGTTTAGGGCTGGAAGATACAGATGAGAGGCTGGGCTCTTTCTGTTTAGGTTGCCTCTCGTTAGTTGAAAACATGCTGTGAATGTTTATATGGGGGAATGAAACAGTAACCAAAATTCGTATTTTCGTATCCGAATGGGTTAGGTTAGTAGACGGTGACAATTTCTAGACATACTGTCTAATTTCTCGAAGGGCAAAACATTGTTCGCATTGAACTCAAATATTCGTAAGTTCGTATCTCTCTTGGTTGGAGCAGCTCTAACCCTAACTATGGTTTCCAATGCGGAATCAGCCAAGGCGGCCTATTCGCCACCAATCATGGCCACCATATTCCCTGCCAGCGGAACAGTAACCGGTGGTGACCTAATCACCATCACAGGACAGAACCTGCGAGCAGTGAACTCCATCCAAGTTGGTGGAAATACTGTCTACTGGGATGACATCGAAAAGAGTCCTATCGGTGAATGGATCACATTCAGAGCTCCTTATAGTTCAAAGACTGGCCCTGCGGACGTCACCTTCCTAAGCACAGTAAACGTAACTGAACCTGGTTTCTATACATACACCCCATCTTCCATCACTTCTGTGACCCCTGCCCTGGGCACATATAGAGGTGGAACAGCAGTCTCGATTAAAGGTGTTGGATTTGGACCGATGGAATGGGGGGATGGTTCCCTGATCGTTAAGTTCAACGGTGTGGTTGCAACAGGAGTGAAACGAGTAAGCCCAACTCAGATTAATGCAACTACTCCAGCAGGCACCAAAGGTGATGCAACCGTTGAAATCAGTTTTGGTAATGACACCCGCCAAAACAATGTTCTATATTCTGCAAACGTAATCTCTCTGGCAAAAGCCTTCCTATACACACCAGAAGTACTAGCTCCTAAGGTAGATTCAATCAACCCAGATCGAGGAATCATTACCGGTGGAACTCAAGTAACAGTCACCGGTAGATATCTTCGAGGTAGTGATAGCCAACAGGCAACATTTAGCTTTGGTGGAGCACTTGCTACAAACGTTGTTGTTGCTCAAGATGGTTTATCTGCAACCATGACTACTCCAGCAAGACCTGCTGGTGCAGTTAGCTTAGTTGCCACAACTGTCGACTCTTCAAGCACCACAAGCGACGCGTATACATATGCCAATGCTCCGACCATCACCTCACTCTCTCCTGCAAGCGGTGTCATTCAAGGTGGAACATTAGTCACAATCAATGGAACCAACTTCGGTGCAGCGGGTATCCCTGCTGTTAAGTTCGGCGACTCAGTGGGCCTATGTGTGAAGCTAGTTAGCCCAACACAGATCACAGCTGTAACCAGATCTAATGTTGCTGGCTCCGTAACTGTCGAAGTCACTCCGACAACCGGTGGTGGCACAGCAACTAAAGACGGTTCTTACAACTTCCAAGCTCCAGCTGTTGAGCCAGTAATTAGCTCAGTAACTCCAGATAGTGGTCCGACAACAGGAGCAAACACTGTTGAGTTCAAAACAACTGGGGTATTCCCAGCTGGAACACCAAACGTGATGTTTGGAAACTCTTGTGCTCTAACCGTTACTCGAGTTGATGACAAAACCATTAGAGCCACCGCTCCATCTAACCCAGCCGGTGCTCGTAATATTGGTATCACCTTTGCAAACGGCTACTCATTCCTTGCTAACGGTTATACCTACTTTGTTCCAGCTCCACTTGAAGTTACTAAGGTAACCCCTTCAGTTGACTGGACCCAGGGTGGCATCAATGTTTCCATTGAAGGACTAGGTTTTGGTGACAGCGGCACACCAGTGGTTAAGTTTGGAACTGTAAACGCAACTAACGTTGTTCGTATTTCCAACACATTGCTGACCGCAACTGTCCCTGCCAACACAGTGGGAGCTAAGGAAGTATCCGTAACTCCAGTTGGTGGCACTGCTGTCAAGAAGGCAAACGCCTTTACTTATAAGGCTCCAGTGATTGGAAGCGTAAAGCCAAACAGCGGTGTTGTTCTAGGTGGCACAAATGTAACTATTTCTGGTGACGGTTTTGGTGTCGCTGGAACCCCTGTAGTTAAATTCGGTGGCAAGCTAGCAACAAACGTTGTTCGTGTTGACAACAATAAGATCACCGCGACTACTCCTGTTGGAGTCAAAGGCTTCACAGCTGTTGAAGTAACCCCTCAGGGTGGAACATCAATTTCTAACAGCACTGTTTATGCATATTTTGAACTTCAAGTTGCACCTCAAATTGACGAATCAAGCCTTACCTGGCTACCTGCCGCTGGAGGAGTTCCAGTAACAGTAAGAGGTAAGAACTTCTTTGGCACAGATGGTAAGCCTGGCAAGGTTTACATCGCAGGAACTCTTGTGGCAGCCACTGTATCTCCAGATGGTAAGAGTGTTACTTTCACTCCACCAGCACTAGCTCCTTCTGGTGGGGCATACGAATTTAGAATTGTCACCAATGAAGGAACTGCTTGGAGGAACATATTCCGTGTAGCAATGGCACCAACTGGCCCAGCGGGTGGTTGTGATGCAAACACCGGTGGTTCAAGAAACATGGATGGTGGCGGAAGCCGAACCATCTACCTAAACAATGGTGCTTTGATGCTCAATGAGTTAGGTAACCCAACAGTTACTGTCAACGGAACCGAATCTCCAATCATCGTTGCTGGTAACACCGGTGGAAACTTCCCGAGAGACTTCGTAACCTTTGCCATTCCAACTGCACCAGCTCCTGCTCTTGGTTCAGTAACCGTGGTTGTCAAGCTAGGCCAGAATGCAGGATCACTTACTAACGACTGTTTTGGAAACTACGCTTACCTCACTGTTCAGCCACAGGACAAGACCATCATGTTCGGTCAGCTGCCAGGCGAGTTCCTCAAGTCTGTAAACGGTGAACGCGGTACCGATAAAATCACAACAGTGAACCTAGCTTTCACTGGTATCGATGGAACCAATTACCCAACCAGCACTACAGTTCCAACTGCAGCAGGTAGATACCAGATACGTCCTAGCGGTGCTGTGATGAATCCTGGCAACTTGGCTAACTACAACTTGGTTTACTTCGACGGCATCTTTGTTATTCAAGGTATTCCAGCTACCGTTAAGGCAATCCAGTGCACACCTAAGGTTTATGGAGATGCAAACCCAACTATTTCATACGAGGTAACCGGTTTGCCTGAATCAGAAACTATCAAGACCGGATCCGTAACTTATGTATACGAGGGATACAGAAACAACGGTCAGTATTACGGCCCAACCACAGTTATGCCAACT
>Ga0114979_10001291_pt1 | contig 16818 bp, 36 predicted proteins | sample S_140625_EF_Meta_FD_87315 | JGI IMG/M metagenome (GOLD analysis project Ga0114979, IMG submission 87315) | Freshwater microbial communities from Lake Simoncouche, Canada to study carbon cycling - S_140625_EF_MetaG | ecosystem: Environmental > Aquatic > Freshwater > Lake | place: Lake... | reverse complement strand
CTTTTTTTATAAATACAGGTAAGATTATATAGCAAGGAACCCTACAATGGACATGGAAAATATTAAAAAAGCTGTTAAAGAGTCTGTCTTACAAAACTTTATGGAAGCCGCCAAGTTTGCTCGCCGTGGTGCTGTAAAGCAACGCCCAAAGAGTTGGAGCAAAGGCACCAAGTCTGGATCAGACAAGCGCAAGATGCGTGAAGAAGGCAAACAACAAGCCAGAAATATGAATGAATATTATAATAGAGAACCAGGTTATCAATACAATCCACAACCAGACGATCCAAGGCCAGGACAACCAGGTGGTCCACCTGATCCAGAAGCCAAGCGCAAAGAGATGGGAGAAAGAATTTCTAATGCAGTACACGATTGGGTGGAAGAAACTGGTCTTCACAAACAACACGGCCATTCCACAGAGGAAATGCGTAAAGCATTAAAAGGTAGAATAGAAAATTCATACGACGATATAGCAGATGCAGCCAGTGATTTGATTGATGTGTATCCTGCACCTGAAGGTGTTGATCCAGAACAATATAAAAAACACATGGAACAAGGTATACACGGATACGCAACTGGACGTTCACTAGAGAATAGAGATAAGATGTTAGCTGGCAATCCATACTATGATGCAATTAATGCGATTGATGAATCTTATAATACAACTTCGTACTTTTACAACAAACTAAAAGAGAATACCGAGATTCCAAGACACGCCAGAGAAACTCCTGAAGAAACTCCAGACTATTACGGTGAACTGGAACGCCAAAGAGAAGCAGGTACATCAGGAGAAGAACCTAGAGAAGAACCTAGAGAAGAACCTAATCGTCCTCATACTCCTGAAAGTGTTGCTAAACTATTACAACAAGCACACGAAACTGCTTTAGCAAGAACCGCAACTGCGTTTGGTCCTGGTGGTAAACATGCCAAGCAAGATCCGTTTTATATGATAAAACATTACGCAGATGAGCTAGACGCACTTCACACTCGCGTTATGGGTGATGCAAGTAGTTGATACGAAATTTGTAATCAAATACAATATTCGTAACCAGATAGGAACTTCCTAACAAATAGAAAGTTCTTATTCTTTTACGAAATTCGTAACTGAATAGAAAATTCGTAACAGTTTAAGTTTCGAGGTTAGGAACTTCCTGTCCGTTATAAAATTTGTAACTGAATACAAAATTCGTAATCGAATAGGAAATTCGTAACAGTTTAGGTTCCGAGGTTCCAGGTTAGTGCCAGCGAGTTCCCTTTGCGTTGTTACCTTTATCAAAACGGGCTTGCTGACTCTTGGGTTGTCCACGCTTGATCTTGGACATCAGTTCGCTCCATCGTCCGCCTGTGGCTTTATCCGGGGTCAGGGTGTGGTCAACACCTAGACCGGGAGTACATCCAGCCCATGACTTCTTCACCGTACCTTCCGCCTTACACTTCGGGCAAGGCAAGGTGGTTGGAAGGTCGCGGTCTTTCATCATGTGGATTTCTTCCCATACTTTCTGACACTTATCACACTCATAGTTGTAGGTTGGCATACAGGTATTTATCGGACTTTCACAAGGTCTGATAATCTAGTATACCGCATACAGTCCGATAAGCAAACGGTATCCCAGAGATTCCGATTCCCATATCCGAGATTCCGGTAATATGAAATGTATAATGTATATTATGTAATATACTATCAACTTTCCGCTTATGGGACGGTCAGCCGTAGAAACGGGCGAGCGCAGCGTACACAGGCTTCGGGATGGACTGGTGGCTGCGAGCCTTGAAGTCGGCAGGCATCATGTCCACCAGCCGCCACGACCGGTACGGATTACCGGTGGCTTGCCAGCGTCCGGTGTCTCGCATCAGGTGGTGAGAATAAATGTAAAGATTTGCAAACCGGGCGTAGGCGGCGTAGTCCACAGGCAGGCTCCAGGCTTTCGCAACGGCTACGGCTCGCATCTCTGCGTCCCGTTCAAACGCCATGACCCGGGTGAACGCTCTGCGAAGCACGGCAGGCTCCGGGGTCTTGCCACGGTGCAGGTAGTCGGCCACCACGATGCTGGCTCTCGCATCCGCATTGTACACACCAGCAGGCTGCTCGACCCATTGGCGGAAGTGAGCGTACTCGTGGATCAGGATGTCCAGCCAGTCAGGACGGCCACGAGCCACCTTGACCACTCGCTCCCGATCGCAGAAGAATCCCATTGAACGCCAGCCACCACCGTTCACGGTTCTGCCTCTACCAAAGCAAAGACGGAACCCATAGGAATGGAGTTCCGTCCTCACTTGCTCAACGAACTGTTGTATTTCAGGTTTCAGTCTGCCCATCTGAATCCCTCCATATTATGTATGCTTTGCCATGCCCTCCACCATGCGGTTCACAAGGCTGCGGCTCACGATCTTCCGCTGGAGAGACTTCACAAACTGGTTCTTCAGGCGGCTGTACGCAGTATTGCCGATGTCCATATCCTCAAAGGTGTCATCCACTTCCTTGCGGGGAATACGAATCGCGTACACCTGCTTAAACCCGATGGCATCCTTCGGGTCGCTGGGGATGGTGTAGCCGTTGTGGTCGTACTCGTGACCACGGGTGGGCAGGCCCAGCAGGAAGTTCTCGTTCGTCCAATGCGAGTTCAGGCTCTCGTCCTGCTTGCCGTTCGGGTGAACGGTTGCATAGCCGGGGATGCGAACGCTGCTGGCAGTCTGTGCTTGGTCAAGGAACAGCATGATCGTATTGCTGCCCGTGTTGTCTTGCAGGTAGGCAGCCAGCACATTGGTGGTCACGATGCTGTTCAGCGAGAAGGACGATCCGGTTCGCTTGTTCACCAAGCGGGTCGGGGTGGAGTACTTACCACCCGAAGTCTTCTTGCCATCGTGCAGCGGTGAACCGGAAGTGCTGCCGTCTGTGATCACCACCGTGTTCATAATTTGAATACGGTACTTACGCTGGAAGTCGCTCACGATCTGATTGGCAGCCATGAGAGCCTGATCCAGCGGAGTGTCACCAAGGCCCAGCCAATGCGGCATGGCCGGATGGTACACGCTCAAATTGTTCTTGCGGCTCGCCTCGTTGCCTGCGTAGAACCCCAAGGCGAACAGGTTGTGCATCGCAGTCTTGTACTGCGTGTTGTTCATGGTGCTGCTGGCAAACTGGTACAACCAAAACGGACGAGTCTCGCACACATCATCAGCCGCGTTGGTGATGAAGGTCTTGTGCATGGTGTCGTACTTGGCAGCCATCTCGTTGCCAGCCGCCGTGCCGTAGTAGTGGTTGTACTCGCCTTCATACTTGTCGGTTGGCTGGTGGCTGCTGAAAGCGTACACCTCGTATGGCACACCGATGCGGCGGAAGAACGAAGTCAGAATGTACATCTGCTTCACGACATTCATAATCACGCCAGCCATCGAACCCGACCAGTCAAGGAACACCACGAACCCGTGGTTCTTGCCGTTCGGCTTGATGGTGAAGTGCTTGAACAAGTCCTCGTTCCACTTGTAGGTGGACAGCAGGTTCATATCCAGCGTGCCCGACTTGGCCTGCTGCTGACGGTGATGGGCGTTGGCTGCCTTCTTGGTGAGGAAGGTCTTGACCATTGCATCCACCGTGGCGTTCGCTTCCGACGCGAATGCGTTGTAGTCGGCAGTCATCAGGTTCCGCCAGTCCTTGCACTTGGTGCAAGAGTTCAGGGCTTCGGTGATCTGATCGTTGATCTGCGTGTGAGGCACGATGATCTGTGTGAGATCGAACTCCGGCATCCGCACCGGGGCATCATCGTTGCGTTGCCAAGAGTGCGTCTTCTCGCGGTGCTTCTCCATCCACTTCTGCTGGGCCTGCGTGGTCTTGGGAGCGATCCGGTTCAACTGCTTGCTGGGCTGGTTGGTTGGCTTGCCTTCGCCATCAGCCTCACCGTCCTGCGGTTCACCGTCACCTTCCTGCGGCTTGCCGTTGCCGTCACCATTGCCTGCACCACTACCGTTGCCCTTCACGGTCTTGGGCTGCGGCTTGCCATCGGTGCTGCTCTCGTGATCCCACACGAGCCGGGTTGCCTTCATCACATCCTCGAACGATTCGGATTCCGCAATCATATCCACCACCTGCTGCTCGCTGGCAGAGAACGGCACGGTGAGTTCGGTATGCTGACCAACCTTGAAGTGCAGGTTCAGGCGGTCGATGAACGCCATCTCGCTGATGGCCGCGTTGTCCAGTTTGCCGAACATACCGGACTTCACCAGCCAGTCGTAACCCTTGCGGTAGTCACGGGCGAGGCCGGGGTACTTGCCCTTGATGAGTCGCTCAATGCGTGCGTCCTCAACGATGTTGATGTACTGCTGGGCCACCTGCTTGTCAGCATCGCTGGCGTTCGGGCCAGCCAGTTCGTCGGTCAGGCCGATCCATCCGGTGACAGGGGTGTGCAGGGCGTGGCTCACCTCGTGGGAAAGCAGCAGGTCGTACACCTCCTGCGTCATGCCAGTCCAGTTCGGCATATTCAGCACGCGGGTCTTGGTGTCGAACCATGCGTCCTTGCTCTTGGGATCAAAGTTCACCTGAATGTTTTCGGTGGACATGATGCGAGCGAACACCGAACGAGACTCGTTCGACTGGTGGCGCATTGCGCCCTTCACTTCGTTCTTGTTGTTGTTGTTGTTGAGCATGAGGGTATTGTACCACACATTTCAGGGGATGTCAACCCACTTGACCAAGATATTTGGATTTTTTTCGTTATTGAAACGGTTGAAATGTGAAGTGTACATTTCATACTATACATTTCAATATAAAGTGAAACAGACTCCCGGCCTGAACCGGGAGTCTGTGACAAACGAGAGACACACTTGCGAATCAAGGAAGAAACATGATGAAAATGTGAAGTGTGTCCACGGGGGTCAGGCCGTGCCTGAAGCGGAGTTCATGCAGTCCGCAATTTCAGGAATCTCGTAATAGGCACGCTTGGTGCGACGAGAATCGTCACGGACGATCCACGCCGGGGGCGAACCCAGGCCGTAAGCCACGCTGTGAATCTGCAAGTCCTCTCGCTTGATGAGCGGATGATTCACGCCCTGCTCCACAAGGAATCGAACGAACGCCTGCTGGCGGGGCTTGAGTGAAGTGAACGAGTGAGTTGTAGTAGTTGCATTCATGTGCAATCTCCTTTCAAAAAAAGTTCAAGTAAAGTAACCACGACGCTCAAGTGAAGCGAGGTAATCGTGTGCCCGGTTCATGTTGTTCGGGTCACGGTCATCCTCCATATCGTGCCACTCGTCGTCGTCGTAGGTGGCATCGTCATCACCCTCCGACTCACCGGGAAGGGGCTTCCTCCCCGGTGGTGGCGAGTGATGCAACAGTTCATCTCCGGGTTCAGGCATTCGTCACCTCCGGCATATTGGTCTGCACACCAGTCGGCTTGGGTTCCGGCTGCTCGTCCTTGGGAGCCACGCTGGGGTCGATCTTGGTGTAGAAGTTCAGGAACGCCGCCTTGGTTTCCGAGTCGAAGCGAGACAGGGAACGCTCAATCGCAACCATGCGGTTGTTCACAATGGTGAACAGTTTCGCCACCGCCTCCAAGCGACGGGTGGTGATGATCTCGCTGACCGCACCCTCGTAGAACGCCTTGCGAATGGTTTCGCTCCAGCGGGTCAGGCAGTCCGCGAAGTCCTCGTCCTTCTTGCCGAACGCATCCATCTTCTTGATGAGAATGCGCTTCTCCGTCGCACGGGGAGCGTACTCCTGCTCGTAGGTGAAGTCGAAGCGATCAAGGAACGCCTCGTTCAGAATGTTCGTACCAGCGAAGCGACCGTCATCCGAACCCTTGCCCTTGGTGTTGGCGGTTGCCATCACGGTGAAGCCCTGCTTCGGCGTGATCCAACGGTTGATCTTCTTCAGGAACACACCCTTGCCTTCCAACACAGGCTGGAGGCACATGATCTTGTGCGAGCCAAGGTCAACCTCGTCCAGCAGCAGCACCGCACCAGCCTCCATCGCCTTCACCACAGGGCCGTCCTGCCACACGGTGTTGCCATTGACAAGACGCATACCACCCAGCAGATCGTCCTCGTCGGTGAGTTCGGTGATGTTCACACGGAACAGTTCACGCTGCTGGTTGGCACAAATCTGTTCGATCATCGTGGTCTTGCCGTTGCCGGACAGGCCCGTGATGAACACCGGAGCAAACTTCCGGCTGTCCACGATCTGTGCGATCTCCTCGTAGTGGCCCCAAGGCACATAGGTCTTGTTGACATTCGGAATCAGGTGAACGGTCGTATCGGTGTTGTGCATGGGTGAAACCTTGGTGAGTGCCATGTTGCAGGCGGTGTTAGAGGAAGTGGAAGTCGTGGTCGAAGTGCCAGCAGCCCCATCCAATTCAGGGCAGTTGAACACGCCACGAGAGACACGACGAGCCGGATCAACAGCCCACAGCGGAACCACGGTGAGTCCCACATTGCGAGCGGCGGTCATCAACTGGTCACGGTTCAGCGGGCTGGTGTAACCCAGTCGCTGCATTTCTTCAATCATCAGATTCTTCTTGCTGTGTCGCATGGTGGTATCTTACCACATATTCCGGGGGCTGTCAACCCATTACCAAAAGATTTCCGGTGGATTTCTATAAATTGTTACCGGACGCAATACTATCAACAAAAAACAAAAAAGCCCCCATAACGGAGGGGGCAAGGCCGATGCATAATAAAAAACAACGGTTGTACACACACAGCCGTCAAAGTGGCCGGGGCAGTTTCAACGCTGCTGACCGGGCTTGATCTTCACCTCAACCTTGGCGTGATTGGGTCGGTCGCTGGGCAGGAACCGCATGGTCTTGATGACACCATCCATCGGGCATCCCAAGTGTACCCGGATGTCCATGCCTTTGGTCAGGAACGGGCCACCCTCAAAGTCCACCATGAGTTGCCCGTCATCACCATCACTCCCACGGGTGTACATGGTTGTGCCTTCAAGGATCAGAGTCTCCTCATCCAGTTGGGTCACGGTGCGTGTGTCGCCGTAGCGAGACTTGAATGTGCTGATGATGCCGTCCATCACTTGCTCCTCTTGGCCTTGGCTCGACGCTCTGCACGGGCAAACGCCTTCTGCCGCACGCTGTCGTTGAACTCGTTGAAGTGATCTCCGTCCGGGTACACATAGAACTTGTACACCTTGAACGGGCTGGAACAGAACTGGCGCATGATGTTCTTCATCTCCTGCTCTGTGCCACGGAAGTGAAAGTCACGCATTCCACTCATCATGCAGTAACCGCTGCCCATCTCCAGTCGGGACAGGTTCTTGGGCAGGAAGTCCACCGGGTCGTTCAAGTCCTGATCGCCCGTGAGTGTGAACTCCACATGGAGATCGTACACAGCCGGGATGAACTTGTACATCACGGCATTCATCTTGGCCGTGTTTCGATCACGGAGAGACTTCGGGGACTTGCGAGCCTTGGCTCGCACACGGTTGTTGTCGGTCTTGGTCATGTGTGTATTGTATCAGACGGTGGTGGTCTTGTCAAGAGAAATCCGAAGATTCTCCAACATCAGTCGGACAGATTCAATCTTGTTGTAGTAGTTGTCCAGCAGATCAGCAGCCTTGCGGCCTGAAACATATCCGTGGCTGATGTCCTCTCCCAACGATTGCAGATCGTACTGAATGTTCTCCAGTTTGGAGTCCATGCTGGTGATCCGCTTGATGTTCTTGGTGTTGGTCATTGGTTGGTATTGTACCTGATGCTTGGGTGTGTGTCAAGATCAAATCTTGAAGATTTCCACGGTGTGAATAGCGAGCAGAGGATACTGGTCGCCTTCACGGAACCACTTGGCAAGACGAGCCATGTCCTTGGGCTTGCCTTCCCACTCCATGTAGAGGTAGTCCATCGAACCACCATCGCCTGCGTACACGATCCGCTTGTTGAACGGCTTACCCAACTCCTCACGGATGTCACGGAGAACCGTTGTCTCTATGTCATCATCGTAGGTGTCGGGCAGAGCGTAGCCGTCAAAGTGAACTTGCAGACCCACCTGCCCCTTCACAGGACGGTTGAGTGGCAGGAACTTGGGCTTGTGCGAAACGATCTTGGCTTTGGTCTTGGTCATGGCTGTGTATTGTACCACAGGTTGTGGATGTTGTCAATCCTTATTTCCAAACTTTTCTTGAAAGTCTTGGGGGTAGTCTCGTGGTTCTGCTTTGATCCATTGCTTCACCTTCAGCAGCCGTTCATAGTATGAAGCCTCCCGCTTGTGGTGCTGCTTGTCCGGGCATCCGCAATGCTTGTACTCCAAGTCGATGGGAGAGATCAGCAGACCATCCCAGCCCAGCGAGCAGAAGTGCCAGCCAGCACCACGCTCACCCCATGTCAGGTCTGCATCGCTTGCGGTGTTTGCATCCACCTTCTTCATCAGGCTTTCCCATCGTTCGATGCTCATGCCTGCATAGTGTTCAGCCTGCTTGTAGTCACTCATGGGCGTACTCGTTCTTTCACACGCTCTAGAAGGGTGTCCACACGCTCCTCTGCTTCCTTGCAGGTCTGTGCCAGCCGCTGGTGTGCCTTCCACAGTTCGTCGTACCGAATCTGTAGAGACTCCAGTTCATCAGCCGCTGCGTTCAGTCGCACACCTTCCGGCAGGTAGTACCCGTCGATCATGTAGTCGTTCTGTGCCACATATCGCAGGAACACCGGGTGTGGTAGTTCGTTGTATGGATTGTTGGTCATGTGTGTATTGTACACTATGAAGTGTGTGGTGTCAAGAGGATTCTGAAAGATTTTCGCACGGGAAAGTGTCACCGCAATGGTCACAGGTGAACCCGTCAGGGTGTGTGTCCGCAGTAGTCTTGTCTCCGTACCATCCGTTATCGGACGCACAGCCGTTGCACACCACACGGTCACGGAGAATCTGACCACCGTTCCAGCAATCAAGACACACCACGCCGATTGGTGGATCATCGCCATACAGAGTGTAGCCACACACCGCACACATCACGGTCTGATCGGAGTTTACTGCTGGGCCGTATCGTTCACGCCATGCGTTACACATTATCGCCTCCTGTCGCTGATCGCCTTGGCACGCCGCACATTCTCACGATCATCGCTGGGAATCATCACGATCTCCGGGGCAGTCTTGTGGCCCCAGTCCATGAAGCCCACATACGATGACACACGGGAACAGCCCACGCAGGTCGTGGTGTTGGGCAGAGCCTCCAGCCGCATTGCTGGAATCTCACAGCCGCACTTGGCACAGTTACGCATTGTTGTGCAACTCCTCGTCGTGTTCAATGCGGATGGGGCCAGTCATTCTCTCTGTCATCAAAGTTCTTGTGTACTCCAGCAAGTCTTTCACGATGTCACGAATGGTGTCATCGTCTGCTGGAATGTAAAGTGTGATCTTACGCATGGGCGTACCTCGTAAATGATTGCTTGATTGTACGGCACTCCACCTTGGCTGCGCCGTCTTTCTGCATCCGACGCTGCTTGGTGATGCCACGGCCATAGCCGAACGGCTTGCACACCTGCTGGCCGGACAGACGCACGGCTGCACCTTCACGCTCTGCTTCAATGTCGAACTGGTCGATGTGTCGCTTGGGCATGGTGGTATTGTATCACACAGGTTGCGTGTTGTCAAATGAACTTTTGGTTTTTTTCATTCCACAGTACACAATGTGAAGTGCAGTCCACCGCACGGTGTCCACCGACATATCCACGAACTGCCCCTCCGGGTTTCGGGCACGGTACAACCGAAGTGTGGTGTAGTACTCCACATCTGTCCATCCTTCCAGCAACAGAATGTGAAGTGCGGTCTGCACCGGAATGGTATTCCGCCTGCTGGTTTTCAGAGTGTACCGCACGCCACGGTGGTTGAACCACCCGATGCCTGCTGCACCTTCTTCACGCAACCGTTCCATGTATTCTTGTGATGTCATGTTTGGATTCCTTACAGGGGATTCATCTTGCTGATGGCGTTCATATCTTCGACAGTCGGGAACACAGTCTGAATCCCCAACGAGTTGATGAGATCGGCGATTTCGTGAACCGGGCTTTGCCCCTGCACTTCCAGCGGATCGTTGGAAGCCAGTCGTTGTGTGGGCTTGCCGGGTGGAGTCACCTTGGCGTAAGACTGTGGCATCAGGGTGGCATCGCTGAACAGATTAGGAATCAGTTTGCCGCTGTAGGTTGCCTTGCTCCACTCCACATACCCGGCGGCTGCCAGCGCGGTGATATGTGCCACCGCATCGGTGTGAGCATACGGAATGCCCATGCCGTCCACCGCTGTGTTGGGATCGTTGCGTGTCCACGGCTTGCCGTCCTTGCCGCCGATGTTGTCACCCAGCAGCCATATTTGGGACAGACCGTTCACACGGGGCCAGCACCACAGGTACTGTGAAGTCCAACCACCATCCTTGGCAGGCGAGGTGACGGTTACAAACACAATGCCCATCTCCACACACAACAGACGAGTGTGCTGTGAGCCTCCGGGCTTGGCGTTCAGGCTGGCGTACACTTGGATGATGTTGAACTTGGGGTTTGTCATGGTGTTTCCTTGGTGCTGGGATTGTACCACAAGGTGCGGTGTGTGTCAAGTGGATTTTTGAAATTATTCCCATTCCCAAGACCAACCCATGCTGACATACTCCACCTGCCAGTAGGTGCTGTTGCGGAAGAACTGCACGATGGATTCTGCTTCCTGCATGGTGCTGGGATCGAACCTGACGAACACACCTGTCAGACTCATGCCCATCAACTTCTTGTCCAGCACTTCCATTTCACATTCAGGGGCAATCTTCAGAATGTCATGGAACAGAAGGCGAGCATCAGGATCGCAGTTCACCACCGACACTTCGACGAAGAACAACATCTCCGGGCCACCGAACAAGGTGGACGGGAAGTGTTCACGATTGAACTGCTGCTGTTCGGTCGGGGAGATTTCTTCCATCTCCTCACGCTGCTTGTCAAGGGGTGCGTACCACATGGGTTAGTTCTTCTTTCGCTTGGTTGGCTTGGTCTTGCGGTACTTGCTGTTGTTACCGGACTTGGTGTACACATTCAGGAACTTGTCCTGCTGGGTGTCGTACAGATCACGCAGTTGTTCGCGGCGTTCGTGGTCGATCACGAAAGAAACAAACTGGATGGCGAGAACGATGATGGTGGCAAGGATTGCCACAGCGAGAACGATGTACATTGAGTGCGCTTCCTCCATAAACCTGCCGCCGGAGTGTTTCATCCGGCGGCAGGCAACCCCAAACCAGTATCACTTCCCCGTCGAGGCCAGTTCAGCCTCCAGCATCACCTGCTTGGTGATGAGTGCGTCATACGCCCTTGCCAACCCCATCAGCCTGCCGTACATTCCGCTCATCATGCTCATGGTGAGGTCAGCCAAGTCCTCCACATCACGCTTCTCCGTGATGCGGCCAGCCGCAAGACTCTCAATGCAGCGAGTCACGGTGAGCAGGCAACGAGACAGGTCAATCACTTCGGCCTGCGTCATCTCCTTCACGCGGGCATTGAACATTGCCGTCGTGATTTCGGGTGCGAGTTTCATGCTGTCTTCCCACAGTTTCCATTGGTCGTTCGTCATGTGTGTGTCCTTTCGTTGTGTGGATTGTACCACAGTTTGGGGTGAGTGTCAAGTGATTTCTGAAATTATTTCAGACAGAGTGAAGTTCCAACACATTGTCCGGCTTGAAGGCACGCCACTCCTGCTTCTCCATGTCGTACACAGGGATCGCCTCGTCGTAGTTCGTCTTGCCTGTGCCCTTCGGCGTGTTCACACCAAGGAACCCCGGCTCCACCGTGCCCAGCAGGTGGCGGATCGTGCCGTCCTTCTTGCGGAACTTCACACGAAACACCACATGGCGTTCCATGAAGTCACGGATGGCATCCGGGTCGTTCAGGTATGAAGATCGCAGGTATGCAGTTGGGTTGCTCATCAGACTTCCTCCTCGTTGGTGTCCTCGTCGTACTCCACCTCGTCCAGCCACACCGTGCCGTTGAATGACAGCATCCGGCCCAGTTGTTCGGTCAGGTCATTCACTTCCTCCACCTGAAACTCGGTGTCCTCCACATCGTGTGCTTCAATGATGATGTGGTAGACCGCCTTCTTCGCGGTGATCGGGTTGCCTTCGTCGTTGTCTGCTTCGTCTGTCATGCGTTCTCCGTTTGTTCGATGGTGTCAGCCAAGGTGTCCACAATGGTTCGCAGGTCAGGCACATCCTCGTTGTACACTTGGGCTTCTCCATCGAAGTGAAGATCGCTCAAGTAGTCCAGCATCAGGTGTGCTTGCTTGTTGGTCAGGGTGATGGTGACAGGCTTGCTCATGTGTGTATTGTACCCGATTAGGTGTGTGTTGTCAAGAGGGAAACCAAACTTTTTTCACAACTCCCAAGCAGGGTTCCCCGAAGGGAGACCGTAGTCCTGCAAGTGGGAGCCGCAATGTTCAGAAGTTGTCAGGATCGTTGTACCCGTCGTACTCAAGGCCGATGGGAGTCTCGTCCATGTCCTCGTCACTCCACTCATCGGTGGCTTCAGAGTTATCGGACTCGTCCACCGGATCGTACTCGCCGGAGTCTGCTGGGTCGAGCGTGTCCTCGCTCCAGTACTCCTCCTCCTCACGCAGCCACTCGTCGCGGATGTCCTGCGAGTCTTGAAACTGGTAGTACCCGTCATCGTTGGTGTGATCGAACTCGTCGTTGAATTGGGGGTTCTTCATGGTGTGGATTGTATTCGGTGTTGCAGCGTGTGTCAATAGTGAATCTGAAACAATTTCAGATTTCTCCGTCATCCCAGCCCTCGTCATCCCAGCCGTCACCCAGCCAGCCGTCGTGCTGTTCCATGTCGTACTGGTACTGGTCGTTGATCGCCTTGCCCACCACACGACCGATTGCGGTCAGGCGGTAGGACACATTGCCGTCAGCATCCCACAGCGTTTCCACCATGCCCTTGGCAATCAAGTCCTCCATCGCCTTGTCGATCTTGTCGGCAGGCAGTTCTTGGGCCAGCATCTCGTGAAGTTCACTCATGGTCATGTCAGGTTCTTCAGGCAGCATCGGGGTTTTTTCTGTTTGGGGTTAGTTACCGGGCACGAACACAACAGTCAGTTCAGTATCAGGTGGCTGCGTCATGTCGAGCCACGACCGGGCCTCCAGCATGGTGGAGTATTCGGCAATGAAGCCGGGAAGTCGCGGATCGTAGATGCACCATTTGCCTTGCGGATTCATCATGTGTGGATTGTACCTTGTGTTGGGGTTGTTGTCAAGTCGCTTGTGAAACGATTTTCAGTTTTTTCTTGCCAGTACTTGCTGTAGTTCTCGTATGCAGCCTTTCGCAGCCCGTAGGTGGTCAGGTAGTTTATCCGGCCTGCTGGGTCGAGGCAGATGTAAGTCCGATAACCACCAATGGTCATGGTGCGTTCGTGAATCCAGCCAGCCCACCACAGCACTTCCATGCACCATCGCACAGGCAGTATCCGACTGCGTGCTGCGGGCAGGGTGGGTGGCCGTGTGTGGTTCACTTGGTGTTCTCCGGGGTCAGGTCTGCAAGATTGATCTCTGCAATGCAGGGTGCATCGCCTGCGTCGATCCGGTCATCCATGATGTCGCGGAAAGTTTGCTCGCTCACAATCTTGATGCTGGAACCGTCTGCCGTGTTCCAAGTTTCCCCGTCAGGAAACACGATGATGGTGCGGGTGGTCATGGGTCAGAAGTCCTCATGGCTGTAGTAGGTCACGAATGTTGCCACCAACGGAGTGGCAATCATCACGGCGGTAGTGTAACACAGAAAGTCGATCATGTCAAGTCCCTTTTTCAGATTTTTTCAGCACAGGTCGGACAGGTCAAGGATGCCTGAACCCACCCACAACGCACGGAAGGTGGTGGCGGTTTCGTCACCCTTATCGGTCAGGATCACCGTACCGGACTTGCTGGGCATGGTGATCAGGCCCACACGAACCATCCGGGCCAGCATCACGCTCAACTCCCGCTTGGCGGCTTCCGGGTCAACCGCATCCCCGTACAGGCCGTCGTATATCGCCTGCACATGGCATGGCACATTGTCGAACGCTTGGATGGTGATGCAGACGGCAGCCGCTTGCACGAAGTCTTGCGGCAGGTTTTCAGGCAGCAGGTTGGTGGGGCATTTCATGGGTGTATTGTACCTTTCAGGGGTTGGGGTGTCAAGCAGTTTTCAGACACTTTGATTCAAGTTCTGCAAGCGGTCGAACCGGGTGGGTCAGAATCCATGTGGTGTTGCTCACGCCACCGTGCGGCAGTTCACACAGGATGTTGATGCGGTTGCAGTACACAAACAGCCTGTCACCTTGGGCGTGGTGCATCGCCTTGCGTTCAATGTTTCCGATCCACCTGCCTCGGAAACTGCGGGTTTCCGAAGTGATGATCTCGTTGTTTCGCAAGTACTGAATGGTGGTGGTCAAGGTCATGGGTGTATTGTATCCGGGGTTGGGCGTGGTGTCAAGAGGGAAAATGGATTTATTTCAGATGCGGCAGTTGGCGGCATACGCTTCATCCACGGTTCCACGATGCCGGATGCCGTCCAAGAACCCGCCCAGCACAGCGTACAGGATGCTGGGACGCATGACGGGGTACACCACCCGGACACCACCCGACTCCGTCACAATCTCCAGCACCTCGTACCCGTACTCGCTGGCACTCAAGTACCAGCAGCCCACATTGGCCACAGTATTGGCGGTGTAGGTGTACGGGGTGGCAGGATGGCCCAGCATCCGGTTGATGAACGCAAGGCGGTATTCCAATCGGTTGGCGGTGATTCGGGTCATGGGGGTATTGTACCTTTCAGGTGTGGGCGTGTCAAGAAGATTTTTGGATTTTTTCAGTCGATGGTGGCGGTGTACGACACGCCGGGGTAGCCCAGCCGGGTCAGGTGGTCAACAAACGCTTGGGCGAACGCTTCCTTGCGTTGCATGGACTGGCCGAAGCCGTCAATGTTCAGCGTGACGCACCGGAAGTAGTCTGATGAACGCCACCCGGTGGCCAGCAGCCACTTGGCCCATGCAGAAGTGCGAGGTCGAACCTCGACGCGAGCGAACCCGCACACGCCGCCTTCCACCCAGTAGGTGCGGTCACGGCCCACCACGGTCATGGGAACCACTTCAACGGCGTTGGCTGCGGCATTCCCTGCGGCGTAGGCGGCTTGAAGGTCATCATCCCAGCGGTGGTCAGAGGTGCGAGCGGTGAGAACGGTAGAGGTCAAGGTGGTCATGGTGTGGATTCTAGCAGGTGTTGGGGGGAATGTCAAGAGGAATAAACAGATTTTTTTCAGAACCAGTTCCAAGTGTCCATGTAGGCGGCAACGGCAGGCCAGTCCACAAGATTGGTGTCACCGGGGTTGAACAGGTCGGCACGGTTCAGGGTGAACCACTCACGGACTGCGGCAGGCGAAATGGTGTACTCTCCGGTGTCCTCATGGTGGTCGCGGTGGTCGGGATTGGAGTCCAAGAACGCACCGAACGCAGGGCCGGGGATGGTCGCCATCTCCACCTCCAACGCACACAGGTAGGTCGGGTGGTTTCGCCAACGGGATGAGGTGAAGGTGGTCATGCTGGGAGTCTAACCGATCCGGGGTCAGGTGTCAAGGGGTGAAATGCGGATTTTTTGAGTCTGATAATGCTCGACGATCATCGGCGGTTTCAAAGTGGGTTGAAATGGGGGGTTGTGGGGCGAGATTCCGGAATATATTTGAGAATGTCTGGGTTATCTCGCAAACACACACATCCCAGACACCCCCCATCCCGGATTTCTTCCAGTCAAGCAGAATCCTCCAATATCTGAAATATTCTCGAGAATTATTATTTACATTCCGGGTATTTTGGGTATTGACCCGGGATGCCGGGTGTGGTACACTACAGGTATCCGGGGGGTCTGGGCGGGTTGATAGTATCCTGCAATCCCAATAAATTAATTTTGATAATCTGGGAGGTTTGGGGGTTGACAGGTTCCGCCCGATGTGTTACCCTAGATCGGGCTGGGAGGGCGGGATGCCCACTTTCCGGTTAACCCGATCTTAACAAACAATTAAATTAATCCAATCTTAACTGAATCTTAATTTAACTGAATCTTAACAATACTATCAACTCCGGGCAAATAAAAAATCCTGCTTGATACGCTCAAACAGGAAGGCGGGGCATTATTACTGTACGCCCGAACAGAACACCCATTGTCGTATGGGCTTACGAGCCGTTTCTGCTTCGGAGATCACGGCCAACTCGTCCACGAACCCCTTTGGTTACTGGTACTTGGCCTCGCACAGGTTGTAGAACTCGTCCATGGCGAGGTTCCAACCGTCTCCTGCGGTGCGAGTGTACCCGTAGTCGCTCACGATGTCCTGTCCATTGCCACGGATCAGCCACACCCAATGGGAGTCTCCAGTCGGCCCGGTGAAGTAGAACCGAGCCTCGTCCAAGTTGTCAAACAGGTACTTCACCGGATCAGCAGGCTGCTCGTACTCCTCTCCGTCAAAGATTTCCAAGAACTTGAAGCCCTTGGCAGCAAGGTGTGCGAGCAGGTCGGTCACGATGGAGCGTTCGATGAAGGTGGTAGTGTTCATGCCGGGATTCTACACCACCCGGGTCAGGTTGTCAATAGGGTAGCCGCAGAAATAAATCTTTTTATTCCGGGCGGTTTTTCACTTGACAGGTTCTGGAATCTGTGATATAATACAGTGTCTGGGTAAATATAATACTATCAACTCGCCGGAAATGAAAAAACCTGCTTGATAACACTCAAGCAGGAAAGCGGGAAGTCCTCAAGTAGGTGATTCCAAACCTTTGCCAGTATTCGAGACGGGCAAACTGGGCCGTTTTTGGTGCAGGCAAACGGCCAACCCGGCCACT
>Ga0114979_10001288_pt1 | contig 16835 bp, 21 predicted proteins | sample S_140625_EF_Meta_FD_87315 | JGI IMG/M metagenome (GOLD analysis project Ga0114979, IMG submission 87315) | Freshwater microbial communities from Lake Simoncouche, Canada to study carbon cycling - S_140625_EF_MetaG | ecosystem: Environmental > Aquatic > Freshwater > Lake | place: Lake... | reverse complement strand
CCCGGTGGAGCAATGGATCCACGTAAAGCTCGTGGTCTTGCCGGTCAGCGAATGGGTAAGGACGGCATGAGTGGACCCCATGGAAATATCTGGCAGATGATTAATAATCGATACCAGTATAAAAAAGCATCACTGCTTCCGTAACCTACATCCCCATCATCGAATGTAAACACGTCACTGTTTTGTGGCGTTGCTCTTGGGGCACGACCACAGTCACGCTCATAGCCGACACTAAAATTTCGCTAAATTGAATGGCGTCACGATCCATGATCTTTAAAAGTTGATCGAACAACTGCGATGACGTCACACCCGTACAAGTCATCGTGACAGTTGAAAATCTTTGCAGATTAATTTTTACATTGGCCTGCGGAACTTCTTTTTCGATGGCTCGCATGATTTCTAAAGGCCCCGTCAATAATAGTTGAGTGCCGTCGTTTTTAGGCTGAGTCCTTAAAATTTGAGGAAAGGCGATTTGTTTTTCATTTAAAAACCAAGTCAGATTTTCGATGGCTTTCAGCGGCCTGACGCCTTCGAGGAAAAGTTCCAGAACTGTTTCGTGAGAATTTACAGACAGCGGCTTTGATGATTCATACATATTGAATCCTTTCTGGATCAAGGTTCCTTCAGATAAAGAATCCGAAGCAGGGCCCACATAAAGTTTTACATCTCGAAGTTTTGCAAGTTCGACGGACCTGTAATGCAAAACTTTGGCACCCCAAAAAGTCATTTCCATCAGCTGATCATAATTGAGTTTCGGAATTGATTGTGCGTCATTGACGATTCTGGGATCAGCTGAAAAAATCGCAGGCACATCTTTTAAAATCTCACATCTTTCAGCTTTAAAGTAAGCCGCCATCGCCACAGCTGTTGTATCCGTTCCGCCTCGACCCAATGTTGTGATTTCTTTTGTCACCGGGGACACACCTTGAAATCCTGCAATGACGGCGATTTTTTTTTCACGCAAGGCTTGCTCGACGCGCTGAGGTTTTAAATCTTGAATAAAGGCATTCACATGGGAATCGTCAGTTAAAATTCCGGCTTGGCTGCCAGTGAAACTGATGGCTGGAGTTTTTAAATCATTTAACGCCATCGATAGCAGTGCCATGCTGACTCGCTCGCCAGTCGTTAACAGCATATCCAATTCGCGTCTTGATGGATTCGCTGAAACTTTTTGAGCTAAATCTAAAAGTTGGTTTGTGGTTTGCCCCATGGCAGAAACGGCGACAATCATATTGTGCGATTTAGATTGCTCAGAAATTCTTGCAGCGACAGCTCTGATTTTTTCAGGAGTTTCTAAAGTTGCACCACCGTACTTTTGAACGATCAATGGTTTTGGAGTGGCAGGTGCATTTGACATAGGGTTATTTAAATACGTCACTATTGAACTGTCAAAGGAAGCTCACCTGACACGTCGTAGAGGAAGTTTGAAACAACTTTTCCAGAACCCTTCGGAACTCGAATATAATGATGAGACACAGATTTTGGAATGTATCCCATCAGAAGCTCCGCATTCAAATCTCTTAAAGATTTTCGAGTCACTCCAATTTGATCTGCTAAGCGATCGATATCAGTTCCACCGGGGGCTGCAATCACATCATACTGCAAAGGCTCATGGGTCTCGAGGGCACGAAACCCGTAAAGACTTGGCGCCTTTGAAATGAGCATCGCTGCTAAAATTTTAGGAACGTACTCTTGGGTTTCCTTTGGAATGGCATTTTTTCTAACCAAAGCCCAATAATCACTGGTCTTGTGCTTTTTGATCATTCGTCTAAGACCATTTTCACCCATGTTGTAGGCAGCAGCCACCAGATACCAAGAGGAAAATTCTTTTCGAAGGTCCCGAATATATCTAACAGCCGCTTGAGTGGCTTTTCGTAAATCTTTTCTTTCATCCAGCCAATCATTTTTGTCCAGGCCGTAACGTGTACCCGTGGTTTGAATAAACTGCCAAGGTCCCACAGCGGCTGCAGAGCTTGTCGCGTAAGATGAGAATCCGCTCTCGATCATCACCATAAAAGCTAAATCTGTTGGCAGATTTGATCTGCGAAGTTCTTCTTGAATGAAAGGAAGGTAGCGGCTGGCTCGCTCGAGCCATTGTCTGAACCATTTCTGTCCGCGGGTTTGAAAGTGATTCACCCAAAATGAAACTTTATGATTGTAAGTCACGGGTAAATCAAAAATCAGTGGAGATTGCCCCGAGTTCTTCGTTTTGATTGTGGAGACGAAATTATTTTTGGAGGCGTTTGATTGAGCAGAGGGAGCGTAGATAAAATTTGTTTTAGCAGAAGGCATCGTTGGTTTTTTATCAACAGTAGCCGTCGAGTGAATTGAGAATAAAAAAAGTGACAGAGTCACTGACCTTTGAAAACAAAAATTCATACTTCTTTCAGTTTACCACGGGAGTTCAGACCGCTTGCAACTGAACATCCTTCCGACTGGACCTGACAAATTTCCAACACTCGCCTTTCGTCTGGGTTTTTGTGCAACTAGATCCAGAGCTAATTGAGGCCATCAGACGAGCTCGACTTACAAACTTTGGTCCAGAGAGGCTGATCAAGTTCAACACCTAAGTCGAGAGAAAGTGTGCAATCTCATTTTGGCACAGGCGTTGCTTTTATGACGGGTGTGGAGGGTTGATGGCAATAAAAGGTGTCTACACAGCATTGTCTGGAGCGATGGCTCAAAGTACAAAGCTTGATACGATTGCGAACAATATCGCGAACGTCAACACCCCTGGCTTCAAACGGGATGAGCAGGTTTTCTCTGAGTACATCACAGCCAACGAAAAAGAACCCACCACAATTCCGATTCCAAAAAATGTAGCTGCCATCGAAAGTTTTTATAATATGCAAGGCGGTGACAAGGCCTACGTTCACGAAAAAGGAACGTTCACTGATTTTTCACAAGGCAGTCTGAAAAGAACCGGCGGAGCTTTGGACGTGGCCATCGATGGTCCTGGATTTTTTGAGATCTCTACACCCGCTGGCATAAGATACTCTCGAGCAGGAAACTTCACAATCGATGGCAACGGCCGAGTGGTCACCAAAGAGGGATATCCGGTTTTGAAAAACGCAGAAGCTGGAACGCCAGAACAAGACCGTGCCTTTCAACTGAATGGTCAAAATCCTGTAACAATTAATGATCAGGGACAATTGTTTCAAGGTGAAGAGCCGCTGGGAACATTATCCATGGTGAATGTGACCAATCCAGATTCATTGATGAAGATCGGCAGCAATTTGTATGGTCCTCGTCCCCAGATGGCTTTGCAAACAAATCCCATTCCAACGCCTTCAGTTCGCCAAGGTTTTTTAGAAACGAGTAACGTGAATGTGGTGAGTGAAATGACAGACATGATTACCACTCATCGTATTTTTGAAAGCACACAAAAAGCCATCAGCGCCTATGACGGCATGGTGGATAAGCTTGTGAATGTTGTGGGTAAAGTCAGTCCGTAATTTTTTGGATTCTTAAAAGGTAGGTTGAAAGTGATCCGAAGTTTAAATACAGCAGCAACAGGGATGGCAGCCCAGCAAGAAAACATGGATGTGATTTCCAATAATATCGCCAATTCCCAAACAACTGGTTTTAAAAAATCCAGAGCTGAATTTGAAGATCTTCTTTATCACACAAAAAAAGAGCCCGGTGCTGCTGCCGGTGCAAATTCTTATTCTCCAAATGGCGTACAGATCGGTCTAGGAACTCGAACCTCATCTGTGCAGAAAGATTTTGATATTGGAAGTGCCATCACAACAAAAAGTCCCTTTGATCTTCAGATTGAAGGTCCAGGTTTTTTTCAATTGCAAACCCCAGATGGACAGATGGCTTACACCCGTGACGGATCATTTCGAAAAAGTCCCGATGGACAAGTCATTGATAAAAATGGAAATCGGCTTATTCCGGAAATTACAATTCCACCAGATGCGAGCGGTGTCGAAGTGCGAGCCACAGGTGAAGTTGTTGTTTACCAAGGGCCAAACTCAACTCCTTCACCCATTGGGCAATTAGATATTGTCAATTTTGTAAACCCGGCAGGTCTGCGCGCCTTAGGTAAAAATACCTTTTCTCAAACGCCGGCAAGTGGACTTGCCGTCACCAATCGCCCGGGACTGAATGGTGTTGGCTACTTAGCTCAAGGTCAATTGGAAGCATCGAACGTGAATATCGTGGATGAGATGGTGGACATGATTAAAGCTCAAAGAGCTTTTGAAACAAATAGTAAAGTGATTCAAACCTCAGACCAAATGCTTCAAAGCATTAACAGTATGAGATAAGCGATGAAAATAATTTATGGCCTACTTTTTGTGATTTTCGCTTTTGCCTCTGAAAAAACAGAAGTCATTCTTAAATCCAATTTAGATTCTGGCAATCAAATCAAATTGCAACTTGAGGATTTGATTTTAAAACCTCATCCTGCCCCTCAAGAGCTGCTGGACATATCAGTTCCGTTTGAGTCTGGCACAATTCAAAAGACAGAGTTATTAGAATGGTTCAAAAAAACAAGAGCTGAGCGCCGAGAACTTAATTTATTTACTTTTAGTGTCCCTGAAAAAATTCAAATCAATAAACTTGAAGTGAATCCTGCGGAAATGTTTATCAGCCGCACCCTCAATCGCCTTAAAGTGAAGTGTACAGATTGTGATTTTAAAATTAAATTGACTCATTTTCCTAAGAATCAGGAAAAAATTGACCGATTGGATTTCAGCCAGCTTCCTGGTTCTGGTCCTTTCATGGTGAGCACTGTTGATTCTGAAGGTAAAAAATCAGGATGGATCACAGGACAAATTCAAACCTTCCGCGAAGTTGTGAAATCCACAAGATTTATGCAATCAGGTGAAAGACTTCGTGAAGAAGATCTGACTTTGGAAAGAACAGATATCAGTTTTAATAAAGACTATTTCACAGATAAAAAAGCCATTCTAGGTAAAAAAGTATCAAAGCCCCTGGCCATTAAATCAGCTATCAGTTCTCAAGATATCGAGCGAGCCTATGATATTAAACAAGGCGAAGTTGTTCGTGCAAAAGCAGGATCATCAGGCTTTGAAGTTACGATTCAGGCCGTTGCTTTAGATTCTGGATCTGTCGGCGATCAAATTCGAATTCGAAGTCAGAATTATCAAAAGCTTCTCTCTGCAAGAGTGCTTGAATCTGGATTGGTGGAAATTCAATGAGATTATTAATGCTTTCAATTCTAATTCTGACCTCAGGTTGTGCCTCGCTCAGAGATTTGCTGGGTGAACGAGTCAGCGAGAATGTTCCATTTTTAGCCCAAGAGCCTTCATTGAAGTATTCAGATACACCTCAAGCCGGTGTGACTGAAGACCGTGATTACAGAAAAATGACCAAGGCTCGAATGGAAGAAGAATCCAATTTAGGTTCTGATGCTGGAAGCCTTTGGGTCATGGAAGGTCAGACTTCTTATTTGTTTGCGCAAAATAAATCACGCCAAACAGGTGATATTCTGAATGTGAAGCTTGAGGGCATGGGTCTTAAAACCATCGAGACAAAAGCGATGAATGTGAAAGCACTGCTAAAAGAAATTGAAGAAGAGCGCAAAAGAAGAGAAAACCCACAGCCTGTGGATTCGCCAAGTTTGTCAAAGGCTGAAGCGGATGCCAAAGCAAAAGAGGGCGGCAGAGCACCTGCTGCAGCGGCTGCAGCTCCGAAGCCCACTGAAAAACCAAAAGAAGAAAAAGTTGATCTGACAGATGTTCAAGAAATTCCAGCAAAAATTGTGGAAAAATTAGGTGATGGTTCTTACCGAATCAAAGGTCAACAGACCTTGATGATCGATAAAAAAGAGTACCGAGTCATACTCTCAGGCTTGCTGAAACCAGAGGATGCTGTTGACCAAGGTGTGAGCTCTGCAAAATTGATTGATCCACAATACGACCTCGTCAGTCTTGGAAGGGCTCTGCAAGATGAAACTAAAAATTAGTTTTTTTATTGTCCTATTATTGAGTGAATTTTTGATGGCGGCACGCTTGAAAGATATTTCAAGTATTCGCGGTGTCAGAGAAAATCAATTGATCGGTTACGGAATCGTTGTGGGTCTCAAAGGCACAGGCGATGGCAAAAGCGAGTTCACAACGAAGTCGTTAGTCAGAATGCTTGATAAAGTGGGTGTTAAACTTGAGAATCAAGATATCACGAGCAAGAATGTAGCAGCGGTGATTGTGTCTGCCACTTTGCCAGCTTTCGCGAAAGCAGGAAATCCCCTCGATATTACAGTCAGCACCATCGGTGACGCTCAAAGCTTACAAGGTGGAACGCTTTTAATGTCTCCACTACGGGCTGCCAACGATCAAGTCTATGCAGTCGCTCAAGGCACGGTGTTAATCAGTGGTGACGGGAAAGATGTGCATCCCACAGCTGGAAGAATTCCAAATGGCGCGATCATTGAAAAAGACATTCAAGCTGATTTCTCGAACCGAAAGATGTTTCGCCTGACACTGCATAATCCTGATTTTACAACAGCTGCAAGAACAGCACTAACTGTGAATAAGGAATTAGGCGGCCAATACGCAACTGCAAAAGATGCAGGAACTATTGATGTGGTGACTCCAGCTGCTTTTGAGAATCGTGGTGTTGAGCTGATGGCCACAATTGAATCCATCGAAATTAACCCAGATGGCCGAGCCGTTGTCATAATAAATGAGAAGACTGGAACTGTTGTTATTGGAGATCGTGTGCGAATTTCGAAGGTGGCAGTCAGTCACGGGAATCTGTCAGTGAAGGTCGGAGCTACAGCACCCGGAAAAAAAGAGACAGAAGAAAAAGTGGCAATTATTGAAAATGGAGCCAACGTGGGTGAGCTTGTTCAGTCGATGAATAAGCTCGGAGTCACGCCTAAAGACCTGATAACAATACTTCAGTCCATAAAGGCAGCTGGAGCTTTGCACGGGGAATTGGAGATTTTGTGAGTTTTGTGTTTCAGAATGAAACGCAACGTAGTAAACTTACTTTAGTAGATGTGAATTTGCGAGCTGTTTTGTTTTTAAAAAAAGATGTGTATTTAAATGTCTGCGGCACATGGATGTGTTGCGGACGCGGGGAGGGTGAGAAGGAAGTCAAGTACCAAGGAAGGTCAAGAGTCAAAGTCGTTTCTTCGCAGGGAACAATTTGTAAAGGTCAATTGAAGGGTCCAAAAGTCCTCAGGATGAGAGCTCATAGGTCAACTCAAAAGATGTATAAAAGTGCAGGATGCACGTTAGACTCTAACTCAACTCCCCTTTTTCTTCTCATAAACAAAATATGATTAACAAAACATTAGGCGCACCTGCGCCAGGCTTTGATATTCAAGCAAAATCAGAAATTGTGAAGCCCACTTCTGGCAATCCCGAGCTGGATCAGAAATTTCGTGAAGTGGCAGAAATGTATGAAAAACAATTCTTGCGTGAAATGACAAAAACCATGAGGTCCACTGTTCAAGAATCGGGACTGGTGAAAGTTTCTCAAGGTGAAAAGATCTTTCGTGAACAACTGGACCATGAGTATGTGGAAAAGTGGGGGGATAAGGGCGGAATCGGTTTATCAGATATGATTTACGATCAGCTTCTTTTTCATTACGGTCCGAAAGCTTCGAATCAAAAGCCGGCGGGTCCCATCGAGCTTACAGGCAAGGACAAATTTCACTTGGCTAAAGCAGCCAACCAAAATGGTACGACAACCTTAGAATTTAAAAAACTCGATCAGACAGATTCCAAACCCGTGCAGCTGGCTATGCCGTGGGAGGGTCGCATCACAAAAAAGCTCTCACTAGGTCCAGACGAAACTTTTCTCGAGATGTGGCACAACAACGGCTTCAAAAGCCGCATGGCTTTTAAGGGGGTTTTGAATCCTTTTGAAGTTGGGGAAAATTTACAAAGCGGCGAAGGTCTGGGGTACTTGAGCCCAGAGACAAAAAACTTCGTTTGGAATGTCTCATTGTGATACAATTAAAGTTGAATACAACCGGAGGCTCTCATGAAAATTACACATAATAAAATTGGTCAGTCACTGAATCTTGTGGATGGTGCAAAGACTGATAAGGCCAGTGATGCAAAATCCGGAATCCCAAGAGGTGTTCAATCACAAGATTCCTTATTTCAAAGCAATGAAGCAACAAAAGTGGATGTTTCGTCTCGTGCGCAAGATGCACAACGAATAAAAGAATTAGCTTTGGCTGCTCCTGATGTGGACATGCAAAAAGTTGAAAAGTTCAGAAAATTGATCGATGCAGGCCAATACAAAGTGGATGCAAAAGCAGTGGCGGATCGCATGGTTGATGAGCATTTAGATCTTAAAGAATCAAGAGAGTAAAATATTAAATGAATGAGCAGGCCCGTGAGCTTTTTTTAAAACTTTCACAATCTCTCGAAGAGATCACAAAGTTTTATCGACAACTTTTAGAAGTTGTTCGCAAAGAAAAAGATTTCTTGATTCAAGTCAATCAGCCCGAAATTGAAAGCTGCTATAAGTTAAAAGAAGAGCTCATTAGTAAAATCAGGTTGTCAGATATGCTTCGAGAAAAGTATGCCCAAAACTTAGGTGCTCAGCTAAAAATGAATTCCCATGCTCCAAGACTTTTAGAACTGGCACAAAATCTTCCCATGGAGCAAGGCGATTTTTTAAGAAAAATGCATTCTGGTTTAGAGCTGTTGATTAAAAGAATTCAAGAAATCAACCAATTGAATCAGGTCCATGCAGAAAACGCGTTGAAAGCTCTGGATGGAGCTTTAGGAAATGTAAAAGAAACGCTCGCCGGTAAAAGTACATACGAGCGAAAAGGAAAATATAAATCAGGGCCTGAACAGTCAGGACATTTTGTAAGCAAGGAAGCTTAAAGAAATGGCTAAAATTGGCACAATGATGGATGTGGGAAAGCGTTCCCTGCAAAATAGCCAAACGGCTTTGCAGACGGTTTCCCATAACATCGCCAATAAATCCACAGAAGGTTACAGCCGTCAGCGTGTTGAGCTTCAAGCAAACCAAGCAATTGGTGAAGGTAATCTTCGCATCGGAACTGGCGCGAAAGCTGGCCTTATCAGTCGAACAAATAATCCATGGTTAGAAAAACAGATTCAAAAAGAACAGACTTCTATGGGTTTTCAAGATGGTCGTACTGAACCTTTAGGTCGTGTAGAAGAAGTTTATAACGAGCAAATTAACAAGGGTCTGAACAACTACATGACTCAGTTTTTTAATTCTTTTCGAGAGTTTTCAAATAATCCTGAATCCTTGTCTTCAAGAACTATGGCTCGAGAAGCTTCTCAGCAGTTAGCAGGTGATTTTAAGAGGGTCAATTCACAGCTCAGAGATATTCAAAAAGATATCGACGGGCAAATTTCAAATCTGACTGTTCAAATCAATAACATAACAAAAGAAATTGCCGCATTAAATGAAAAAATCATGCAAGTTGAAACTCAAGGCATACCTGCAAATGACGAGCGTGATCGTCGAGATTTATTACTCAAGAAGCTGGGTGAAAACGTTGAAATCTCTTGGGCTGAGGGGAGTCACGGCCAAGTTTCAGTGACAGCAGGAAACACAGCTATCCTGGTTTCAGGCAGCACAGCGACTGATCTGATGGCTAAAGTCACAGATGCCCGTGATCGAGTCGAAATTTTTTACAGGCAAGATGATTATGGCTCTGAATTTAAACTGACTAACAATTTTAAAGGTGGAAAAATTGGCGGGCTTTTAGATGTTCGAGACAATGTCGTTGAAGGTGCTTTAGGGCATGTTGATGAGTTGGCTTACAATCTTGCAAAAGAAGTGAACACAATTCATATTGAAGGTTTTGATCGCTACGGAAAACCGGGTGTTCTTTTTTTCGAAATGCCAGAGACCGTGAAGGGATCTTCAGAAAAAATAGAAGTCAATAAAACGATCGTCGAAGACGTCGGAAGAATAGCTGGTAGCAAAAAACCAGGGGCCGCGGGTGATAATACAATTTCAAATATGATTTCATCCCTTCAGCATCGACAAACCATGCAAGAGGGAACGGCCACCTTTGATGATTTTTATAACTCTCGAGTTGGTGAATTAGGTTCTATCTCTCAAAGAGCAAGATCCACCCAAGAGGCTCAGAAAAGTATTCTTGAGCAAATGAGCTCTATTCGAGAAAGTATCAGTGGTGTTTCATTGGATGAAGAAACCACCAACATGATTCAAATGCAAAAAATGTATGATGCCTCGGCGCGAGTGATTCGAACGGCAGACGAGATGCTGGAAACAGTTCTCAGCTTGAAGAGAATGTAGGTGAGTCATGAGAATAGCTGATAAAATGACATCCACCCAGGTGGATCGACAAATTCAAAAGAACAAAGCTGAAATGGCCAATCAGCAGAATCAAGCGGCCACCCAAAAGCGAGTCAGTAAACCAAGTGATGATCCTTCAGTTACGACTCGCGTACTTTCTGCTCGAACTGATGAGAATTCTTACAAGCAGTACATACAAAGTATCGTACAGGCGAAATCTTTTATCGATTATACAGAACAAGCTCTAAGTGAATTGAGTGATTCTTTAGTCAGAGCCAAAGAATTGGCCATCGGCCAAGCCAGTGATGCAGGTGCTGGTGAGGAAACTCGAAAAATCACAGCTGAAGAAGTGAGTCAAATTTTTCAGCAGTCTGTACAAATTGGTAATCGAAAACTAGGAGATCGATATATTTTCTCTGGGCTTCAAACGCTGACTCAACCTTTTGATCAACGAGGAGAATACTCCGGTGATTCCGGTGATATTAAAATTCAAATCCACAAAGATGCTCATGTGGGAATGAACTTGGCAGGCAGCAAAGTTTTCTTAGGCGAAGGTGTTTCTGGTGATGGTATTATTCGGGCAAGTTCAGTGAATCCAAAAACAGTGAATGAACTTAACGAAATGCGGCAAGAGGACCAACAGCTACAAAAAATCAAGCAAGACGAGGAATTCAATCAGGTTCAAACCAGGTCCCTTGCTTCGACAGGATCCACTGAAAAAATTAGTAAACAAGATCCTATTTCCAATTCCAGGGGGGTGAATGTGTTTCAAACCCTGAAGGGTCTTGAAATTAGTTTGCGGACGAATGATAAAGCAGGCGTACAGGAATCACTGGATATGCTTGATCAGGCCATTTCTCAAGTGGTCCTGGCTCGATCTGAGTTAGGCTCTAGGGTCACAAGTCTAAATGCGACATCAGACTCATTGCAGAAAGCGGTTCTGGATAATAAGGCCATGGCATCTCAGATGGAAGATGCCGACATTTTTAAACTCGTGAGTGATATCAACAGGACCGAAAGCACTTTGAAAGCCACGATGGAAACCTCCGGTAAAATGGTCCAGAGAAGCCTTCTTGACTTCCTTCGGTAGTTCAAATAACTACAGTTCCTGAAAATTAAGCCGAAAAAGCGTATGAAGGAGTCATACCATGCTGGTACTTACAAGGAAGTTGGGTGAAAGCATTGCCATCGATGACCACATCAAAATTAGAGTGGTTCAGATTAAAGGTAAGCAGGTTAGATTAGGCATCGAAGCCCCCAAAGACACTAAAATTCATCGTGAAGAAGTTTATCTTGCGATTCAGGATCAAAATCAGCAGTCAGCTCATGTGACTTCAGATAAGTCACGTTCTGTCTCGAAGCTTTTAAAACCCTAATGACTTTTCGAAGTCATTGGCTCATCATTTTTAGACTTAGCGTCATATAAATTGTTTTTCTTTGAAAGTACCTAGATTTAGGTCCAGATTTAAAGAAACAATAGCCGTCTTTCACGTTAGAATTGTCTAAAGTAAAGAAAGACTGTGTCTGATTGTTTTGGGTGCAGGAGGGGGTTTCTTGGTCATTCAAACTTCTAGGTTCGGTCAAGTTCAAGTGGATCAAAATGATCTTTTGGTTTTTGCAGAAGGACTGCTGGGATTTCAGGATCTCAAAAGTTTCGTTCTTCTTGATGACCCCAATGACGATATCTTTGCATGGCTTCAAAGCTGTGAATCTCCAGCCATCGCATTTCCAGTTTTAGAACCTGAATTGTTTGCCGAAAACTATAAAATCAGTCTCAACAAAACAGATCTTGAATCACTCAGCGCGCCGAATACATCTAAGGCTCGTGCATTTTGTATTGTGACGATCCCAGAGGATCCAACACAAATGACTGCCAATATGAAGGCACCGATTGTGATCAACATTGAAAATAAAAAAGCCCGTCAATGTGTCTTGCAAGACAACAGCCTTGCCATTCGTGAGCCCATCTTCACGAAGCTACAAGCTCGCGTTGTTGCAAATCCCACATTGAGCATCAAAGAACAAAGCATTGGTCGTGATGTGGCTATTAAACTCGCCGAGATGTGACAGGTACGTAATTCGTAACGACGTGTTAGTTTCCCAAATATTGCCTTTTTTTGGAAATTTTTAGCAAAATGAGCGATGGCGAAGAGATCAAAAAAAGTAAAATCTGTTAAAAAAGTCATAATAGTTCGAGAACATCCACTCATTGTTCCAATAAGTGAAAAAAATCCAACAGGTATAACCATTAGGGACACTCATCCTAGGCGAATAAAGGGTACCTACCTCGACCCTTCAGAAATAGAATCAATTTTTAAGAATTACGACCGAAAAAAAATTATTTATCCAACAGCAAAAAAGTTGTTAAAGGAATACAAAGAGTCAGACGATTATGATGAGCTGATTGCCGTTTGGTCTGATTACTTCAAAAAAAAGTTTAATACTGAAAATCCAATTGATCCTGATGTAATAAAAGCACTGACTGCAAGTGAATCAAGTTTCAAACCTGATCCCAATGGCAATACGTTGGCTATATCGCAAACAACAAACTACAGCTAGTAAGCTCAAACGAGTTCCGACTCACGAAGATATAATATTAGAATATAAAGGTTTGCTAAAAAGTAATTCTAAGTACAAGCACGACGGACTAGAAAAATATAGAAGGGCCTATGCAGATCTTAAAAAATAATCTATTTATCTTACTTTTTTTTCAAATTTTTTCAGGTTGTCAAACAAGTCGCGATTTCAAAATTCAATCGGTACCAAATGAGCCCAATGACCTTCATGTTATTCAAGTTAAATCATCCCGAATTTACCAGAAGTGTTTATTTTTAAATGCAGAGGATGAGAGCAATTGGAGACATCAATACTATATTTACATACTCAGTGATAAAAAAGAGATCTATGAAATTAGGCAGCCACACCATCAAGATCGAGAAACGTGTAACTCTCAACTGAAAAAAATTGAAAAAATTCTGCAGACTGAGTCACAAGTTAGGCTTTGCATTCGTGATAAATTAAAGAATAATCTAGAAGAAAGTAAGAACTTAAATGTGATTACACAGTTGGATAAAGTTGATGTAGGGAGTGCTACCTACGAATCTGTAACGCTTGATTCTATATGTAACTCAAAAAAATGTTTTAGCAACAATGATTTGTGGGTTAACACATGCCCTGGCTTTGCAAAAATTGAGAATTGAAATAACAAAAAAATGACTCATGGTTACGTATTATGTACCTGTCACACTGGTGGGAGTTGTTTATCAGTTTTTGCACCGAGCTCTTTGAGTTCTTCGACCTGAGAAATTAAATTGCCACGACCATCTTGAATTTTTTTGATCACATCAGAATAGGCCTTTTGGGAAGAATCCATGCGATCGCCAAGGATTTTGAGATCACCAAGAAGTGAGGCAAACTTTTCGTACAACAATCCCCCGCGACGGGCGATTTCATAGGCATTTTTTTGCTGTTTTTCTTGCTTCCACAGTGAGGCCACTGTTCGAAGTGTGGTCAGCAATGTTGTGGGGCTGACGATGGCAATATTCTTTTCCCAGGCGTTTTGAAATAGCTCGGGCTTTTCTTTGAAGGCCAAAGCAAAGGCGGGCTCAAGCGGCATGAACATCATCACAAAATCAGGGCTGGAGAGTCCTTCAACAAGATGATATTTTTTATTCGACAAACCTTGCATATGACTTTCTAAAGACTGCACATGAAGTTTTGCAAATTTTCTGCGTTCCTCTTCGTTATCTGTGGCAGTTGAAGCCTCGTAGGCCTTCAAGCTGACTTTAGAATCCACGATCAAGTGCTTACCACCTGGAAGCTTCACGATGATATCGGGAAGCAACCTTCCACCATCGTCGGACTTCAAACCCATGTCTGAACCTTGAGTGATGTATTCTTCACCAGCCCGCAAACCCGAGCGTTCCAGGATATTTTCTAAAACCATCTCTCCCCAATTACCTTGAGTCTTGACATCTCCCTTTAAGGCACGTGAGAGGCTTTGAGCTTCTTTTGACATCAATTGGTTGAGTTCTAACAGCTTATTGAGCTCACCTTTTAAAACGCCACGCTCTGATCGTTCGAGTGAGTAGGTGTCTTCGACCTTTTTTTCGAACTCTTTCAGCCGCTCTTTCAGTGGATCTAAAATCTGAGAAAGGTTTTTGGTATTGCTTTCTTCAATCTTACGGCTTTTTTCATCAAAGATTTGATGAGCTAAAAGTTCAAATTGTTGTTTGAATACATCTTGCTGAGAGAGATCGTCTTTTTTGCGAATTTTCAGAATAAGAAGCAAAAGACCTGTTCCCAAGACGAAACCCAGTAAAAAGAAAACTATTTCGCTTCCTGACATGCATCAATCCTTCTAAGACGATCGTTTTAGGCTTTAAATCGAATTTATGGCAACAAGTCAAATTTCTTTAGTTTTTCAGTCCTTCCGTCCCAAAACTCTGTCAGCAGCTGTGGTACCGGTGGTGGTGGGATCTGTCGCTTCATTCACACTTTTTCGAGAGTTCAATCCACTTGTATTTTGGTGCTGCCTTTTAGGAGCTCTTTTTATTCAAATTGGAACGAATTTAGCAAATGATGCTGCCGATTTTGTTAAAGGTGCTGATGGAGATGATCGCAAGGGACCTTTGCGCCTCAGTCAATCAAAGGCTTTCAAAGCTTCGACGGTCATGGGCATGGCAACTTTTTTTTTCGCCCTCGCACTTCTTGTGGGAATTCCGCTTGTGCAGATTGGCGGACCTATTCTGGCAGTCCTAGGATTGATTTCCGTGGCACTTGGTTATGCCTACACTTCGGGTCCTTACCCACTTGCTTACAATGGCTTAGGTGATTTTTTCGTCGTTGCTTTTTTTGGCGTGATTGCAGTGATGACCACAGTTTATCTTCACTCTGGTTTTTGGACACCTGAAGGTCTTGTCTTAGGACTTCAAGTGGGTTTTTTATCTGCCACATTGATTGCGATAAATAATCTTAGAGACATTTTTGAGGATAAAAAAATTGGCAAACGAACCATGGCTGTTCGCTTAGGTGTTAAAGGAGCTCGCTGGAAAATTGCGATTTATTTTTATCTTCCTTATTTCTTATGCACTTACTGGTTGATTCCTCACTACGGACACGCAGCGGTTCTTCCGTTTTTTGCTTTGTTTGTTTCGATTCCCGTTGTGAACAAAATTTTTGCGACCGAGCCAAGCCCAGAATATAATAAATTTTTAGCCCAAGCCTCGCTCCACACCTTTGTGTTTTGCTTGCTCCTCATGATTGGGCTTTATATCGCATGAAAATTTTTTATGCGATCTATGAACTGAAACCCATCAGTCATGAGCCAAAGGCACTCTCTTTACCTGCCAGAAGTGGGGCCCTACTGAAGATTCAATGGTCAGAAAAAAAAGTGGGTTATGCGGATCTTCATCCCTGGCCCGAGCTTGGTGATCCTACTTTAGAAGAACATCTTTCCAGTTTAAGAGAGTTCAAGTTGACTGAGATGACCGAGCAAGCGATTTGGCTGGCATCACTGGATGCTCAAGGTCGTCAAGAAAAAATAAATATTTTTGATCATCAGATTTTACTGAAAAACAACGCAATCATTAACCGCGTTGGACCTCTTTCTGTAGATCTTTTAGATCCATTGGTTAAAAAAGGATTTACGACGGCAAAATTAAAAGTTGGAATTTCCATTGATGAAGAAGTTCAATTGATCAATCGAATGGCGAATACTCATAATCTAAAATTACGCCTGGATTTTAACAGTCGACTGACCTGGAAAACTTTTTCACAGTACATTTTGGGCCTCACCACAAGAGCAAAAAAATTAATTGAATACGTTGAGGATCCTTTTCCTTACGATGCGGCACTTTGGAAAGAGGCCAGACAAATCGTTCCACTTGCTATTGATTGGGAGCTTCAAAAAATTTCGAAGGATCAAAATCAGAACATTGAAGCTGATGTTTTTGTTCTGAAGCCCACACACCAAGACATACAGGTTCGAGTCGCTCAAGCCGTGAAGTGGAATAAGTTCATCACTGTTACAAGCCACATGGGACACCCATTGGGAGTCATGCAGTGCCTGCAGGTGGCTCAGCAATTATACAAAGCTCATCCAAATCAAATGCGAGACCCTGGTTGCATGACCTTTGATGTTTATGAGCCTACTGAATTTCATTCGTTACTGAACTTGCAAGGGCCGTATGCGCGTGGAGTGGGTGGTTGGGGAATTGGTTTCGACTTTATGTTAAAGGGACAAAAATGGAATCAACTCAGAACTTAGTGACACAGGAGTTCTGGAAATCTGAGGAAAACCAAATTTTTCTTAATCCTCGATTGCCAGAAGATGCTCAAGGTTTTTATAAAAAAATATTTAAAGAAGCCACTTATCGCCATGGTCTTAAATCACATTTAGGATTTTTGACTTCTGGGACAACTGTTTCCGATGTCAGGTCTTATAAAGTGGTTTTGATTTCTAAGTCGGCATTTCTTGATTCTGCAGCAGCAGTAAATAAATTTTTTCTTTTATCCGCCAAGGATATTTGGCTGCAGTGTTTACCTCAATTTCACGTGGGAGGACTTGCCGCAGAGGCCAGGGCCTATGTGGGGGG
>Ga0114979_10001287_pt1 | contig 16842 bp, 15 predicted proteins | sample S_140625_EF_Meta_FD_87315 | JGI IMG/M metagenome (GOLD analysis project Ga0114979, IMG submission 87315) | Freshwater microbial communities from Lake Simoncouche, Canada to study carbon cycling - S_140625_EF_MetaG | ecosystem: Environmental > Aquatic > Freshwater > Lake | place: Lake... | reverse complement strand
TTCCCTATATCATAGTATTACATATGACTTAAGTCAATTTTATGAGAATTAATTTAATTACATAGTATATTTTATTTCACAAATCATTTATTACTATACAGAAGAATGCTACAGGTGGAAGCCATCTATTTTATTGTGGGAACGATTATTATTTTAGGAACGCCGTTTGTACCTACTGAATTACTATTGCTACTGGATAGTATTGTTGCCCGTGCCGCTGCAGTTATCCTTTTACTATATCTTATTACGGTTGGCCCTACAGTAAGTATTATTGCTCTGATGGCGCTATGTATGTTATATGTAGAACGTAATCGACGTAAAGTAGTAGTTGCTGCGAGAAAGATTGATAAGATGGATTTCTCTTTGCCTAAACATGCAACCGTCGAAGAGGGAGGTCGTCCACAAAAAACAGTTCCTGTTCTTGAATTTGATAAACCCATTCCTACTCAAACGGCATCCATTCCACAAGAAGAACCGTGCGACATAACTAATTTTGAACCCGTTGCCCCGAGCATCAACGAAAAGTCTGTATTAGCTTCTATTTATCCTTTGAATAAGTCAGCACCTGAATCTGGATCGGCCGCTGATGAATTATTTGAGTCACTTGGGTTTGGCCATGTTATGGGAGTAGAAACCATGGGTGATAATTAATATTTATATCATTTGTGTCATTTATTTATCTGTATAGTAAGATATAGATAAATAAATTATATTATGTATTGTCTTGTTTATCGTCTTGTTTATCGTCTTGTTTATCGCAAATCAACATCTGCTTCATTAAGTGTTCTATCAATAAAGAATGCTTTTGCTACCTCAGTAATAAAAAGAGCACGATCAATATCAATACGATCTTTCCAGTTCGGCCATAGTTTATCAAAGTATCTTATGACTGATTTTTTTGTATAGGTTGTTCGTGGAACGCCATTTCTATCAGTAACTGTAACCATGATTAATATAGGTGTATTATCTCCATATTGCTGTAATTGTTTTGTGCACGTCGTTCCAAAGCAAGGATATTCATCCAATTCTTTCTGATTCATACAGCTGTCAAGGGATAACTGATTTTTATCCATCGTAGGATAAATGATACAAGTTGGCTGCCGAATATTCATAGGGCCACTTAACATTTCATTTAATTCTCCCTTTGTACATCCCTTGCTTTTAGTGGAACCATCTTCAAAATAGGATGGAAACGTAGTTGAGCAGAATTCAATGCTTTTATTTCTATAATGTTCTAAAATATAATCGACACAATTTGGCATATTATTTGTAGATGCGCCATTTAGAATACATTGACCACCATTTTTCTGGTATTTTAATAGATGTTTGGGAATATCTAATGCCTCGTCATAACAAATTGTATTTCCATCAGAATCATAATACATCTTAAATCCACCAGGACATGCCGCTAAATAGTGATTGACAAAGGGCTCTTTCGTACTCTCCTCTTTATATCCATTGTGAAAGTATAATACAATGAGTGTAATAATAGTGCCAATGACAAGAATATATGCTTCTATCATCCTTCCTAATTATAGTTTATTTGATATATCGTGAAGCAATCATACCTGCTATAAAAAGAATAACAAGTGAACTTGTCACAATCGCTGAATATTCTATAACATCCTCCGTAGAGATTTGATTAAAGAATGACTCCATATGTGCATTTAGTTTGCTAGATGATTTATCATCTAAAATATTTTGTAAGGATGTATTGCCTGGTATGACATACGCATCCTGACTTGCTCCTGATAGATCATGAAGTTGGTTAAATGGAACACATTTATATTCACTTGTTTTATAATAGGGGCATTTTTCAGAATTAAATGTTTTTGATTTCGAGTTACCTGTTCGGAGAGGAGGCCTCATAAACCATTGAAAACGATCTCTAAAAGCATCTGTACAGCTTGACATCTGTGTTGCATAAATGACACCTGTACCTGATATATTTGTTGCGATTTTATTTCCAGATGAATCATATTTAAATTGTGTAACTGTATTTTTGTAATCACGAATCTTAAGAGGAACTTGATAGGGCGGTAATGTGGTTCCAATCGAAATATCGCTACTTCTCATTTGTAGTAAGAGTTGCTGATACATTGCTGGAGCAAGACGAATTCCTGTCGGAAAGACAGCAACATATAAACTATTAAGTAATAATCGAGAATTATCAACTGTATCAAATGTAGTATTATATACAAGTGATTGCTGTGTTGTATCACCGTCCCATCCATAAAAGATAGACTCTAGTGTTGGAACGAGTGCTGTACTCCCAACATTTTCTCCCTTATTATCAGCCGGTCCATTACGATTAATTATTCCTGATGTAATCGATTCATTTGGTGTGGTTGTTAACACAGAAGTTGTATTTTTTAATGAACATGTTCCTGAATTAAACGTATATGCGACACAATTCGCATCACCACAACACGATTTTACACAACCTAATAATGTGGACATTGGGATATTTTTGTATTCTCCCTCTTTGTATTCTGTTCCTCCTTTTTCCGTATAATTACATAATGGCATATCGGGATCAATGAGCCGTGCAAGGTATTCATTGTGATTAGGTACTCCTGAATTATAAATAGGTACACATAATAGAACACCTGACAGTTCATTTTCTGAAGAGGGATGGGTAGATGCTGAATAGCTAATAATAAGCTCGGCAACAGGTTCGCCAGACTGTCCTGGAAGAAGATATCCCTTATTCATAACGGAACATATCTGAGCATCCTGCATTGTAAATGTATTACCTTTATAAATACATGTATTTGTGCTGATATCCGTAGCATCTATTATTTTATTACCCTGAAGAGTCGGTGGCGTAGTGCGTGCTGCAAATGAAATAGAAAGTGGATAACTTTCATTTTTAATTTGATTGGCATCTTGTTGTAAAATAGGCCCTGTTAATTGAATAAATCCCGATAATACAGTTGATGCGCTTGACATCCTCTTGACGGTTATTCAGAAAAAAGATAGATGCTTATTTACGAATCGTATTTAGGAGCTACCTGGAAGTAATGATAAATAGGTAGAGCTAATATAGCGAACATTGGGATATCCCATACGATAGACAATATCCGCAGCAACTTTCGCACGACCACCTCCATTAGAATAAATTAAGATCGGAGTGTTTTTATTTGAAATATCTAATGATATTCCTTTCTGTATATCATGGATGGACATTGGAATCGATTCAGGATAATAGCCGAGTTGTGCTCTTTCTTCTGCCGTGCGTACATCAATAATTAAACCAAATCGTCGAGAACGCGCCTCTTCAATTGAAATATGCAATGAAGGTGTTATATCATGTACGATATGCATTCCATTATGTGTATAATATACTGCTAAAATAACAATAAGAATAACAATAATTAGTCCCCGTCCATACATTTCTACAATAAACCTGGAATATATTTAGGTCCATCAAATCGGTACATCTTTGTTGTTCCTTCCTTGCCAACAGCTTCAATCTTCACTTGTTCTCCTGATAAAATTTCTTGACATCCAACATCGTCCATGCAGTCTCGTTTTTGAAAGCGAATGGGAATAGGAACAGGATTAAAAGAATCAGTACGCGTGTAATAATTCCAACGATCACTTCCTCCCATTGTTCTACGACCATACAACGGCCATACACTACCATCTACAGTAATTAAACCAACTGACTGAAAGGACTCGGGAAGACCTTGTGTCGGAATATTGATAGGAATCGAAGCGATACCGCCTCGTGGAGGAAATTCAGACGGCGCCATCCAATCACGGAGCGGCTGTGGCGCCCTATCGTAACGAGATTCTCCTCGAGAAATAATTTGAGTTGGTTGCTGTTGCTGTTGTGGCATAATAATCATAGGCTGAGACTTTCCAAAAAAAGCAGCATACACCATAAATAAAAATGCTATACATACAATGATTAAAACAACATTCAATAAATTATCCGAAAGACATACTACACCTGGTGGGCATTTAGAACGTGCCATCTCTATCGTAGTATAATATTATGATATGTGTTAAATGTATCATAATATTATTTTAATTTTATTTACTACGCTACACCATTTACATTTTAAATAGAGAAGCCTCGGCGCCATTGCCACCGCCATTGCCACCATTGCCACCACCAAACATACCTGAGAAAGTACTGAGAAGTTCTCTTCCATCAGCGAGAACGGGGCGCATTTGATTTAACATACTCATAAGACCTTTCTGTGTTTCCAACAATTTCTTGGTATCCTGTGTCATCGCCGAAATAGCCTTTGGGTCAAAAGATGACATCGACTGCTTAATAGTCTTTCCTGCATCCAAATGGGGACCATCCTTATGTTCCGATGGCATTTCCCCCAATTTAAACAGACCGCCTGTTGCTGATTTAAATTCTTCTGTCGCTGTCTTCTTATCATTCTCAAACTTTTCAACTCCTGAGGATACTGCGGTAGAAGTGACTGCGTTTGTCGCTGTTGCGGCGGCGGGCGCCGCCGTACTTGACTTAGATTCACCTTCCTTCTTGTCAGAGGGAACTGCTGGCGCTTGTGGAGCATCCGCAAATCCTTCAATCGATGGGTCATAGCATCCAGCAGGTTCTCTTCTGGGATTTTTTAATTGCTGTGGCGTCTGTTGATAGCTATGCTGGGTATCACCTACCCATTTCACAACCTCCTTATCTGTAAATGGTTCATATTTGCGCATAAAATGCTTTAGAAACATAGTGTAGAATAAAGCAAACATGACAGCAATGGAAGCAATCACTTCAAACTCATTAATAAATGCCGCCGCCAACAAAGATACAGCGGATGTTATTAATAGTCCCGTTATTCCCGAATACACTAGGGTATAAATACCCGTTATAACAAGCATAACACATGAAATTTGGTAAGTGAGTTCGTTAAACTTCATTTCTCTACATGTTTCATAGGAAACTTTTTATTATCAGAATGAGTACGATGATAATAAAAAATGGTTTGTTTCTCTATACCACCATTAATGGAACAAGAATTTTTTGAATAAACCAGAACAGAAATCCACCAACAAGAGATTTAACTACCATGCCTACCGTAGTTAATTCGCCACTAAGACGTAAAAGAGATGGAAGATAATGTCCAATTAGTACATTAATAATAGGGAGACTAACAAGAAAAATAATAATAGCAACGATAAGTGGTTGTTTTACTTGAGCAATAATATCGGAATAAATATTTCCCTTTGCTGTTTCAATTAATGTTGGCTGTTGTGCGGCCATTTGTGGAGCAAAAGAGGCATACTGTTGTCCTCCATTACTATAGCTAGGGGCATGCATCAGATTTGCAAAATCGGCGGGAGATGGATAATCTTTACCAATCATATGTGCCGTAGCGGTTGATGGGTCAGATGACATAGGATAGGTGCTATTAGGATTAGGAGATTGTATCATTCGATTACCATGACCGGACGGGGGTGGAGGTGCATTCATTACTGGGTTAGATGAGCTGGGAATGTTCATATCAGCAAGGATTTTATTGACAAGATCGTCATCTTTATTACTGAAGACCGGAGCCTTGCTATCAAGATCGCCTAGTAATGTACCTTGTTGTGCCATTCTTTAAAAATGATAGAAATCCTTTAATAGGTTCTGGTCGCAGCAGAAGGATGCGCAATGATAGTGTTGCGTCTGGCAAATTGGTCGCGAAAAGAGACATCATCCATATTTTGTTTCCCTGCCTGGCATGGGTATTCTCGAAACGCTTCGACTGCTCCCGAGGCAGGGCAATTTATAATCTCTGTTTTAAACTCATAACATGAACCTTCTCCCATGCGATAGACGTATTTATCAAAATCTTTTTCGGCGGGTGCCTTATTTATATTACACTCGGATCCTGAACATTGTGGTCTAAAAATACATATTAATCCAATTCCCAATACAAAACTAAAAAATACATTAAACTTCGCATCTTGTAACACTTGAAGAATGCCCATTATTCTGTTTTACTAGCGCTATTATTTTCTGAGCTCTTTATAAAGATGATAAAGCATATTCAACTTGCTCCATTATGTATCGGTATGATAATCGGTGTAATCGCTATTATGTTTGTAAAACCTGAACAAACTGTTATCTATAAGTATCCTAATCCAGAAAGCTCCCAAAAAATTACATACAAAGATAAAAATGGCGTTTGTTATGCTTATGTTCCCAAAAAAGTAGATTGTGATAAACATGAAGATAAAATGAAAAACTTTCCACTTAGTATGTAATTTTATTCGCTCTTCTTACTTTCATCAAGGGGTGCTCTTACTATTTTTGGCCTTCCTGCAATGCGTGGTATTCTGACAGGTTGTGGTACGCTTGAATTACTTGCAACTGGGATAGGGGCTGGTGCTTCGATGGGTGCAACGGGTGCTTCGACTAGTGCAACTGGTGCAACTGGTGCAACTGGTGCAACGGGTGCTTCGACTAGTGCAACTGGTGCAACGGGTGCTTCGACTTGTGCAACGGGTGCTTCGACTTGTGCTTCGACTGGTGCTTCGACTGGTGCTGGAATAGTAGACGCAATGCTTCTTTTTGGTTTTGTCTTCTTTTTAATGGAGGATACTGCAATAGGCTCAGCAATAGGCGCTACAATCGGCTGTGATGATCTTCGTAATATGTCACGAATATCCATGAGAACTTTGCCCAATGCATTCTCACTCCATTTATTTACATCCTTCGCATCTGGACTTTCCATAGCAATACCAGTACCAATCAGTGTATCATCTGGTTGATATGCTCCAATCATCGCATTACCTGTTTCTAATAATTGTACGCCCAACTCAGGGTATTTATTAAATTTTACAAGATTGACATCATATAGAAGATTTCTCATTTTTTCATTCCATTTCTCTTTATTTTCTTCTAAATCTCCTGGTACATCCTCGACCGAATAGTCAATTTCATCGGCTGTTTTCGCTGCAAGTAATTGAGGAAGATTAATCTGGTCATCAAAATATTTTGCTAATTCCGTATATATTGCATGATAGGCAGAATGATAGGTGGTTGAATTAAATTCAAGGACAACCGCCCATTTTAATGATAAATATCCATAATCATTGGTATCAGGCCCTTCAAATAAAATAACGGGAACCTGTTCTGCCATTTTCATCGCATTTTTTGCTTCTGCCACAGATACCATTGGTTTCTCTGCCAGAGCACCAACACGTACATATTGATCCTGTAACCTATAGGGGCGTGTTTCAATAAATGAGACTGGATAAGGAAGAACTCGCACTTCATTAGGCTGTGTAAAGTCTAATTCTTTAATTCGAATACCGTCCACTCTATCAATATACATAAGAGGGAATCGTACCATATTAAGACGACTGTCTGCTTCAACTACTGCCCTATTTAAACGAACTATCATCTTAGCATCTCTTTCCCCTTTTGGCTTCTTTGATTCTTCATATAATAACATACGTGCATCATCTACTTCACGATTCGCAAGAGCAATCGCCTCATCACGTTGTTCTTCCATGCTTTTAATTTCATCCAGAGTTGGGCGGCGATAAATAGGTAATGTAATTGTTTTTATCACTTCCTCCTTATTACGAACTACCAGATTGCCATTATCATCATAGCCATAGGTGAATCCTTTTTTTGGTTTTAGTTTTGCTTTATAAAATTCTTTTAGTTCATCTGCCATTCTCTACTGTATCTATGTAATTTACAGTATTGTAAAAATGCAGTAAAAATAGTTCTGAATCATAATAATTTATTTTATTAATTTCTATGATTTATTAGCAGATGCCTAATCCGGATAGTAGTGTTTCAAGTAATTTACCAGCGATTGGTATGTTAGGCGGATTGATAGCAATTCTTATTGTCTTTTTATTTACTTGTAAAGGAAAATCTTATTTTAATTATTTATTATATGGAGGATTGCCTATTTTAATTTATCTTTTAGCATCTATCATAAATATATTAGCTCAACATTTATCATCCAAATCGATTAATGTAGGTAGGGCATTTCTTGGAGGCCTTCCCAGTATTGGAGCGGCTTATCTTTCATTATTAATATCATATATTTCCTATGCTCGTATTCCTATTGCATCTGCTATCGCGCCTATGTTTTTAAAAACAAGTGTAGATGTTGTTGCCAATCCTATACAGAAAATAGTTCCTACTTTTACAAATACGACTAAGAATGTGAATACTAATCAACCTGGTGCTACACCCAAACAATCTTTACCTTCTACGATTGGACGTAACAGTGCATTCACTAATTTTGTAAGTACTGCAAAACAAACTGGCGGTATGCTAACTAAGAAAGCTAAAAAATATATGGGTGGAGCATGTTGTAGTCCGATTGTAACATTAGAAGATATCGAAAACGAAAATCCCATTATCATGGGACTATCATATGGATTTTATATGTTCTTTGCGATTTGTTTTGGTGGAATATTTGGTACAGGTATTGCTCTTGCATAAGTGCATTACATAGTGCATTATTCATCGGCTGTTGATTGATGAAATACCATATTCGGCGCTTCAGGTCCTAAATAAATATACTTTGGAATCCCTTTTTTCATGGTTTCTTCCGTATTTAAAATATAATATCCTTTCTTCATATCCATAGAAGAACTATTTTTAGGAATGGAAACAGGAGTAGGAGATAGTGATTTTTTAGTAATATTCTCTGGTTCAATCGTATCATTTAAAACGGGTATTTCCATTGTGTTAATTGTTTGTTGCAATTCATCATGTCGACTCTGAGTATGACTTGCAATGACAAGTACAATGATATAGGAGATGATAGCCCACATGATTGCAAACAGCCAAAAAGGCAACCATGTATAACGCTCTTTTGAACGTCCTATTCCAAATTCCTTCCATGATCCATTTGATAAAAACATTAAATCTGGCTTGAGAACAAGTACAATTGAAATACCTAGTAAGTATAATAATCCTGAATAGATGAGCAGGTACATTCCTTATTATTCTTAATAGAAAAAATATAGATATAAAATCGTCAATTGATATTCTGTATGATATGTCATTCGTAATCATCATTCGTAATCATCGTCCCCATGTTGATTGTGCTCATACCCTCCGTCCGCCTCGTATTCTTCATCACCATAGTCATTAAATCCTAAATCATCTTTCCCTCGACCCTGCGGCTCTCCCATTTCACCATTTCCTCTACCCGGAAATTCAACGATTCCTGCCGCCAATCGCTTCTGACGCTCTTCATCATAATAATCTTTATCATAAGCAAAAATCTTTTTCGTACCACCTACCGCCCATTTTCCAATTCCTAAACTCTTATTCATGAGTTCAATTCCACGTTCTTCATCTGTTAACTTGTTAAATTCAGCAACGACATTTACACGTTCCTTTTCATCACGAATCGCTATTAAATTTTTAATTTCTTTATCATCAAATGATAAATGCTCCTTATCATACTTATCTAATGTCAATCCAACAATCTCAAGTAATAATCGCATGGAAGGGTCGCCCATCGATTTAATCGGACTTTTAATTTCTACACCAGGTGGAATCTCGCCTGAATGAAGAAGGGTAGATAGTGGGCCAAAAAAGAGTGCTCTCTGAATGTATTCTAATGTAATATGTCTTCCTGGAACAACCGTGGGGCGAATACTATTTTTAAAAGGTAAGAGGGAACTCATTTGCTTCACGAAATATGCAATCTTGGCTCGGGCCAATTGAACGTTTACTTTTTTCAAATCATCGCCCTTTAGAAAAAGCAATTGTGTATCATTATCAAGAATCGGTATCAAATCCTGTGTGGTATGTGTCTCTGATAATGATCGGATAAGTTCAATTGGAATAAATAACGAACCTCTTGAAAATTGTGTTAGCAAACGTTGAAATGGTGTGATAAAATAAATCTGAACAACTTGAAAGAAATTAACCCATGACAAACCTGCGATGTTCTCTAAAATACGCTGACGCTTATCTGATTTTAGACGAGCATTAATAATTTCTACAGATGCATTTGTTGCATCTGAAATGGGACCCGCTGCAATGGCGATATCTGAACGATCTGCCAGTGGAGGAAGTTTCAAAAATTGTTGTGTTGTTGTTGTAATGAGTTCCATCCAATTTTCAATGGGCGCGGGTTCTACTCTTCCAAATTTTTCCATAATGGATAACACCGATGATACCTGTTGAATCGGAAAAGGCTCTACTTTATTCACTGTGTGAATTGTATCCAATAAGTCAGTAAATTCTGCGGTGTTTGTTGCAATTTCTTGAGTGATGAGTGCAGATTTGCCCTCTGTATCAGTATCCATCACGGAGGGATGTGTGGGAAATTGAAAGTTGCACCAATGACAACGATGTGTGAGACCAGGTTCATGAGTATACCCCTTTCGCAATCCCTGAAAGCAGCACTTCAGAAAGATTCTGTAATATAAATCCTTATCGGCACTTACAACGTCTGTTTCTGCTGGACGAGGTTTAAATTCTGTTAACAACAGATGACCTTGTCGATTAGGCAGTAAGCGGCGTAGACCAATCTGTGGTAATTCGCTATTCTCCTTCCAGAAATGGCCTGGTGTTTGACTGATGCCTGATAAACAGCATGTTGCTTCCATGAATGGATTTCCTTTTATAATTGGCGAAGTTTGCTTTGCAAACCCATGTGCCTGTCGAATCCATAATTTAACAAGTGCGATATTACCCTTTGCACCCATGTTTGCTGCTACATCAGGACGAATGACATCCTTTGCGGCCTCTTCTGCTGATACAATCATCTGTTCAGGAAGAAATGTGGATGGAATCATATCTTTTGGACGACTGTCTGCAACAGCACTTGATACACCGAGAACATCCACTAAATAAGCGCGTTTTGTTGCTAATTTTGCCTGAATTTCTGCATCTTTAATCGCCTCTTTTAATGTACTATTCATGTAAAAGACAACATATCCTTGACGTTTCATATCATCTGTGACAGATTGAAATCCTGTCTGATTCCATGGAGCGGCCTTTCGTGTAATAGATGCTACTGCACATGCAATGTATTCAATGCCTTGTCTATTCGCAGGATTGGGGTCAAGTGGATAACCATCAAATCCTGGTGATTTACATCCCATAAGGGTATATCGCGGGACATAGGATGGGATTTTTGTTTGAATCTCAATATGTAAATATAATGCGCATGCTCCAATACTTACTCTTGCAAGTGCCACATGATAATCCAAATTTACAGTAGTACCCGCCTTTACTGCTTTATTATGAGCTTCCATGGATGGAAATTTATTAATAGAATTACTTGCATTTGTAATAATACGTCGATATGCTTTCTCATCTAATGGAATACCTGCGCGTTCTGCAATTTCACGAATGATATCATAACATTTGAGTCCGCCTTCATCTAACTTCATCTCGCTCTTTTCAGATGGTTCAATATCAACGCTTAGAAGTGTATCGAGCCTTTTGTCAAGAGCATCGTCTTCATCCACCAGAACGGCACGGCCTGATTTAGGTTGCCCATTATCATCAAATTCAAGACCATTATCAAAATCAAGCTCTCGAATACTCTGGCCGCAATTTCTACAAATGTATTTTCCCTGAAAGACTCCTCCAGAACATTTCAAAATGATTTCTTTCTCTAATGTATCTTTCTCTTTTGGATTAAGATAGGCTTGAAGCTGTAATGTTTCATGAACACATAATAGGTGCTCTTTGCATACATTACAATTAATCCAATTTGGATCATTCCTATCACGTATTCCTTGATATGTCCTAAAAAATGAGGAAAGTTCGTGAAAACGGTCTCCATCATCAAAGATTTTACGAACACTGACCAGATCTGCTACATGGCGACATGTATTTTTTTTCGGCTTTTCTCCTGAATGTTTTTCATTGTATGCAATCGTGTTTAGTTCATGCAAACGTTGACGATACGCTGTCATATTTGCGTACAATAATGCTTTTCCAACTAGCTCAGGCATTTTACCTGCGGCCACTTGAAAATAAATAGGGAAATGTTTTAATAAATGTTGTACCTGCCCAATATCAGACGATGCCAGTGAAAGATTAATACGCTCATAATCTGTCAGTGAATTTACTAATGTAGGCTGACTACGAATATCTTCTAAAATAGTGGGGTTTTCTAAAAATGGATTGGGTTCAGGATCTTTTGGTGGATTCTCTTGATTCATTTTTCTCAGCGTAGAAAGAGTGCTTAGAAGTTGCGATTGATACATCTCAATCTTATTTAATAATACTTGAGCTATCTCACGATTTAACTCAATATTTTCCATGCCATATTGTTCCAAGGTATCAAATGTATCTCCTAGACCTAACGCAGGGACAGTAAGACCTTGAACATAATCAGCAAGAGGAATATTACCAATTGTATCCCCTTCCACGTTCAAAAGAAGAATATCTTTCGAACTTCCAACCTCTTTGGGCGCCCCCATTGATTCTAAAATCATTTTCATTGTTTTCATTTGTAATTGGCTGCGACCACTATCTACTGTTATATTACGTGAGCGCGTTTTACCTAAATAATTTGCAGTAGACAAAGGAAACAGAATATAGGATTCAATAGGTGCAGATTCTTCTGGAAATAGTACATGTCGTTTACGATCTGATGCAACATGATAGATAGCAGAAAGAGAGCGTTCTATACCAAATGGTACTTCATCAAGTACAGGAAAAACTTTTGCATCACCACTTGCCAGATATCCAGAAATAGTAGGCAATAATTTATGTCTTCCATTCTCTTCCATACTCATAGGTGGTATAGACCGAAAAAATTCAGAATTAGTAGATGCTCTCCAAATAGGTTCTATCATTCCATTAGGACTCCATGGAGATAAATATTGTTTATAAAAATTTTTCTGATCGTACCATTCGCGCACAATAGAGCCTGAACCTGCAATAGACGCAGAAACCAACTTACTTTTATATTGTTTCATTTGAGATAATTCATCTTCGAAATTAATAAATCGTAAGTCGTCTGCATTATCTTTTGCTACATCTTTTGCATCATCTTCAATATATACATTCTTTGTAATAGATAGCACAGGGCGACCCAATGGAATAGGAGTGCTCTCAATTAATTCAGATAACCGATGAGCAGAAAGATCTTTTGTACCCTTTATGGATTTATCATCGTGATACGAGATGGTTGCTTGTTTGAGTTGAAAAAGTGTCTCTACTAAAATACGAGTGCTTCGTAGCGCTTTTGGATTCTTTTGTAAAATAGGATCAAGTCCTGACATAAAATCATTTAGTGCGTCGATTTTTTGAAGATTGTCTGGAATTCGTTGTTCATGAGAAGCCGCTTCATGATACACTTTGGAACGCGTTACTTCAATAAATCCCTCTAATTGAATACCTTCTGCCTCTTCTTCTTCCTCTTCTTCTTGCTTGTCATCCTGTGCCTCTTCTTGTACCTCATCTTGTTCCTCAGCTTGACTTTCATCTTTGGAAACAAAGGTACGAATATTAATCACACGAAAATCTTCATCTGTATCAATTCCTGTAAAATGAAACTCAATGTCCTGGGTTGTTGTATCATCTTCAAGATCGTGAATGGTAATAACATCGTTATCAACATCGACTTCTTTAATTTTATAACTATTTGCTGGTTTGCCATCCCTATCAAATGTGTCAATGATCTGCCCTACACGAAAATTTTGCTGCTCTACAAACGACTCATAAATACGCTTTTCAATAATATATACTGCAGAAACTTGGTCCTCTTCTTGATAGACTTCTTCACCGTCCACTCGTTCTACCTCAAATTCATGAAGTTTATTGGGCGCACCATCTGGTCTCACACTAATTAAATCAAGACTGCGATAATACACAGTACCAGTTGTTCTTCCATATTTTCTAGAGTCAATTACCACTCTATCACCGAGCTGAATAAAGGACATTGGGTCATGTTCGAGAAAGTTGTCCGATTCTCCTGTCGGAGCAATCTGTATAGAAGATGTTTCCTGTGGTACATAGGAGTCATTATTATCCTCTACATCAATCTGTTCTTCTTCAGCTACTTCTGCCACTTCTGGATTTTCTAATGGAACTTCTTGCTCGTTATGCACCTCTTGTACCATTTCTTTCTCAGCACTCGGATCTAATGCCTCTGCGGAATTATCCATCTTCCCTATCATCCTATAGAGATTCTATTGCAGCAATAAAACTCTTCAAATCATAAATTTCATAATATAAAGAATTTGAATATCTAACTGTATAGCTTTATCATGTTATTTGAACTTACAATATATAAGGATATCATAGCACAATATCCAACATGGAATGCGCTACGTTCCTATTTGGAATCGGAAGAAGGCGGATTATTCCGTATCGTAGATATGGATATTCTATGCGATATATGTATTATTCGATATGAGAAAGGGGTATCTAATATGGAGCTTCCACACAGTGCATGGTTTCGCTCTGTAGTATGGAATACTGCGCTTCATCGCCCTGTTTCTATTTCGCCTTCGAAGGCGTCTCATATGCCCCTTTCTTACATAACATGCGAGGAGGCAAATCGTGGAGGATTGGTATGTCAAGAATTATACGATGGAGTCATGATTAATTGTTTTAAAATGGCTGGTGATAAACGTCTCTATATCAGTACTCGGTCATCATTATATGCTGCCGGACACTTTTATTCATCAAAATCATTTCGTACATTATTTATACAGGCATATCTACATCTGGATAATCATGTACCCATAGGAAAGGAAGAAGAGAGTCAGGTGGATGCTTCGCTCTCCAGTCCGCAATTAGAACACAACGAATATGCTGTATATTATAGTTTTCTATTGCAGCATAATCAACATCGTATTGTAAAAAAGATAAAAGATAATACAGTCATGCTGGTTCAGAAGGGAGTCATTTACCAGGACGGCAGTGTACATGTAGAAGATAGCCCTAATGCATTATATCAAAACTATGGTTCTCTTCCTTCCCTTTCTCTTCCTGAATCAAGTCAGACAATCACAGAATGGACACAACAGCTCTTTCAGCAGCGCCCTTATGATTTTCAAGGAATTGTCTTAAAAGATAAAGTGGGAAATCGCTGGAGATTACGCTCTGAAAAATATACAATGATTAAATCACTTCGAGGAAATCAACCTGGTTCACTAGAGAGATATGTGCAGCTCTATGTACAAAATTTACAACATATCTATCTTGCTTATTATCCAGAGGATGCTGTTGAATTTTCACTTCATAGTACATGTATGAGCACTATCATAAACTATTTATATGATAATTATATAGAGCTACATATTATCAAATCGATAAGCAAACGTGAAATACTTGATAATTGTAATAAGATGTATCATCCTCATTTGTATGCGCTTCATGGTGTCTATCTCACACAGCTTCGTCCTGCTGGTAATAAAATGACAAAAGAGACGATTCAATATTATTTTCATAAATTACCATGGCAGCGCATCGCATTTCTTCTTCGGAAAACGCAGATTGCCTATTTATCATTTATTGAATCCATTGCAGCAGAGGCGAGTTTATAATTCTAATTGTGTCATTTTATTTTTTCACTTCATAAAAAATGGCATAAATAATAAAATAAAATAAAAATAGCTTAAACGTATTCAACTCTACATAATTAGAAGACAATGCCTCCTGCGAAATACGCTCTCGGAATTGATTTGGGTACTACCTATTCAGCGGTTGGTGTTTGGCAAAATGATCGTGTAGAAATTATTGCAAATGAACATGGTAATCGTACCACTCCATCCTATGTTGCTTTCACTGATACAGAACGACTAATCGGTGATGCGGCAAAGAATCAGGCTTCGCAAAATGCAAAGAATACTGTGTTTGATGCCAAGCGTCTTATCGGTCGCAAACTAGATGATTCTGCGATTCAACAAGATATTGCTGGATGGCCATTTGTTGTTAAATCAGGGGCAACTGGAAAGACAGTCATTGAAGTGGATGCAAAGGGGGAGCGAAAGACATTCTTGCCTGAAGAGATTTCAGCGATGGTGCTATCAAAGATGCGTCAAACGGCAGAGGCCTATTTGGGCGAAGAAGTACGCGATGCGGTAATTACTGTTCCCGCTTATTTCAATGATTCACAGCGTCAGGCGACAAAGGATGCAGGTGTCATTGCGGGTCTCAATGTGCTTCGAATTATCAATGAGCCGACTGCGGCTGCACTCGCTTATGGATTGGATAAGAAGAAGACAGGTGAGCAACATGTTATTATTTTTGATTTTGGCGGCGGAACGCACGATGTGTCGTTAATTACGATAGATGATGGCATCTTTGAAGTAAAAGCAACGGCTGGTGATACGCATCTCGGTAAACTACCTACGGTTTCATGCTATTAGAAATCTATCTGCCGAGAATAAAGAACTTTAATTGCGGGAAACCCCTAAAGTTGTCCACTACCAACTCTACCTGGTAACAGTGTGGAGGGCGCAGAGTAATTATCTGTGATATGGTAATAAGGTGGCAAATGAATACGTACGCTGACGTATGAAATGGGCAATCCGCAGCCAAGGGCCCTGGAAACAGGGTCAAGGTTCAACGACTACTCCAAGTATCCTACTGTTTTAACTATGGAGAAAGGGGCACGAATGGGTTCCAATGGACAGCTGTCCTTTGAAGATATAGTCTGAACTTATGGGAAACCATAAGAAGTATGGATAAAGAACCATACGATAACAACATTGGGTGAAGATATTGATTGTATCATGGTAGACTGGTGTGTCCAGGAGTTTGAGAAGAAGAACCGAGGCGTCTCGGTAAAAGAGAATGTTCGCGCATTGCGCCGTCTGCGCACCGCATGTGAGCGTGCCAAGCGCTCTCTGAGTAGCGCCACACAGGCTACAATTGAAGTCGACGGATTTGCAAACGGTTTGGATTTGAATCTG
>Ga0114979_10001286_pt1 | contig 16848 bp, 35 predicted proteins | sample S_140625_EF_Meta_FD_87315 | JGI IMG/M metagenome (GOLD analysis project Ga0114979, IMG submission 87315) | Freshwater microbial communities from Lake Simoncouche, Canada to study carbon cycling - S_140625_EF_MetaG | ecosystem: Environmental > Aquatic > Freshwater > Lake | place: Lake... | reverse complement strand
TCGGTCGACGTCGAGGACTCGTGGATGTACCGGCGCGCGGCGCTCATGGTCGGCGGCATGCTTGCTGCGGCGCTCGCGCTGTGACGACCGACCCTCGCGATCCGGTGGCCGACTTGATCGCGATCGTCGAGCGCGGCGGCTTCATCCAGGGCCGGCAGCACCCGACGCTCGCCTCGCGTGTGCGCTGGCTGTTGGTCGGCGTGCTACTGGGCATCGCCTGCACGCTCTGGTGGGCTGGTGCGGCCGCGCAAGTCCCGCCGGCGGCCGAGGCCTACCGGCGGGATCTCGTGCGGGCCGCGCAGGCGGTTCACGGTCTCGACGCCCCGGTCGCCAGCCTCGGCGCACAGATCATGGTCGAGTCGGCATTCCGGCCCGATGCCGTGTCCTGGGCCGGCGCTCAGGGACTCGGGCAGGTCATGCCGGCCACTGCCGCCGGGATGGCCCGGCAGTACCCCGAGCTGCGCCCGGTGAACGCCTTCGACCCGCGCTGGTCGCTGCACGCGACGGCGCTGCTGATGCGCGACCTCACCCGCCAGTTCGCCCGGGTGGCGGCGAACGCATGTGAAGCGCGCTGCTACGCCGCCACAGCCTTCAATGGCGGACCGCGCTTGACCGAGCGGCGCATCGACGCCTCGCCGTCTCCGAGCCGGTGCTTCGGCGTCACCAGCCGCATCGCGCCGCCCGGCATTCGGCCGTCGGCGCAGGTCGAGAACGAACGCTATCCAGTTGCAGTGCTACTGCGCTGGGAACCTCGGTTCGTTGCAGCCGGCTGGGGCCGGGGCGTGTGTGGCTCCTATTCTTACTCCAACGGAGACGAACGATGATCTGGACCGCACTGCTCACCTCGCGATTCGCCTGGGGCGCGTTCGTCGCGCTTGTGCTCGGCGTGCCCGTCGCCGGCTGGGCCGGCTACCGCATTGGCCACGCCTACGGCTGGGACGAGGGCGTCGACTACGAGCGCGCCCGCTGGCAGGCCGAGCGCGAGCGGGTGCTGGCCCAGGCCGCCGCTCAGGCCGAAGTCCTGCGCGCCGAGGGCAGGGCGGTCGCCGCCGAGCTCGAGCGCGCCCGGGCCGACGTGCGTGTGCAGTACGTCGAGACGGTGCGTGTCGTGCGCGAGCGGGCCTCGGCGACCCGGGCGTGCCTGAGCCCCAACGTCACCGCATCCCTGAACAGGACGCCGATCCGTGAGACCGTCGAGCGCCCCGGCGAGCCGCCGCGCGCGGTCGAGCCGGCCACGGGGGGCACCTCCGAGCTGGCCGCCGCAGAGTGGATCGCAGGCGCCCAGGCCGCGCACGAGGCGTGCCGAGCGCAGGTCGGGGCACTCGCCGCCTGGGTACGCGCCGTGACCGGGAGCCGGCCGTGAGAGCCGCCTCGCTGCTCGCTCTGGCGCTGGTCGCCGGGTGCGCCACGCCTGGCCCGGTCGTCTGCCCACCGCCGCCGGCCGCGCCCGACGCGCTGCTCGCCGTGCCGCCGCCGCTGCCGCCGGTGCCGTCCGACCTTCCGCCGCACCGGCCCTGAGGACATATGCGGAATACTGCCACCCTGCAGCTGATCTCCGACCTGGCTGCGCTTGAGCGCGAGGCGATAGTGGCCGCGCTCCGGGCCAATGACGCCGAGGTCGAGCTGCTCGCCAGCGCGGCGAACGACTTCGCCAGGCGCGCGCGCGATGCGGCGCTCGTCGCCCATCGCGCGATCTGCGAGCAGCGGCTGCCCGCTGCGCTGAGTGCGTTGCAGCAGGTGGGTGCGCTCGCCGCGCAGGGCGATCGGCGCCTGACTGCCGCAATCGAGCGGCGCCATGCCGCACTGTCGATCGCCTCGGCCGTCATGACCGCGACGCCGATCGGCCGCACCCAGCACGCGCAGCGGCGGGTCGATCGCGAGCGCGCCAGGGAGGCGTCATGACCACGGCGCCGGAGATTCGCCGATGCACCGCCTGCCGCTACTCCGAGCCCCTGGCCGCGTCCGGGCGCCTGGTGTGCACCGACGTGGCGGTGAACATCCCGACCCCGAGCTACCTCGCCGGCTCGCACGGTACCGCCAGGTCCTGCATCGTCGAGCGTGGCGTGCGCCGCGGCGTGTGCGGCCCGGCCGGGCTGCGGTTCGTGCCGATCACTGCAGCAGGCCAGTGATGCGGATCCAAGTCGCCCGAGGCCCGCTCGCCTGGTGGCTGCGCCGCGCCGGGTACGCCGGCATCACGTTGCCGCCGCTCGGGATCTACCTGCTCGGCCACCGGATCGACGACGTGCGCCTGCGCCGCCACGAGGCCGCGCACTGGCAGCAGTACCGCCGGCTCGGCCTGGTGCGCTTCTACGTGCTGTACCTGTGGTGGCTGGCCCGGGTCGGGTATGAGCTTCACCCATTCGAGATCGAGGCCCGCCGCGCCGAGCGCGGCACGACCTGGCCGGGCCCCGACGATGCAGCGTGATCGCTGGGCGCTGGTTCCGGCGACGCACCCCGAGCGCCGTGCGCTGGTCGCCGCGTGGATCTGCCGCAAGTACCGGCTGATCGCCGAACAGGACGGCATGCCGACCGCTGCGCGGCGGCTGCGCAAGAGCGAAGGGGTGCCGCTCGAGATCGCGCTGCGCATCCTGGGCATCACGCCCACCCACCGAGTTCAGGCCCCGGCCGAACCGACCGGCACTACCGCCGGCCGCGCACGCTCTTTCGAGGCGATCCCCGGCTCAGCCGGAGGGGGACCCGGCCGCTTGTGAGAGCTTCATCCGCCGGCCGCAGGGTCGGCGGGTTTCTCCGGGCGCCGATGCCGCGCCGGCTTGCGAGGCGCCCGCACAGCGCCTCCGTAGGGTCTCAGACGTGCGCAGCGTCGTCCGGGTGGTCGGCGAGGCGCTGTAGGGCCACTATTTGGGCCGGCCGTCGGCCAGCAGCTCAAGCGCAACTTGCGCGCTGTACGGACAGACCGCGCGAGGCGGCGATGCCAGCCACCGCCGGACAGTCGTGTCCTCCACGCCGAGCCGGCGCGCGGCCTCCCGCTGCGAGATGCCGGCGCGCTTGATCAGATCCCGCAGGTACGCGGGGTCCGGGTTGTGGTGCTGGCGGGCGTCGACGTTCACGACCGACCCTCCGCTGCGGCGATGATCAGGGGCCAATCCCACGGGCCGCCGTGCTGGCGGACGTGCCGCACGCGGGCCTGCGTGATGCCGGCCGAGCTCGCGACCGCAGCGATGGTCACGCCGTGGCGGCGCATGAGGTGCCGCACGGTGGCGGCGGTGACTGGGCGGGTGTCGGTGGTCGTGGACTCGGTCATCTTGGTGTGCTCCGGTTGTCGCCCGCGCCGTGCTGGCTGGGCATGTAGGGCATATTGCCCTAGTTGGCCCGGCCCGTCAAGCGCCGATTGGCTCCATGCGTTGGCGGGCCGCAATCAACTGGCTGTGCCGGGTCATAGCTACCTCCATTCCTGCATCAGCGATACGCGGCGCGATACGATCGCCCCGAGAATCGCATAAATGCTGTACGTACGGCCCCTTGAGCTACGGGGGCAATGGGGTCCAGCATAGCACGGCACCCCTACGATTTAGGCATTCTGCCTCACCATGTACCATCCCGAATCACGGCGGCCGCGATACGTTTGATTCGCGGCCGGTGATACGGGAGATACGCGGTGGCGAGCATCATCGAGACGGCGGCCGGGACGTTCCGCGCACTGGTGCGTCGCAAGGGTAGCAAGACTCTGTGCCGGACCTTCGCCAAGCGCAAGGAGGCCGAGCGGTGGGCGCGCCAGGTCGAGGCCGACCTTGAGGCCGGCCGAGTGGTGCAGCGCGCGGGCGGGCCGACGGTGGGCGACGCGATCAAGGCCTACCGTGAGCTGCGCGAGACGGGCCGCCGCGACATAGCGCCAGGCTCGAACGAGCACTACATGCTTGAGCACCTTGACCGCGACTTCGGCGACACGCCGGTGGCCGGGCTGACCCCGCAGAGAATCGCGGCTTTCTGCAAGCGGCGCGCCGAGGATGGCGCGGGGCCGTACACCGTCAACATGGAGGTCTCCAAGCTCGGGACCGCGCTCAAGTACGCCTCGATCAGCCTGCACGGCCAGTGGGGCGATCCAGTCGGCGCATCTCGACCGCTGCTCGAGCACCTGGGGCTGATCGGTCCGGGCCAGTCGCGCGACCGCCGGCCGACGCCCGAGGAGCTGGAGAAGATCCGCGACAAGGCGGCGCCGCTGCTGCGCGACATCATCGACGTCGCCGTCGCAACCTGCATGCGCCGGGGCGAGATCGCCCGCGTGCTGTGGTCTGACTTGGACCGCGAAAAGCGGATCCTGCTGATCCGGGACCGCAAGCATCCGCGGCAGAAGGTCGGCAACCACGAACGCGTCCCGCTGCTAGGCGACGCGCTGCCGACCATCGAGCGCCAGGCCAAGGACGACGACCGCATCTTCCCGGTTTCGCCCGAGTGGATCAGCGACTCGTTCTCGCTGGCCTGCAAGATCTGCGAGATCGAGAACCTGCACTTCCACGATCTTAGGCATCACGGGATCTCGCTGCTGTTCGAGGCGGGCTACCCCATCGAACAAGTGGCGCTCGTCAGTGGGCATCGGTCGTGGAGCCAGCTTCGGCGGTATACGAACCTGAAGCCCGAGATGCTCCACGACCGCGCATCAGGTCGAGATAGCCCGCCATGTCTCTGACGTCGGCGTAACGCTTGCCGCCGTCGAGGTACGTCACAAGGTCGATCTCGCCGCGGTAGATGCGGTTGTGCAGCGTGCCCTTGGACATGCCGAGCACCTCGGCGATCTCGTCCATGCCAAGGCGCGGGCCGAATCGTTCCAGCAGGTAGGCAGTGGTAAGGAAGCTCATCGGGTACTCCGGTGAAATGTGCGGCCCGGCAGCAGCGTGAGGTCGGCCGGCGTGAGAATCATGGTCAGAACAGCTCCGTCTGCGGCTCGGTCGCGCGCGCCTTCGCGGCCTTCTCGCCGCGCCGCCGCCGGTCGAAGTCGCGGGTCTCTGCGGCGATCCGCTCGCGGTGCGCGCGCTGGCGGGCGTCGAGCATTGCCCGGACTCCCGGCATTGCGAGCCGCCGGTGAGCGGGGAGCCCGCCGAAGAACGGCGCGCAGGTGGCCGGCCGTCTGTAGCCCGACTGCGCCCAGTACGGTGCCATGCTGCGCCAGTACGCCATGACCCGTGCGCGCTCGGCGAGGATGTCGACGGGCTGCTGCAGGCACCGGGCGCGGCGCTGCTCGCGGACGGCGAGGGCTTCGGCGGTCTGGTCGTGGTGCATCACGGCTTGCGCGCCTCCTGCTCTGCGGGCTCAGTCATGCACCGCAGGCCGAACACTGGCGCCGGGTTGATGCGCTCCCACTCGGCCTTGTACTCGTCGAGGAGCTTGCACGCCGCGTCCCAGTGCCCATGCTGATCCACAATCACGCATTCGAGCGCGAATGCCAGTCGGCTGGCGTAGTGCGAGTCGATCTCTCGCGCTCGCTTGCAGGTCATCGCGCAGCCATGCGGGCAGTCAGCGCCGCACAGCGGGTACATCGCGTTGAACATGCTCATCGCCCGCCCCCGATCTGCTCGATCTGCGCGCGCAGTGCCAGAACCTCACGCTCGGCGTCGTGCGCCCGGCGCTGATATTCCTCGCACTTGAGCAGTAGCCAGTCCACGGACGATGCTGGCACAGTCGGCTCCGCGCTCGGTGCGGGCGGGGCGGCTGGAGCGGGGTGTGCTGCGCGCAACTGATACAGGTCGTCCAGCTCCTCGATCAGAGACCGGTACTCGCTGGCCCGCAGATAGTTGTCGCCCGAGATGCAGTTCTCTAGCGACTCGCGCCACGGGTTGTAGAACTCCACCGACTCGCCCGGCTCGGCGCTTGGTGCGGGCGGGGCGGCTGCGATCATGGCGCGGTACAGCCCGCCCCATCCTGGCTCGTCTTCGTGCGCGTTATGATGCTCGACAGCCGCGTGCAGCATGTCTAGCGTCGGCTCGACCGGAACCAGCTTCCACTCGCTCATAGCGTCTGCTCCTTCTCGTCGGGTGCGGGCTTGCTGATCGACTGCTCGGCCATCTGCAGCTCGGCACATATCTCGCGCAAGCGGACGACCTGGGCGTATGAGGCAGCGCGCCATGTGGCACGCCACGCTTCGGCACTCGCTGCGGCACTCGCCGCGTGCCTCGGATCGGACGAGGCCTTGTCGCTTGCCGCGTACCTCGCTGCGGCACTCGCTGAGGCACTCGCCGCGTACATCGCAGCACCCCCGGCACGGGAACCCGTGGCAGCCTTGACCGGGCCCCACGCAGCAGCGCTCGCGGCGGCCAGCTCCGCGTCCGTGGCCGCCCCGTGTGCGTGACGCTCAGCGACCTCGAGCACCGCAGCGGTGCTCGGGTCAGCCATCAGGCGTCCAACCTGCCGGACGCACCAGACGGCATACAGCCGAATCTCGCGGTCGCAGCCGTCGACCGCACGCAGACACCAGAGCGCGGCCTCGAGCCCGTTGAACTCGAGGATCATCGCAATCGACAGCGGCTCGTCGTCTGGTCGGCACTTGCCGAGATTCCGCAGCAATCTGGTCCAGCCGTCAGCACACGGACCGTGCGCGCGGATCTTGTTGAGAGTAGTCAGCATCCTGATGCCCTCCTTGGCGCGTTGCCGTAGGCCGCCGGGGCAGCCGCGTGATGCAGCTCGCGCAGCAGCACCGCGAGCGAATCGCGTTCGGCGCGGGCGGCGTCGCGCTCGGCGAGCCAGCGCAAGGCCTGGGTGGCGTCGGCTCCCGCCGGCTGGCGCCGCGCCGCTGCCAGCATCTCGGCCGCTTCGGCGCGATCGTGGATCGCGTGACTCCACGCCGATGCGGATACGCGCGGGTCTGTCACCAGCGCGCGGGCTTCGTTGCCGGGCTCGATGTCGCGATACACCACGGTCAGGAAGCTCGGCTGGTCGTTGTCGTCCGTCATGCTCACCCCGCGATCCGGTGCTGCCGGATGCCGGTGATGCCGGCCGGCAAGGTGGGCTGCGTGCTCTCGCCGCCCAGGAACCTCGGCGCGGTCGCGCCCTTGACCAGGCGCGCGGCCTCGACCTCGACCTTCGCGCTGTTGATGATCGTCTGCGAGACGTCGCTGATCGCGCGCGCCGTCTCGATCGTGACGGTGCCCGCGCGCAGGCCCTCGATAGCGGCGAACAGGTGTGCTCGCAGGTCGTCCACGTTGTGGCTCATGCCTTGCTCCGGTCATTCAGCGCGCGGGTCAGGACGCCGCGCAGTTGTGAGATGGCCTGCAGCTCGGGCGGCAGGCGGTTTCGGTCCATCAGCTCGCGCTGCGAGATCAGCTCGAGCGCGTCCACGGTGAGCAGATCCGGGTCGGTGGTGCGCCGGCCCGTCCGGAACGTCACGACGTGCCCCGGCGGAATCGGGCCGTGCGCCTCGATCCACACGAGGCGGTGCACAAACTGCCAGTCATGCGGGGGGTAGCCGGTCTCCGTGACCTTGCGCTGCAGGTAGCCGCCGGCGTTGATGCGCAGCGCGCCGAGCGGCTTGTAGTTCGCCGGGCGCTGGCCCGGCTTGAACGCGGTTGCAGCCCCGTGGCCCGGGAGCTTTCGGCCCTTCGTCCACGGTACGTGCCCGGGCTGGAACCGCATGCCCATGCCCTTCCGGCCATCGGTGCGTGCGCACTCGGGGCCATTGAGCCAGGCGGGATCCTTGAGCAGGCCGAGCCGCGCTGCGAGCTTGTCGACCTGGTGGCGCTCTACGCCCATCCGGGCCGCGAGATCCGCGGTCCTCGTGACCGGGAACGCCCGGCGGACCTCCTCGATCTCGGCGTCGGTCGGGCGCCACTTCGGGCGGTTGATGCCGCGGCTCTTGGTCACGAGGCCTCGACCTCCATCAGCTCTCCCGACCGCGCCGGCTGCCACTGCACCCGATCGACAGCCCGCAGCGCGTCGAGTAGCTCGACCCTCGGGTGCATCAGCTGGATCTCGTCGACGAGGACGAGCGCGACACCGAGCGCCGTGAACTCGGGGCCGCTCGCGCCCCACTGGCCGAGCCGCGCATGCCGGGCGTGGATCTCGTGCAGCGCGCGCGCGGCGGTCTCCATCGCCGCGACGGCCTCGGGGTGGTGCCGGTGTGCGAGCACTGAGCCCCAATTGACGCGGGTCGTGAGCGTGCGCCATGCGTGGTCGTCGGCGGTACCGGCCCGGAACCGCTCGAGGTCCAGGTGCGGCACGAGCTGCAGCTGCACCTCCTCGGCGGCCGAGTGCCGGATCACCGGCGGGATCCGAAGCGCGCGCGGGCGGTAGGGCTTGCGGGGGCGGGCGGAGCGCGGCATGGTCAGGCCGCGCTCCTGATGTCCAGCTCGTGGTTGGTCGGCTCGATCCGCACGTGCACGTCGTCGGCCAGGTACTCGGCGAGTCGCGCCACCTCATCGGCGCTCGGCGCGAACGAGGCCACGAACGTGATCTCGGCCTGGTAGCTGTCTCGCGGCGTGATCGCGAACTTCTTGAGCCGGACCCCACCGAACACCGAGCCGAGCGCGTCGATGCGGTAGTCCTCGAGCACATGCGTGAACGTGACCGGGCCCATCACCGCGCTTCGAGCGGCGCCGCCCGGCAGGAACAGCGCGGCGAGCAGCGTCGGGTCCGCGAACTGGAGCACGGTCGTCGCGTCGGTCACGATCTGGAGCTTGACGTCGACCTCGAGTGAGCGCGGTTCCTCCTCGCCCACTTTACGCGTGCTCAGGTGCTCGATCGATGCGTCGCCGCGGTAGTGGAAATGCCCATCTGGGCCGGGGTCGCCAGTCAGGTCGCTGATTACCGAGATCAGGTGGTCGATTCTGTCGCGCATCGCGTCCGCGATCGTTTCCATCTGAGTCCTTCCCGTCGTGGTGGTTGTAGGTGCCGGCGTCTCACCGGTCGGGCCGTCTGCACGGCTGCACCGCGTCACGCGGGGGGAGGAGACAACTAGGGTCCCGCGCCGCGGCTGGCCCCGTTGCGCACGGTGGCCTGGCGTTCGCACTCGGGTCAGGCGGCGCGGGCCCGCATGGTCTGGGTCTCTGACACTTCAACGCCCGGCAGCACGCAGGCGGTGCCGAGGCCGCGCACGTAGGCGCGCAGCTTCACCTCGTCGGCGCAGACGAGGGCCAGCAGCTCGGGGTGCTCGGCGATGTGGCACACCAGCTTGTGCAAGTCCGTGACCTTGAACGTGATCGTGGTCGTGGTGCTCACGCCCTTGACGCGCGGCGGCTCGACGGCAGCTGGCGCAGCGACGACGAGCTGCGCGGTAGTGGCGGCGACCGTAGCCTCGGCCTGGGCGCGCTCGGCGGCAGCCTGCGCAACCTCCGCAGCCTGCGCGTCGCCTGCGGCCTTGGCGGCAGCAGCGGCGGCGGCCTGCGCCTCGGCAACTCGCTGGCGTTCCGCCGCTTCGGCGGCCAGCCGCGCCCGCTCGGCTGCGGCGACGGCCTCGGCGGCGCGGCGCTGCTCGTCGGCGATGCGCTTCTGTTCCTGGTCGTACGCGAGCATCTTGCCCTTGAGCACGCGCTCGCCCTCGGCCAGCAGTTCGCCGGGCCCGCGGAACAGGTCGTTGATCCGGCGCAGCACCTCGTTCAGGGGCTTCGTTATGCCGGTTCGCTGCGCCTCGATCGCGGCGGAGCGGGCCTTGATCGCGCGCAGCTCGTCGGCCGCTAGGCCGTAGTCCTCGGCGGTATCGATTCGGAATTCGCGGATGAACGCGAGCGCGGTCTCGGCGCGTGAGGTCATGGCCCCGGCGTCGGGCAGGGCGAGGGAAGCGATCGGCGCAAGGATCGGGTCGGCGGCGGCTTGGGTCATGCGTGCTTCTCCAGGTGGCGGTGAACGGCGAGGCAGCCGAGGAACGTCGGCCAGTCGTTGGGGTCCGTGAGCGGGTCGAGGCGGTACGTGCCGTCGGGGCGCAGGCGTAACGCAGCGCGGCGAGTCACGGCCGGATCGGCCAAGGCGTGCAGGTAGGCGGCTGTCTGCGGGCCGGCGCTCGTCGGCGTGGTGATGCATGTCTTGAGGTCGACGAGGACCCGCGCGCCATCGAGCAGCAGCACCCGGTCGAGCGTGCCGGCGTAGCGGTGCGTGGACGAGTAGACCTGCTGCTCGCTCGCGAGCACTTCGGCCCACGAGTCAAGGCGGAAGCGCCGGTAGGCCGCAAGGTACGGCGCCACGTCGTCCTGCACGCTGGCCTCGTCGAGGTCGTCTTGGTCGTCCAGCTCGCACGCAAGGTGCACGCGCGTTCCGAGGTCGGCCTTCGCCGCCAGCACGGCGGGCGGGATCCGGCTGAAGTCCACGAGCGGCCGTAGCACCTGCGTGACGCCGGGCACCACGCCGAGGGCGTCGCGGTACGTGTGGCTAGGAGCGTCGAAGGCCAGCACGATCAGGCAGCCGCGAGCAGCTCGGCCTTGAGCGTCGAGAACTGCTCGAGCGAAATCAGCTCGAGCGCGTCGACCTCGAACCGGTTGCAGATCGTCAGCTCGCCGATGCCTGCAGCTTTCAACTTGTTCCGCAGGTAGGCAACCTGGCCGCCGGTGAGCACGCCCGGCGTGGAGGCTGGCGGCGGGGCCGAGCGGACCGGCTCGGCGACGACGGCCTCGGAGCTGACGATCTCGCCGGTGTCGCCGTCGATCAAAGTCTCCGTCGCCGCCGCGGTTGTGACCTCGGTCGGGATGGACGGAATCTCGCTGCGCCGCCGCGGCCCAGAAGGCTTGACCACCTCGGCGTCGCCCATGAACCGCTCGGGCATCGCCTCGATGTCCTCCAGCTCGTCCTTTGTGCGGATGCCGAGGATCGCGCCCGGCGCGTACTGGCGCGCCCAGTACTTCACCTGCAGGTAGCCGAGCTGCTGCGCGGGGTTCGTCTGCCAGAGCGGCGAGTTGCGAATCTTGATGTCGCCGTTCCGCACCCACTGCGTCCAGCGCGGCTCGGTCTCGCCAGCCAGGATCATGCCGACGCGGCACTCAAGGTCCAAGGCCTTGCCCTGGTACTCGTAGAACGGGGCGCCCTCGATCGCGCCCGTCGACTGCAGCACGGCGAGGATCAACTGCGCCTCGTAGCCGAGCGCACCGTTCACGAGGTGCGTTTTCTGCGCGACCGCGAACGGGTCCATGTTCCAGCGCGCGGCCTGCATCGTGATCGCGAGGCAGTCGGCTTTCTTGCCGCGCAGGTGCTGCGGGACGGTGACGGCGGCGCTGGCCATCAGGTCAGCGAACACCATCAGCGCGTTCATCCGCGCCGGGTCGGAAAGCATGCCCAGCGTGCTGAACTGCTCGAGCGGTTGCGCGGCAGTGGTGGCGAGTTCGTTCATGTAGATCCTGGTGGTCTCGTTGGCTGGGTAGGGGTCAGGTGCCGAGCCTGTCGCGCTTTCGCGAGGCGGCCAGCCGCTCCTCAAGGATCGGCCGCAGCGCGTAGTGCAGCGCGGCGCGCAGCTCGTCGTCGAGTTCGATCTCGCCGTAGCTGCTCGCTATGGTGTGGGCGGTTGGGATTTGCTTGAACAGCGCGTAGGACATCTCGACTTCGGTCATCGCGCACCCCCAAAAATGGCCAGCACGACGATCGAGACGACCGTAAACACGACCGCGAACAGGATCAGGTCCGCAACGGTGGTGCGCGGCTCATTGAGGTCTGCCCAGCTCTGAGAGTGGCGCGGCGTGCGCCCCATCGCGGTCTGGTAGTCCTCGCACTGCAGGCCAGTGCGGCGGCGCATCGACAGCGCCCGGCGATTGCGGAGTGCCGTCATGGACTACTCCGCTTCGTTGATGATGACGACAGCGGTGAACCCGCCATCAGACGTCGGCAGAGCTACCGGCTGCATCGGCTGGCGCAGCCACGCGTCAGCGGATTGCCAGATCGAACTCGCCTCGCGCTGCACGCTGAGCCAGCGCTCGCCAGTCACCGTGATGACCTGCCTACCTCGCCCGACCGTGCGCCGGGCGACCGTCACCGCGCCGGTACCGGCGACGCCGAAGTGCTGTGTCTGCTGCATGTTGTCCTCCAGGCCGCGGGGTGTGCGGCGTGGAGGGATTAAACGCGACGTTTACTCAAATGTCAACAGGACGTTTACACGGCGGTAGCCTCGTGGCACGACCCGACAGCCGGTTACGCCGGCCGTGTCTCGCGGCTGCTACGGAGAGGGGGGCAATCTGCCCCACCCCCGACGGCAGTCGCCAGTGCGGCACCCAGCCCGGGAGCCTTCACTTGGGGCTTGCCTCTCTGTTAGCAAACTGCTAACATATGCTCCATGTACTCGATCGAGACCAGCAAGGAGGCGGCGAAGGCCCTGGGGCGGATGCCGCGTGACCTGCGCACGCTGGTGCTCGCCAAGGTCCAGGCCGTCGCGGCCGATCCGCACGGCGCCCATGCCAACGTGAAGCGGCTGCAAGGCCGGCCCGAGTTTCGGCTGCGGGTCCACGATTGGCGCGTGCTTTACCGGCTGGTCGACGACCGGCTCGTCCTGTTGGTTGTGAAGGTCGGCCCACGTGGAGAGGTGTACGAATGAGCAAGGTCCAAGTGATCGAGAAGGACGGCGTGCCCGCGTTCGTGGTCCTACCGATCGAGTTGTGGGAGCGCGTGCGCGAGTCGGTTGAGGACGCCGAGGACATCGCCGAGCTCGAGCGATTCGACCGTGAGGACGACGGCACCCGCGTGCCGATCGAGGTGGTGCGCGCGACGCTGCAAGATGGGCGCCACCCGGTGCGCGCGTGGCGAGAGCACCGGGCGATGACGCAAGAGCAGCTCGCTACGGCCGCCCGCATCAGCGTGCCGTACCTGAGCCAGATCGAGGCCGGCAAGCGGGTCGGTACCGTGGTCACGCTGCGGGCGATCGCTCGTGCCTTGAGCGTCTCGGTCGACATGCTCTTGCCGTAGGCGAGGTGCGACGGTATGGCGACGATCAAGGGTAAGGGCGGCCGGGAGATCCTGGTCCCGACGCTGGAGGAGGACGCGGCGATCACGGCCGGTGCGCTGTCGGATGCCGACAACCCGCCGCTCGACGACGCGTTCTTCGAGCGCGCGGTGCCGTTCGGCGAAGCCGTGCCGACGCTGGCAGCGGCCGTGCGCCGCGGGCGGCCGCGACTGGCTCACGACTCGCGGATGGTCACGCTGCGCATGGAAGGCGAGCTCGTCGACGCGTTCAAGCGGGTCGCCGCCGAGCAGGGCGGGGCATATCGGGCGCTCATGCGCGAGGCGCTGCGGGATTACCTGCGAGCCAAGCAACGAGCGTATTGATCGTGACGACCCGTCGACCTGTGCGCGGCTGCTGATGGCCGGCGCAGGTCGGGTCGTCAGCCGGACAGGCTGACGCTGAGGGCGCGCTGGGCTACTCAGCTAGGCTGGGTAGATGCCGCGTGGATAGGGCTGGATCGGTAGTACGTGCCCGAGCGCGACGCGCAGCGGCGAGATCGGCTCCCACTTCGCGCCGAGGGTGCGCTCATAGTCGCGCTGCGCGACGGCCTGCACCGTCGGCATCGGCGCAGGCTCGTCGGCTTCGATCCGGCGCATCGCCGCGTCCCAATCCCGTAGCTGTTGTGTGGCCGCCGCGTCGACGCCACGCTCTGTGATGTCCGCGAGGACCTCGGCGAACCGCTGGGCAAGGCCCGCGTGCCGCCTCGCGCGCTCCGACAGGCCTATAGCCAGCGACGCAGCGTTGATCGCGGCGACAACAAACCCAGCGAGCACGAGCCGCTCATCGCCAGCCAGCTTGAGCGCGGCGCCCGAGCCGACGAGGATGCTCGCGACCTTGGCCGCACGGTCGCTCCAATCGAAGAAGCGCTCGCGCGATCGGTGATATCGAACCGAGACCTCGGCTCGGCACAGAAGCGCCGCACGTAGCGTGTCTACTTCTTCGGGGGCGGGGGCGGAACGTACGGGGTCTTCCATGGCGACATGGTCCTGTCAGGTTCGCCCCTCGGAGTCACAGGCCCGCCTGGTTGCGCGGGTTGATGAACTGGCGCTGGCGCTGGCGTCGATCGGGGCGGTTTGTTCGTGGCCATATCGTACTCGGTTGGTGATTCAGAAACTCCGCTCACAGCACCCGCGCCGTCCAAGCGAGTAGAGCCCGGCCGTGCACCCGGTAGATCGCGCGGTCCTCCCGTGCGATGTGCCGGTCGCGGTACCGCGGGTTGTCGCTGATGACCGTGAGCGAGCCGTCGTCCTCGCGCTGCAGGCGCTTGACCAGCAGCTCGTCGTCGCGCGAGTAGACGTACACACCGTCGCGATCGACCGCCGTGACGCCCACGTCAACGAGGATGACGTCGCCGTCCTCGAACGTGCCGGCCATGCTGTCGCCATAGGCCGAGATGAGCTTTAGGTTCGACAAGCTGGTGAAGCTCGTGCGGATCAGCCGCCGGCGCAGCCCCTCCTCAGACACCCGCACCAGCGTGACCACGTCGTTTGTGCCATCGCTTCCGTCGCCCATCATCGCCCTAACCCCCTCATATTGCGGGAGCCACATCTCACCGGGCCGCAGGCTCTCAGCGTGAGCTAGCGGTACCGCCCGGGTGCTACCCGTGACGGGCTCGACTTTGGCGTGGGGCAAGGAGGCGGCCGGCTCGACGACACCGAGTAGCTGGTCAACGCTACGTCCAAACAACGCGGCGACAGCCGCGTGCTGGGCCGGCGGCATTCCGCGCTTTTTCCAATTGTAGATCCGCTGCTGCGAGGTGTTGAGACGCATCGCGAGAGTGGCGTCGTCCCAGTCGCGCTCCCGTGCCCATTGCAACGCGCGGTCGATCGGGCGGCTCTCGGTCATCCCGCCGACGTTAAACGCGGCGTGAATGCTCGTGTTCCACAGAACGTTGACAGCCCGGCTAAACACAGCGTTTAATAGCGCATGGGAAAACTTGACCAAGCGATCAAGGACGCCGGCGGACTGTCGGTCGTGGCGACGCGCATGGGCATCTCTTCGCAGCGGCTGTGCAACTGGATAGACCGTGGCGCCGTGCCGCTCGACCAGTGCTGCGCGCTTGAGCGGGGGCTCGGCGAGCGGCTTCGCCGCTGGGACCTGCGCCCCTCCGACTGGCACCGAATGTGGCCTGAACTTGTGAGCGCCGAGGGCGCGCCGCCGGTACCAGCGGCCCCTGCTGCCGAGCAGCAGGAGGCGGCGTGATGGCCCCCCTGCAAATCATCGTGTCTTTCGACCTGGGCGCACTGCGCGCGGCCTGCGCGGAGCTACTTGCGCTTGCCGAGCGATCCGAGCGAGCGCGCGAAGTCATCGAGCACTCCCTGAGCAGCGTCGAGGGCCGCACGAAGGCTTTCGGGCTCGACGCGGAACCCGACGCCACACCCCGGGCAGGGGATCTCCTCCTGCGATTTCAGCCGGGCGAAGGTCTGCGTGACCTGTTGTCTGCAGCGCGGGCAGCTGAACGTGCCGGTGAGTGAGTCGATGTCGATCATGGGTGCTCTCCGATGAGGTGGGGTAGGTCGGTGGAACTTCCGACTCTACCGAAGCGGAGGGCGCCCGCCATCCTCCTGATCGGCGGGAGGCAGGCGTGAGCGAGCGCCTGTCTGCCGAGGACCCGCTGGCGCAAGAGATCGCGCAGCTGCGTGAAGAGCTGCGCCTGGCGAACGAGGCTATCGGCCGAGTGACCGAGCAAGCAGCGTCTGCAGCGCATGCGTCTGCTCGTGCGCGATTTCCAGTACCTGTGAACTCAGATACCTGTTGGCCGTGCCAGCGCTGGATTCCAGCGTTTCTTCGGTTCTGCCAAGGGTGCCTCGAGCGGATTCGAAGAGCTGCCACGCACGCCGTTCGGCGTCTGGGCCTGCGTGGTGGAAGTGGTCGGCCATGAGCGCGGCGATGCATTGCTGCAGGCCGAGCACCTGGCCGCGAAGCATGGTGAGTTCTGCTGTGATTCCCGTCGAATGCGAGTCGTTCATGGGTGCCCCTTTCGTGGTGGCGTGGTGGGTTGCACTTCCACTTTGCCACGGTCGCGGGCACCCACCCGCATCCACGCTGCGAAGCCATTGACGTGACCGGCCTGCTCCGCATCCAAGCGGCCTCGCGCCGCCGCGCCGCATCCACGAAGCGCTCGGCGCGCACGCAGCTCGTGCGCCCGTCGTGGCGCGCCGCGCCTTCATCGAAACCCTGAGCTGAGGTCGTCTGCATGACTGCAGCATCCCGGGCTCGCGCCCGATCCGTAGTGGCAACAGGTGGCAACGCGCGATGAAGCCCCGTGCCACTACCGCGCCTGCGGGCCAGCTCACCCTATCGTTCGAGCCATCGCTGCCTGAGCGCTGGGGGACGCTGCGCGAGTTCATCGCGCACCGCGTGCAGGTCCACGAGCGGCCGGCGAAGTCGATCGCGGGCGACATGGACATTGCGCCCTCGACGTTGTCCCGCAAGCTCGCGCCGTCCGAGGGCGACCACCAGCGCTTCACAGTCGACGATCTCGAGCGGTACATGCAGGTCACCGGCGACCTCTCGGCGATCGAGTACCTGGCGTCCAAGTACCTGCAGACCGATGACCAGCGCCGGGTGCGGTCGATCGCACGCGTCGAGTCGCTGATGGGCGAGATCGAGCGCGCGCTGCGCGACATGCGGGGCCTGGCATGACCGCCGGCCCCGCGCCGCTGATCCACCCGTCGATGGCGCATCGCCTCGGCGCGGTCGCCTGCGCCATCGCCAAGCTCGCCGCCTTGATGGCCGAGCGCCCGGAGGTCGAGCGTTGGGTCGTCTACTGCACGCTAGGCGGTGCGCTGCGCCGTGGCCACCTGCGCGTCGAGCCGTCGTGCGAGCAGCCGATCCTGGGCACCGTGTTCGGCATCTACACGCGCGACGTCACGCTGCAGCAGCTCGTCGACGATCTGGCCGACCTGGCCGGTGACGGGGGCGCACGCTGATGCTCGTCGATCCGTTCGGCCGCTGCGCCGGCGCCCTCGAGGCGCACGCCCGCCTGCCCATCG
>Ga0114979_10001284_pt1 | contig 16858 bp, 19 predicted proteins | sample S_140625_EF_Meta_FD_87315 | JGI IMG/M metagenome (GOLD analysis project Ga0114979, IMG submission 87315) | Freshwater microbial communities from Lake Simoncouche, Canada to study carbon cycling - S_140625_EF_MetaG | ecosystem: Environmental > Aquatic > Freshwater > Lake | place: Lake... | reverse complement strand
GGCGGCGCTGGAGAAAAAGGTAATAGATTACTAGGTGGCCCTGGTAATGCAAGATATTTTTCTGCAACATATGTCCCGGCCACCACTCCTTCACCTACAGGGTATCATAATTATATACTTACAACTCCTACGGCAGGCGCCGGAACTTATAATATTGCCGGGTTTGATGGCGGTACCGGTATGCTTATTTCTGCAGGATCTTGGTTAGCAAATATAAATTTAGATTTGCAACAGAACAATCTGATTACTGAAAACGGAGCAATTCTCGGTGGTCTAGGAAATCCTACTGGCAATGGTGGTGAATTTTATATAGGCGGCGGGGGAGGTGGCGCTGGAGCATTAATGGCATCCTCTAACGGCAACATCCCGGGCAGCGCCGTTAACGGTGGCGGTGGTTTTGGTGGATCGTATCAGGCATCGGGCGGCACTGGGGGCAAAGGCGGTGGCGGAAATGGGGCTTTACATTATAGTTTACTTGTGTCAACTGGTACTAATGCATTAAATGCAATAGATGGCGACCCTACTATTACTAGTATAAGTAATAATACTAACGGGTCACAATTCGGTACAATGCAGGATCTTTATAGCGGATCTAATAGTTATTCGGATTTCATATCCAAATTACCTTCAAACTGGGATTATAGAGATTATTTTCATGGTGAAGATGCGAAAAGATTTACTGGCAGCGGTGGCGGTGGTGCTTATAGATCGGGATCAAGAATAACTCCTGCACCTGGTACATCAATATATAGATATAATTCTAATGGTGTTATAGGGGAGTCTAATGGTCGAAAAGATAGTAGATATAGGGCAGAAGGTAAAGCTGGTGACGGCGCACCGGGTATTGTTATTTTAAGATACAAAATAACTAGTTAAGGACATATATGGCAGGCTTTCGATACGGTTTAAATGACGTAGGTTTTGTTAGCACCGGGGGTGCTGTCGACTTAACTACTCTTACTACTTCTAATATTCGGGAAGGGTCAAATCTTTACTACACTAATGCAAGAGTTCTTGCAAATTTAACAACCCTAAGTGTTAATGTATTAAGTGATGTAGACCTAACCGGTATAAGATCCAATCAAACTCTACTCTGGGATGGTTCTAAATTTATTCCAGGCAATGTTATAATAACATCACAGGGTGGGCCTGCTAATACTGCATCATTTGCTACATTGGCGGATTTAGCTAATCTTGCATATGTAGCGAATGTGGCAAATACTGTACTTTCTTTAACAGGATTGACCACAGCAAATCTTACAGAAGGTGCTAATTTATATTTTACCAACACTAGAGCAAGAGCAATATTTAGTGCAGGTCAGAATATATTAATCTCCAATACTGGTGTTATTAGTGCAAATACATTCTCAGTTGCAGTATTAAGTGCTACGGATAGTGTAAGCATTGTAGCAAATGCTGCTCTTCTTACATATAATATGGGTAAGGTGGTTTTTGATCCAAAAACTATTATTGTATCCGTTGAAGGTATTGTGCAAATACCAACCACAGATTATACTGTAAGCGACACTAATATTACATTCACATCTGTCCTTCCAGATAAGGCAAATATTGAGATTAGATTATTTGGTGCACAGGCATTCCAGGGTCAAGATATTATATCTGGTAATGTTGTTCCTGTTGTTGGGCAACAATATACTTTAGGTACAAATGCGTCGAAATTTAAATCTGCGTATATTAGTAATGTTCTAGTTGTAGGAAATGTTGCATACTATGCATCTAATGGTACTGTATTAACTGCAGCACCTATATTATCTTCAGGTAATATAGATTATGCTAATGGTAGACCCGCAATTTTATTTGCTGGTAATAATGTAGTTATTGAGGCAAATGGTCGTATTTCTTCATCTGGTGGTAGCGGGTCTGGTACCGTAGATGCGGCAAACATCGCAAACGTATTAGTTGCGGGTACATTCATTAAAATTGAACCGAATGCAAGAATTAGTGCAAATCTAATTGCTGGTACTAATATAGTAATTGAAGCAAATGGTAGAATTTCTTCTTCAGGTGCAACAGGTGCAACAGGCGCAACATCAATCGTACCTGGTCCGACAGGACCGACAGGACCTCAAGGTCCAATGGGTGGTATTAGATATACAGTATTCAATAACGGTACTTCTGATTGGGCAATCAACGGTGCGTATGATCCAACCATAACATTGGCCAGAGGTCTTACATATTACTTCGATATTAATGTTGCTGGAAATAATTTCTGGATTAAAACCGTTCAAAGTACAGGTACAGGTGATGCTTATAATTCGGGTGTAGACTTTAACGGTACTGCGGTAGGAACAATAAAGTTTTCGGTTCCTTTAGATGCCCCAGATATTCTATACTATGCATCTGAGTTGTATAGTACTATGACCGGCGTGTTTAATATAACAAATTTAGGTAAAGGCGCTACCGGAACAACCGGTCCTACAGGTCCATCTGGAGCAACCGGTCCGACAGGCCCGACAGGTCCGACAGGTCCAACTGGTCCGACGGGGGCAACATCAATTACACCTGGTCCAACTGGTCCATCTGGCGCAACAGGACCTCTGGGTTCTACAGGTGCAACTGGTGGTGTAGGTTTAACTGGAGATACAGGTGCAACTGGTCCGGGTTTATATACGGCGGGTGATAATATTATCATTGCCAACAACAGAATAAGCAGCGCAGTTTCTGTTGGTAAATCTATTGTTATGTCCATGATATTTGGATAATAGGAGAATAAAATGGGTCGTAAAATAGATAAATCGCAAATAAATGCAACAGGTAATGAGGGGCAAATTTTAACTATAAATCAAGGTAATTTGATTTATGCTAATGTTGCAAGTATTCTTCGCCCAGGCAAAAACATAGAAATTAATTCCAACGGAACAATTACTGCAAACGTAACTGATATCGTATTTAATACTCAATCTGTAGCAAACGTACTTGCCGGAGGAAATGTTCCTGGTAATATTAATATCATTGGTTCTATTACCGCAAACTCTTTTTCAAGTTCTGGTACAGGAATATCATCTTTAGTATCAGAAACTAATATAAATCTAACATCAAACGGATCTATAGGCAGTGCTGTGGTTATTACTAATTCTCCATTGCGACTAAGAGGGTATACTACAGCACAAATAAATAATATAATTGCAGTTGAGGGTGACTTAGTTTTTAATTCTAATACTAAGTTGGTTATGTATTATAATGGCTCAACTTGGTCTTCTCTATAAAGTATAACAAATGGCAAAGTTTAAATTATCCCAATTACCTGCTGCATTAACATCAAACCCCAATGACCTATTATATGTGGTTCAAAGAGGTACTGATAGTTTATCTATACAGGCAAATGTATTATTAAAAAATTTATACGATACTAAAGTTTTAAATAGTCTTGCGTTTGATAATAATACAAATTTTGTTGGGCCCAGACAAAATATAGATTTAAGCAAACCGGTTAGTTATATTTCCGTACCCAATGGTAGTTTTGAATACGTCAATATACCCAATGGCGCAAATGGGCAAGTAAAGATATTGATAGCTACAAGTGGCGATGGTACTGGGTCTTTAAGATTAGATGGAAATATTTCTGGCCCATCTATAAATTTTCGCACAAAAGGTCAATCGGCAATTATTCTATATTCAAATAATGAATGGAATATTGTAGGACAAAAAGAAACCGGTACCGCTGCTGGGTACGTGACAAGCATTAATGGTCTTGGACCAGATAAGGTAATACTTGATACTTCCAATATTGCAGAGGGGTCGAATTTATATTATACCAATACAAGAGTTAGATCAGCAATTTCTGTTTTGGGTGCAGGTAATTATAATGCAAATACCGGTGTTATAACTATTCAAGGTAATGTTATATCGGTAAACGGTGTTTCCGGTAATGTTAATCTTAAGACAGATAATATTCCGCAAGGAAATACGAATCTGTACTTCTCAAATACGCTGGCAAGACGTGCAATATCTGTCGCGGGTGCCGCAAATTACGATGCAAACACTGGAGTTATATCTGTATTTGGTAATGTAACAAGTTTCAATGGAATGGTTGGTGATATTAATATTAACACCGATGATTTAGAGGAAGGCCAAACTAATTTATATTTTACTGAAGAGCGTGCTAGACTTGCGGTGCAGGGTGCTCAGCTTTCTAATACTATTTTGTATGGTAATATTATTCCGGAAACAACAAATTTACATACTTTAGGTAATATTAATAATAAGTTTAAATCTTTATATTTAAGTAGCAATATTTTATTTAATAATGTAGAAATTAGCTTAAATTCTGCAAATGGTATTGATCTACCTTTAGGAACTACTATTGCTGGAGCATCGGTTGGTGCTATTAAAATTCTAGGTTCTCTTGCAAATATAAATCTATTTCCAGCAACAGGGAATGTATTGGGAAATGGATATTTAATATCTTCTAACCTATACGCTTGGTCTGGAAATACTTGGGTTAATGTTGGCCCAGTTACAGGCCCACAAGGGGCGACAGGACCTTTAGGTGCAACAGGTCCGCAGGGAGCAACCGGATTAGGATTATTGGGTTCTACTGGTCGCGATGGTCCAACAGGGCCATCTGGTTCAACCGGCCTAACTGGTTCAACCGGACCAACAGGTGCCACCGGACCACAGGGCACACCCGGCGGTGCAACTGGACCAACTGGACCAACCGGACCAACAGGTGCCACTGGACCACAGGGCACACCTGGGGGTGCGACAGGTCCGCAGGGAGCAACCGGTTCTACAGGTCCCCTAGGGCCAACTGGAGCAACAGGGCCGCAGGGGGCATTTTCCGCAAACTCAAATGGTCAACTAAATTCTTTAGGGGTCGGGGTTACTCCTTCCGGTGTTGCGGGTGAGATTCGAGCAATTAATAATATTACTGCGTATTATTCTGATGATAGATTAAAAACAAATTTGGGTCAGATTAAAAATGCTTTAGAGAAGATTAAAACTTTATCAGGATTTTATTTTGAAGCAAACGAAACAGCAAAATCTTTAGGTTATACAACAATAAGAGATGTTGGAATTTCTGCACAAAAAGTACAAAACATTCTACCCGAAGTTGTTGTACCTGCACCGATAGATGACCAATATTTAACTGTAAGATATGAAAAATTGATACCGTTATTGATTGAAGCAATAAAAGAAATTGATATCAAAGTTTCTGATTTAAGTAAAAAAATTGACAATTTAGGACAGTAATATGACATTAGCTGCTGAAGGGTACTTATCATTTGGTGGTAATGTAGAGTCTCGTTCTATCAATTTAGAAGTGGGCAAAGCAGGAAATGCTGAGATCACTTTAAATGACCAAGATGTTAGATATCTTGCAAGAATAGGTGCTGCAAACGCCGAAATTTCTATTTTTGATTTCTACGGTAAATCTTATTTTGTATTTGGCGAACAAACATATATTCTTCCTGGTAACTATATCTGGACTTGCCCTGCAAACGTAACCAGTGTTTCTGTGGTATGTGTAGGGGGCGGTGGGGGCGGCCACTCCGGTTCAGATATAACACCCATTGGTTCTGCGGGCGGTGGCGGAGCACTTGCATACAGAAACAATATAACTGTTATTCCTGGACAAGATTATAATATCACAGTAGGTGCAGGTGGAACCGGGCATATCAAAATAGATGGAGTAGAAATACAAGCAGCGACTGATGGTAATGCCACAGTTGCTTTTTCTTGTATTGCCGGTGGAGGCGAAGCTGGATCTAGATATGATGCAAATGTAGATTTCGGTCCTGGAGAAAAACTTGTTCTTTATAGTAATGGTGGCGCTGTTCTTGGTGTTACTGATGGTGGTGGTTCTGGTGGTCGAGGGGGTCTTCCGGATTTTACTGCATTAGGTGGCAGAGTACCCGGTGGCGGTGGAGCTGGGGGTTATTCGGGCGCAGGTGGAGATGGTGCTGCAGGTAAACAACAGGTAGGACAATTTCCAACAGGCCCAGGCGAAGCCGGCGCTGCGGCAACTGGAGGTGGCGGTGGTGGTGGCGGCTCAGGTTATTTAGATAATAATATTAGAGCAAACGTAGGTGGTTCAGGTGGCGGAGTCGGTCTTTACGGGGAAATCACATCCGGGGCAGGTGGTCTCGGTGGCTCCCAATCTTTTAATAGACAAGATGGTCGGGATGGTTCTACTGCTACAGTACTACCGTATCATAATGGTGGCGGCGGAGGCGCTGGCTCCGGTGCATTGACTAGATATGCAGCAAATGGTTTTCCTGGTGCGGTGAGAATTATTTGGCCAGGCAGAATAAGAAGATTTCCTAACTCATATACAACAAATGTTTAAAGAATATATCGTAGGATTGAATAAAGATGTAGACTATGACCTTTTCTGGAAAGAAATGGAAGAACAATCTACAACTGAATTTCTACCAATTAGAGCTGTAGAAATAGTAAATAATCGAGATGGTTCATTAAGAAGTTGCCATTATTCTTTAACTGAAGAAGAAGCAATTACTCTAAGAAATGATCCCAGAGTTTATTGTGTGGAAATTCCTCCAGATCAAAGAGATGATATTGAAATTGGATATTCTACATCCCAGGCGGACAATTTTAATAAAGTTTTTACCAGTAATACCTCAAGCGTAAATTGGGGCTTGGTTAGAATGAATTCAAGAATTAATACGTATGGTGCCAATACTTCCTCGTATATAAGTAATTATAATTATGTACTTGATGGCACAGGGGTAGATATTGTTATACAAGATACCGGATTACAAATAGATCATCCGGAGTTTACTGATTCTAATGGTAATAGTAGAGTAAAATTAATAGATTGGTATGTTGCAAGCGGTTTAAGTGGTACTCAAAGTGTTAACCATTACAGAGATTTCGATGGCCATGGTACGCATGTTGCCGGTATTGCCGCAGGTAAAACTTTTGGTCGAGCAAAAAATGCAAATATATATTCTCTTAAAGTTCGCGGATTAGAACAGAAAAATACTGATTCTGGAACAGGTATTTCTATTGTAGATTGCTTTGACGTGATAAAGTTATGGCATAGATATAAACCAATAGATCCCAAAACAGGATTTAAGAGACCGACGGTTGTTAATATGTCTTGGGGTTATAGTAGAACAATACCAGTCTCAGGAATATCTTCAGTCTCATATCGAGGAAATATATATTCCAATACTACAATTCTTTCTTCTTTTACAGGTAGACGTGATAACTACGGTATAGTAACAATTCCGGATTCAAATGGTTCCATTAGTACAAATATTAGAGTATCTTCTGTCGATTTAGATATACAAGAATTGATTGACGAAGGAATAATTGTTGTTATTGCTGCAGGAAATCTGGGATTTAAGATAGATTATTCGTCCGGAATAGATTACAATAATTATATTAATTCATCTGTGGGCGCCACATATTACAATCAAGGGCATAGTCCATATAGTAATAGTGCAATTGTTGTCGGCAATATAGATTCTTCCGTTGCAAATGTATCCGGAATATTTTTAGATATTAAAGCAACATCCTCGGAAACAGGCCCAGGAGTACATGTATATGCTCCGGGTACGAATATAGTGAGTTCTATTAGTAACACGAATACTCGTACCAGCGCAGTATATTCTAAAAATACATTATATAAACAATCATTACTATCTGGTACTTCTATGGCATCTCCGCAAGTAGCAGGTTTACTTGCATTATATCTACAACAAAATCCAGGTGTAAGTTCGGATAATGCAAAAAAATGGCTAATAAATAATAGTGTAGCAAATTTATATTCTCCGGCATTTAGTTATGCTGATGGATATTCTTTGCTCGGTGGAGCAAATTTAATAGCATATAATCCATTCGGATTATCCAGTACTGGTAATATATCGGGTCCTATTACTTTTAAAGACGTAAATTTTACACTAAGGGCCTAATATGGTTTTTGATTTGACGGAAGATAATTTTTTGGTTTACGCCATGAAAAATTATGATAATCCGAGTTGCATGGGAATGGATGAGTTTTTAGATGATCTTAAGAAATTTAAATATATAAAAAGATTACTTAAAAAGCCTGCAGGAAATAAAGATCTGCGCGAAAGATTAATACTAAATCATATAATTGTTCTTGGTAACTTATTTGGAATTGAAGCAACGACAAAGATGTTGTTCTTTAAAATAGAAAGTAAATTTTGGCCTGAATTAAAAACCTTTCTTGTCTTCTTAAACTATATGCCATTAAAGGTAATTGTTACTAAGGGTGTGGAAGTTTATAGCGATGTTATACAAATTAATGAGCCAATCTTAGAAAAGCTTAAGGGTATATAAATGGGTCGTTTTATAGACAATGCAATCGCATACAGAATATTATCTTTATTAGTTACTCCCTTTAATCAAACTTCCGCATATAAGATGGGGATAATAGATGAAAAGGGTAAAGAACTTAGAAAGATGTCACAACTGAATACAATCGAGGAGCGTGATGCATATACGCTATTACATAGATTGGTGTTTAGATTAAAAAAGATTATAGAAAAAGTACCTTTCGACAATAAACGTCTAGTATCCTTGGCTGCAGCATATTCTCTTATACGTGAATGTGTGAATAAAGAAGAGGAACCTATGGGTCTAGAAATGAGATTTATAAATATTATAGAGACCAATTTAAATGAAGAACTCATTTTAGTCGAACAGTTCTTACAGAATAACAAAATGTTCACATTCAAACAATTCACTGAAGAAGATGGTGCAGGTGCCCCGGCAAATAATGCTGCAGCTACTCCCGGAATCGCGGGATTGGGAAAAGATGTCCCTGTAAGTAAAAAGAAACAAAAAGAATATACTGCCAGTAATAGTATATTCCGCAGAAATGCAAAAACTCCTAAAATGCCTTTATAGAAATAAGAAAAATGATTAATAAACTAAAAACACTTGTTAAAAACGTATTTGGTAAAAAAGACGTTACTACCCCTCCAGTTGTTGAAGTAGTTAAGCCTGCAGAACCAGAACCTAAATGGGAAGTTAAAATTACTCCGGTGGAATCTTCTAAACCTAAGCAAAATAATACTAAGCGTGGACCTAAACCACAACAAACACCTAAGCAACAATCCAACAATTCGCAGGTTAAAAAGCCTGCGGTTAAACAAGGAACAGCTATACAGGCTCCTGCAAAACAAGCACCAAAAAAGACAACAGTAAATAAAAACAAGGGAGATCCTAATGCCGACAAATCAAGAACCAGTAAATAATTATTACACTGCTGATTTGACATCTAGAGTATCTGTACTTGAAGATAGAGTTGTGTCCATAGCAACTAGCATAGATAAAATTGAAAGCAAAATGGATAACAACTATGCGGTTTTGCATTCGAGAATTAGCGATCTTAGAGATGATTTGAGAGACGATTTTGAAAAGAAAAATGACAATCTCTTATCTAAATTAGAACAACATAGTCTAACCAGCCAGGCTCAAAATGCAGTTATCATGGAAAAAATTGGCGACGGTGATAAATGGCGCTGGATGATTTTGGGTGGATCTGTAGTAATTGGTTATGTTTTGGCACACATTAAATTGGAAAATTTATTCTAATTGCTTGACTTCTAGCAATTTTTATATTATAATTTAGACTCCCGTGAAGGAGTCTAACTTTGTCTTTGTTTGTTGATCTTAAGTATTTGCAGTTGATAGGTAATCAGCTGCCTCTTTTTAAAAAGAAAAAGGATATACTATATAACTGTAAGTGTGTACTATGCGGGGATTCCTCGACAAAAAAGAATAGGGCCCGCGGATACTTTTTTGGCTTAAAGAATGAACTATTTTATAAGTGTCATAACTGCGGTGTATCTTTACACTTTGGCTCATTCCTTAGACAAATAAATGAATCATTGTATAGTCAGTATGTCCTTGAACGATATACTGAGGGACTTCCTTCAAATAAACCTCATCAAAAGGTTGAGGACAAATTTAAAATGGCAGAACCGGTTTTCGAACAAAAGAAAACTTCTTTGCTAGATGAAATACTTGATCGGCTTGATACATTACCCGAAGATAACGAAGCGGTTCAATTCTGCATAAAACGTGGAATACCGAAAGATAAATTTAATAAACTATACTTTATACCTAATATAAAGGACATAGTTCAATTAAAAGATTCTTATAAAGATCAAATAACTACGGATGAACCTAGATTAGTTATTCCTTTTTTTGATAAGAACGGTCAGTTGACAGGTGTGACTTGTCGAGCGCTTCGAGATGAGAAACTTCGTTACGTGACTATCAAGATAAAAGAAGAAGATGTCTTGGTCTTTGGTCTAGATACCGTGGATAAAGATAAGACTATATATGTAACAGAAGGTCCGTTGGACAGCCTGTTCTTACCTAATGCAATCGCGGTTGCTGGTACAACTTTTGGTAAAATCGAAATGCTTGATCTGCCAAAAGAAAAGATGGTATTGATCTTTGACAATCAACCAAGAAACAAAGAAGTTTGCAAATTGCTTGACAAAGTGATCAATGCCAATTATAATATAGTTGTGTGGCCTCAGACATTAGATCTAAAGGACATCAATGATATGGTTTTGGCTGGGAAGAAACCGCTAAAAATCATAAAAGAAAATACTCATAACGGCTTGCAGGCCAAACTTAAATTTACTGAATGGAAAAGGTGCTAAAATGACGACATTTACTCGAACTGTAGAATATGATCCAATCAATGATGTTTATTACATTGAGTTGGGTAATGAAATTACTGATGCGGTCGGTTGGGATGCAGGCGATACTTTGAATTGGGAAGATAACGGCGATGGTTCTTTTTCCTTGACCAAAAAAGAACAAGCGACCGAAATGGAATGGGTAATGGTTGAAGCCATATCAACATTCCGTATGCGTTATATGGTGGAAGTACCAAAAGGCAAAGCAGAATGGGCACTTGATACTGTTACAATGAATGAGGCAGAAGAATTTTCCCAAGAACATCTTGGAGAACAGATTGTGTCTCATCGTGTAGTCAGCAAAGAAGAAGCATTGGCGTTGTGCGATGCTGACAATGATTATTGCAACACTTGGAATGATGAACAAAAAGTAAAAGCATTTTTTACAAAGTTTAAAGAATGACGGACGAAGAAGTTCTGGCCAAATATAAAGAAATGAAAGATTACTATGGCGGTAATCTTCCCGATCCTGAGCACGAACCCATTCGTTTTGCCTACTACGTAAAACTATTTAAATACTATAAACCGAAAGAAGAAATTTCATTATGAAAATCGATATTGGACCTTATAAGAATTGGTTCGGACCATATCAATTGGCAGAGCTTCTATGCTTCTGGGCCAAAGAAGAAAAAGATGAGTATGGGTTTCCAAAGAAACCTGAATGGGTACATAATTTCGGAGAATGGCTAGCCCACGGCAAAATTTTGCCCGAAACTAATGTTTGGAAATTTGACGATAAGCGTGAGAACACCTTGCTTTACAAGTTTTTGCTTTGGATTGAAAGCAAGCGTAAGCGTACTGTAAAAATTCGTATTGACAAGTATGATACTTGGAATATGGATCGCACGTTGGCTATGATTATTCTTCCTATGCTTAAACAACTAAAAGAAACCAAGCATGGTTCACCCTTTGTTGACGACGAAGATGTTCCAGAGAATATTCGTAGCACCAGTGCACCCCCTAAAGAAAATGAATGGGATACTGACGAAAATCATTTTAAGCGTTGGGATTGGGTTTTGGATGAAATGATTTGGGCATTTGAACAACATCAACCCGATTGTGATTGGGAACAACAATACTACAAAGGTAAACATGATATATATTCTGAAGCATCTGCTTGGGATGAAAATGGCAAACCTACTATGTATCGAATGAAGCATGGACCCGAAGATACATTCACGGCAGATTGGGATGCTATTAAAATACACGGAGACCGAATCAAGAATGGTATGATTCTATTCGGTAAATATTATCAAGGATTGTGGGATTAAAAATGATTACTAAAATTTATTTAGATATGGATGGCGTTATTGCTAATTTCGACGACCGTTTCCAAGCTATGTTTTCTAATGACATAGACTTTATGGAGGGTTTTAAGACAAACAGAATGAAGTATTTTCGCAAATACTGGGATGCCTTTTTAGATAATAAAGGGTTCGAACAATTACCAGATTTTCCTGGCGGCAAAGAACTTGTAGAATATTTGAATAGTACAGGAATCCCTGTAGAAATTCTTTCTTCAAGTGGCGGTAAACATCGTTACGATGAAGTCGTTGCACAAAAAACAAAATGGCTTCAAGATCGTGGTATAAATTATGTAGTAAATATTGTTCCAGGCAAAAGACATAAAAAAGAATATGCCACTTCTAATATGTTTCTTTTGATAGATGATTTAGTAGCAAACTGTACAGACTTTTCTGATGCTGGCGGGCAATCTATTCTGCATACTTCCGCAGAAGACACAATTAATAAAATTAAATTTGAAATAGAATACCCATGAACGTAAAATTAATTTCTTACTCGCAAGTAAATACCGACATCTTTAATAACGATGAGATGTCGTCAATTCAAGATCTTGTAGCATTTTGTGCAAGAGTTTCCAACCCATCAAATCAAATGAATATGGAAACTTCTGAAAAATTGATTAAATATCTAATTAATAATCAGCATTGGTCTCCTTTGGAAATGGTGTCTGCTACATTAGAAATTGAAACTACTCGAGACATTGCAAGGCAAATGCTTCGTCATCGGTCATTTTCTTTTCAAGAATTTAGTCAAAGATATGCAGATCCAACAAAGGATTTAGATTTCGTAATACGCGAAGCGAGACTACAAGATCCTAAAAATAGACAAAATAGTGTTGAGACGGACAATCTTGCTTTGCAGGCATTTTGGGAGACCCAACAAAGTAATGTAATTACTGCAGCAAAAAATGCTTACGCATGGGCTATTGCTAACGGCATTGCTAAAGAACAAGCAAGAGCAGTTCTGCCCGAAGGATTGACTGTTTCTCGTCTATATATGGCGGGCACACTGCGGTCTTGGATTCATTATATTCAATTGCGCTCGGCAAATGGAACACAAAAAGAGCATGCCGAGATTGCAAAAGCTTGTGCGATGGTTATTTCCTCAATCTTTCCTATGTCTAAAGATATCGTAAAAGATATATAATATTAGGAGAGATAAAACTATGTGGATTCTAAACTTTCTTCCTACCTGGGGAGTTCATGCTATTCTAATAATTGGAATTGGTATGATGCTGGTAGGTTTATCTATGGGTACTCGATTGGGTAATACTAGTCTAGTTCCGCTTCCGTTATGTCTAGTAGCAACACTATTACTTGCAGCTGGGCTTTTTCTTGAGGGTAGCAAATATAATGAAGAAGTTTGGCAATCCAAAGTACAAGAAGTTGAGGCTAAACTTGCAATTGCTGAGAAACAATCCAAAGAAACAAATACTAAGATTGTCCAAAAAATAGTAACAAAAACAAAAGTTGTTACTACTCGAGGTGAAGACATTATTAAATATGTTGATAAAGAAGTTGTAAAGTATGACACCAAATTCGCCCGAGGCGGGGAATGTGAAATACCAAAAGAATTTATTAAAGCAATTAATGATGCAGCAGAGGAACCAAAATGAGATTTATTAGTATTATACTAACATTATTTTTATTTGGTTGTTCTACAGCTGTTCCTATTGTTCCAAAATTTCCAGAAGCACCCGACCAACTACTACAAGTTTGCTCGCCTTTGGACAAAATAAATGATGATGATAAGCTAAGCGATATAGCAAAATCTATTACTAGCAATTATACTAAGTATTACAAATGCTCAATTAAAAATGAAAGTTGGATTGAGTGGTATAATAAGCAAAAATCGATTTTTGAATCTAGTAAATAATAAAAATAAAATTTAGGAGAAGAGATGACTAAAGATGTAGTCCATGGGATTGCCGTTGATTATACGCGCGATAGTTTATTTGATGAATTGGGGATTAAAAGATTAAAAGAAAGCTATATGAAAGATGACGAGGTTTCACCTCAAGAAAGATTTGCATATGTTAGCTCGACATTTGGAAGTAACCCTGCTCATGCTCAAAGGCTCTATGATTATAGTAGCCGCCATTGGCTCAGCTATTCAACTCCTATTTTATCCTTTGGTCGTTCTAAGCGGGGTTTGCCTATCAGTTGTTTTCTTCCTTATTTGGATGATAGTGCCGAGGGCTTGGTTAATACGCTTTCGGAAGTAAATTGGCTTTCTATGCTAGGAGGTGGAGTTGGAATTGGTATCGGTATTCGTAGTTCGGATGATAAATCGGTTGGAGTCATGCCCCACCTTCGCACATATGACGCATCATCTCTCGCTTATAGACAAGGTAGGACTCGTCGTGGTTCCTATGCTGCTTATCTTAATATTTCTCATCCAGATATTGTACAGTTTCTTGAAATAAGAAAACCTACAGGTGACCCCAACCTACGTTGTTTGAACTTGCATCATGGTATCAATATTACTGACGACTTCATGCAAATTATTGAGCGCAGTATGATAGATAAAGATGCAGATGATTCTTGGCATCTTAAAGATCCCAATACTGGAGAAATTAGAGAAACTGTTTCTGCTAAGGCATTGTGGCAACAGATTCTAGAACTTAGAATGATGACAGGTGAACCTTATTTGCATTTTATAGATGCATCTAATAGAGCTATGCCAGAATTTCAAAAGAAGCTTGGTCTAAAGATTCGACAATCAAATCTTTGTTCTGAGATTATTTTACCTACGGATAAAGAACGCACTGCGGTATGTTGCTTATCCTCATTGAATTTGGAGTACTATGATGAATGGAAAAATGAACCATTATTTCTCAGAGACGTTGCAGAAATGCTCGACAATGTGTTACAATATTTCATTGACAATGCCCCAGATACTATTTCAAGAGCAAAGTATTCTGCTGGGCGTGAGCGTAGCATTGGTATTGGCGCACTAGGCTGGCATGCATATCTGCAAAAGAATAATTTGCCTTGGGAATCTGCAATGGCAGTTGGCAAGAATAAACAGATATTTGAATATATTGGATCTAAACTTAAAGAAGCCAATTTAGAATTGGGTGCAGAGCGAGGCGAAGCTCCTGATGCTGCAGGTACGGGTAAAAGATTTAGCCATATGCTTGCAATTGCACCTAACGCATCTTCTTCTATTATTATGGGCAATACCAGTCCATCTATTGAACCTCTTAGAGCAAATGCTTATAGGCAAGATACTTTATCTGGTTCTAGTTTAAATAAAAATAAATATCTAGACCAGATTATTAAAGATAAATGTGAAGCAGATAAAAAATTAGATTATAATGAAATATGGTCTAGTATTATTGCAAATGACGGATCTGTTCAACATCTTGATATTCTAGATGATTGGGCAAAAGATGTTTTCAAGACGGGTATGGAGATAGATCAACGCTGGGTTATTCAACATGCATCGGATAGGCAACCGCATATTGACCAAGCACAATCGGTTAATCTATTCTTTAGGCCAGACACGAATATTAAATATCTTCACGCAGTTCACTTTCAAGCATGGAAGTCGGGTTTAAAGACTCTTTATTATTGCCGTTCCGAAAAGATTGGTAAAGCAGATAAAGTGTCTAAGAAAATTGAGCGTGAAGTAATTAAAGAATTAGACTTAAAGGCATTGACCGAAGGAGATGCTTGTATTGCTTGCGAGGGATAAATGAAAACCATAGCATTATTTCAAGACGACCGAAGCAAAGACTCAATATCATGTGGTGATGGTATAATTGAAGCACTATCTCCACATTACAATATTAAAATCTTTAAAAAAGAAGAATGCACAGCACAAACATTTAAAGATGTTGATATGCTGGTATTTCCGGGCGGTGTGGGTGATGCAGATGATTATTTTCATATGTTTCCTAGAAAGAATGCAAATGCAGTAGCCGATTTTATTGAAAAAGGCGGAGCATACCTAGGTATATGTGTTGGTGCTTATTGGGCAGGACCAAGTTATTTTGATATTTTAAAAGGTGCCGAACCAGTTCAATACATTAAAAGGCCAACTGCTGATATTACAAGAAGTTTTAATATTGCTGCTCATTGCGTGTGGGAAGGTGAAGAAGAAAGAATATTCTTTCGCGATGGTTGTACCTTTATTGGCGATTTGAGTAATTCGGAAATAGTAAGCACTTATTTTAATAAAGAACCGATGTGTATAGTTCAGGGAAAAATTGGTGTAATGGGTGCATGCTTAGATTCTTTAGAATGGTGGTATGACAACAAAACATTAAAGAAAAACTGGCATGAAGGAAGGCATCACGAGTTATTATTAAAATTTGTTGAAAGATTGCTGTTAAATGAGAAAGAAAAATGATTAAAGAAATTTTAGAAACATTAAAAGTACAAAGATGGGATGACCATAGATATTACCATCATAGCCGCATCAATCAATTTTTACATTTGATTAGTGCGCTATCATTTTTGGTAGCATATGTTTATCTATTTGTTGATCCTGTGGTGAGTGCTTATATTGCATGGTTTATTGCAATGGCCAGCAGACAAGCGGGGCATTTCTTTTTTGAACCAAAAGAATATGACACCTACAATCAAGCAACGCAAGATTACAAAGAAGAAATTAAGGTTGGTTATAATCTAAAGCGTAAACGTATATTGATTGCCTGCTGGATTGCAGTGCCCTTATTGGCATTTTTTGATGCGGAAACTATGAACCTCCTAGTTCCGTCTCAAGACACAGAAACATTCTTTAACCGTGTCGGTATGGGTTGGTTATGGTTAGGTATAGGTGCTGTTGTATTTAGAATGATTCAGTTAACAGTTAAAGATAAAATTAAAACAGCAGTTGTTTGGTGTATTAAGATTTTGACAGATCCATTCCAT